>Ga0315285_10006697_pt1 | contig 11878 bp, 9 predicted proteins | sample YL17G09_36_MG_FD_203698 | JGI IMG/M metagenome (GOLD analysis project Ga0315285, IMG submission 203698) | Sediment microbial communities from Yellowstone Lake, YNP, Wyoming, USA - YL17G09_36 | ecosystem: Environmental > Aquatic > Freshwater > Lake > Sediment | place: USA: Wyoming | collected... | reverse complement strand
CGTCGTATCCAGCGCGATGTACACACGATCAAGCGTGATTTCCGCGCGACGGTGCGGATCAGCTTCTTCGGAGAGTGCGGCAAGTGGGAGCGCGTTGCACGTACGTCGCAATTCGCGCAAGTAACGCAACAGCGCGGCTTGGCGGTCGGGTTCGGAAGAGGTGGGTGGAGGCGGTGCAGATTGTTGAACTTGTGCCTTTGGTGTGACCGTCTTCTGTTTTAGCCCCTGCAACGCAAAGGTAAACTCTCCGTCAGTCACATTCTTGTAGGTTTGGGCATCCTTGGTCCAGAATCCACCTCGCCGGTCACTGTACGTCCGCAAGTAGATCGTTCCCCGCCCGGTCTCGGTGTCAAACTGCACCCAATTGTAACTATTGGGGTACTGCCGCGTATCATAGCATGCACCGGCGGCAATAATCATTGTCCTGGCATCAGGCGTCTTCAGACTGAGCAAGCCGGTACGATGTAAGTGTCCATGCAGAATAAAGCGACAACCTTCCATCAACAGGTCTTCGCAATCATTCCGGTCAAATTCCCTCAGCCAGTCTAAGGGATGGTGGAGCAACGCGATTCGCAGGTCGGCATCACTACTGGCTTCCAATGCTTGACGCACTTGGCGCTCGCCTAAGGCGAGGCGTCCAAGTTCATTGTCGTCGGAAGACAACCATGCAGAATTGAGACCCAGCAAAGCGAACCGTTGCCCGGCGAGGTTGAGTTGTTTCGCATAAGAGTAGTGCTCATCGTCAAATACCAGATGCTCACCCAGCAAATCTTTGACAAAGTCCGCATAGCCAGAGAATCGGCGAAAGATCAGTCGGCGGTCATCGTCAGCAATCAGCACTTCGTCCAACGATTGTCGGCTATTCAAGGACGAAGCAATCGCAACAGCCCCGCGAGTGACGGCTTTCCGATCCACGTCATGGTTTCCGGGAACAATGAACAACTGCTCCCTGGGCAGACCAGTCACTTTTAGCAGTTCGATGAAGAACTGCTTCGCCAGCATATACTCCTCGGCTTTGCCACTGAAAGCAATATCTCCCGAGACCGCAATCAGGTCTGGGCGCAGTTGGTCTGTTACGATTTTTTCTCGCACGTCATTCAAAAGCGCCCGTAGAACAATGTCCTCATCCCAAGTGTGTCGCTGTCCTGCACGAAAATGCAAATCCGATAGATGTAGCCAAGTGAGTGTTGACATACTATGCCTCCTTTTTTGCTGCACTGGTCAATCGATCTATGGAAAAAACAATCTTCCCTTCTTTAGCATTACTGTAGGTAAACGAATCTGCACCCCACTTACCACCAATGTCAGGATGCTGCAATCTCACTATGGCAATACCCTCGCCCGAGTCCAAGTTCAGTTTGACGAGATTGTAAGCATGGTACTTTGCTTTCAAACTGGCTCCCGCCGCAAATTCCAGAAGATGCGAGTCCGGATTGCTCTGAATGGTAAGACTTGGGTAATGCAAATGTCCGCGTAATACCAAATCACATTCACGTGGAAGATGTTGTTGAATTTTGTGGATATCTTTTTCAGCCAGCCAATACAAAGGGTGATGCAACAGAGCAATCCGCAACCGAGCGTCGGGACATTTAGTGCGCATCTCTTCGAGAGCATCGCAAACCTGATGTTCCCCTACTAACAAGCGACCTTGCTCATTATCTTGAAAAGATAACCAGACAGAATTGAGACCAATCACACTAATTTTATATTCCCCTCGCTCGACTATGCGCACGGAATAGTATTTGCCTGGATCAATCCTCGTGTCTCTATCGAGAAAAAAATCATCGACGAATTGTGCAAAATTTCCGAGTTTTCCAAAGACTTTTTTCATGTGTTCGTCATCTGCGAAGAAATCAGATATTTCATTGTACTCATCCGATTTTAACAATGCCCTTGCAAAATCCTCTTGATCCTTTTGAATATACTTATGCTGTATGGCTGGTGCTCGGTTGACATCATGATTGCCTGGTACGACAAAGAGTCGTTGCCGCTGCCCAGATAAGCCGCAGACATCCAAAATCTCATCAAGCCATTTACCAACCTGGTCGTATTGTTCTTTCTGACCTGAAGAAGAGATATCACCTGTGAAGAATACTACGTCTGGGTTCATGCCTTCTTTTGCCCGGCGCGTACTAATGTCCGAAAGCATATCGTGGAAGAGTTTACGATCCACGGCGGTTTCCGTGCCGCGAAAGTGAAGATCTGACAAGTGTAGCCAAGTGAATGTTGTCATGATCGTTCTCCGAAGGCTGGGTTGCATTTCATGCAAAAGTTTCTAGTCAAGTCGGCAATCATACTGTGTGAAATTCCCATCTCCATCGCTATTCCCCGCAGTGATTCTGTGTCTTCTCTTTTGTCTATTATACGATATGTTCTATGAAATCATTGAACGCGCCACGCGTTTGCGCTCATCCGTCACGTCGCTCGGCGAAGCAAGAAACACACGCAATTCGGTTTCGGTGACCGTTCTGGGCATAGCCACCTCGTCCGCAGACCTCAAATCCTAAATTGTCAGCACGTGCGCTTGTCATGTCGAACGAAGTGAGACATCTCCAGCAACTGAAACCGAGATTTCTCGCTCCGCTCGAAATGACAGCAAAGCGAAATCCTAAATCATAAATCTGAAATCCTAAATTCCTATCGCGCATCCGTCCGCGCGGGGATCACTCCCGCCCCACAGCGTGCCATTCGGATCGCGCCGAATGATCTGCCCGGTGCCGACCTCGACGCGCGCGTACCCACTTAGCGGCACAACCGCGTGTCCCATCTGTGCGAGCGCGCTGAGCGTCTCGAAGGGAATTCCCTCTTCCAGTTTCACTTCGCTGTTCGGCTTGGCTTCCGTCACACGGAAACGCGGGCGGTCGAGCGCGGCTTGCGGATCAAGATCGTCGTCAATCATTCCAACGACAACCTGGACGTGACCCTGGGGCTGCATGAATGTGCCCTTGACTCCGAACGGCGCATACAACGAACCATCCGCTGCGCGCGTGATCATTCCGGGTATGATCGTGTGGTACGGTCGTTTGCGCGGCGCGAGCGCGTTCGGGTGATGCGGGTCGAGCACAAAACCGTGACCGCGATTTTGCAGAACAAAACCCCAACCCTTCGGCACGATGCCGGTGCCAAAGGCGCCATAGTTGCTGTTGATGAACGAACACGCGTTACCCGCACCGTCCACGACGCAAAAGTATACCGTGTCCGATGACGCAATCGGCGCGCCGTGTTTTGGATCTCTCGTCGCGCGGTTCGGGTCGATCAGCGCGCGACGTTCCGCGGCGTAGTTCTTCGATAACAAACCGGCGAGCGGCGCGGGCGCGAATTCCGGATCGGCGACGTACCAATTCGTATCCGCGAACGCGACGCGCATTGCTTCGATCATCAAATGCAGTCGCGCGACGCCGAGGGGATTCGCGAGCGGCGCGGCGCGCAAATCATATCCTTCCAAGATATTCAGCGCGATGAGCGCCGCCAGCCCCTGTCCGTTTGGCGGACATTCCCAGACGCGGACGTCGCGATACGTTGTGCTGATCGGTTCGTCCCAAGTGGACGTATGCTTCGCCAAGTCTTGTTCCGTCATCACGCCGCCGGATGCCTGCACCGCGTCTACAATCGCGCGCGCGATCTCGCCGCGATAGTATGCGTCTTTGCCGCCCTCCGCGATGACGCGGAAAGATCGCGCGAGTCCGGGATTTTTGAAAATTTCTCCTGCGCGCGGCGCGCGTCCGCCGATGGTGAGTTCCTGTCCATTCAGCGCGGTTTTCAATTGCCGTTCTGCCCCGGCTTGCCATCCGCGCGCGGCAAGCGGCGAGACCGGGAATCCTTCTTCGGCGAGGCGAATCGCCGGCGCAAGAAGATCGCGCAGCGGCTTTGTGCCATGCCGCGCGATCAAATCGCACCACGCCGCGCAGGTGCCGGGAACGGTGACGCAGTGAGCATGATACTGATCGGAAATTTGGTGATTAGGTGATTTGAGATTCTGTTGCTTAATCAAGTCAATTGTGAGCGCGGCGGGCGCGCGGCCGGAACCATTGAGCGCGGTCACTTGTTTCGTTTTCGCATCGTAGAACAGCGCAAAGCAATCGCCACCAAGCCCGGTCATGTGCGGCTCGGTGACGTTGAGCGCGGCGGCGGCGGCAATTGCCGCGTCTGCCGCGTTGCCACCTTGCATCAAGATTCTTACTCCCGCCATCGACGCGAGCGGTTCACTGGATGCGACCATGCCGTTGCGCGCGAGGACGGAAGAGCGGCGCGAGTTGAAGGTGAATGTCATTGTGCCTACCTATGAGCAAGGGAGCAAAGGAGCAAGGGAGCAGGGGAGAGGTTTTTCCCCTCTGCTCCTCTGCACGCTTGCTCCCCTGCGGATCAGGATGCGGCGCGTGAGCCCGGCACTGCGACGGAATGAATCAACTCGTCCACCACCGCGCGCGCGTCCACGTTCTTCAAGCGTGCAGCAGGGCTGACGATGAGGCGATGCGCGAGCGCGGGCTCGGCGAGCGCTTTGACGTCGTCGGGGATGATGTAATCGCGACCTTGGATCGCGGCGCGCACCTGCGCGGTTTTGTACAGCGCGAGCGAACCGCGCGGACTCGCGCCGAGATAAATGTCGGGGTGCTTGCGCGTCGCTTCGATGAGCGCGAGGATGTACTCTTTGACGAGCGCATCCACGTACACTTGTTTCACAGCGCGCTGCGCGTTCAGCAATTCCTCCGCGCGCGTGACCTGGACGATCTCTTCAATCGGGTGCCCGAATTGCTGCGCGTCGAGCATCGCCATTTCGTCTTTGGTTGCGGGATAGCCGAGGTGGATGCGGAGCATAAAGCGGTCGAGTTGCGCTTCGGGCAGGGGGAACGTGCCTTCGTACTCGATGGGATTTTGCGTTGCCATCACGAGGAACGGCTGTGGCATTGGATACGTGATGCCGTCTACCGTGACTTGCCGCTCTTCCATACATTCGAGGAGCGCGCTCTGGGTCTTGGGTGTCGCACGGTTGATCTCATCGGTCAGGACGATTTGCGCGTGGACGGGACCGGGGCGAAATTCAAATTCGCGCGTTTTCTGATTGAAGACGCTGACGCCGGTTATATCCGTCGGCAGCATATCCGGCGTGAACTGGATGCGCTTGAACGTGCAACCGAGCGATTTGGCAATCGCGCGCGCGAGCATCGTCTTGCCGACGCCCGGCACATCTTCGATCAACAGATGTCCCTGGCACAAGAGCGCGATCAGCGCGAGTTCGACCTCGTTGTGCTTGCCAAGGATCACGCGTTCGACATTCGCAGAAATTTTTTGGGCGAGGGATTGAACCGGTTCGATTATTGGCATAGTTGGATTATACCTTGAAACGGGAAAATCGAAAAGTAGGGGGGAGGCATTCGCCGCAATTAGTCTGTCGCGCCAGTGGTTTGGCTCATAGAAAAGTAAGTGGCTCAAGCCATCACGGTCGCGCAAATGTCTCGCCCTTCTACGGATTGGCAATCGTGATGCGAATTTCGCACGGCACGGGGTAGTTTCCGTCTTTTTGAACGACGCTGAGGCGCAGCCAGTACACGCCGTTCGGCAAAGTTCTGGTAGCCAGGTGCGCGAGGACGCCGTTGCTGACCGGCGTATCGCCGTTACCGAGCATCGCGTAATCGGCGCTGCCGTCGGTGCGATACTCCACTTTCCAGTACAGCATGATCGGATGGGTTGCGGTACCGCGAATTTCGATGATGTCGGCAACCTGGCTGTTCATCGTCGGCAAGGTAATCGTCGCGTTGGGATTTTGACATGCGGGTGGCGGCAGCGCCGTGGGCGTCTTGGCTGACGGAGTTTGCGTCGGCGTCATTGTCGCCGGAGGCGAAGGTGTGGGGGAGGGTTCCAACGTGACTGTCGGCAAAAGGGTCGCGGTCGGTGGAAAAGGAGTGGGCTGAAGTGTGATCGGCGGTGGAAGCGGAGTCGGTTCAGCCGTCTGGCAGCCCGGCGCGAACCAAAGCGCAATCATCAGGACGGATGCGAACAGGTACCGGCGTGACATGACCTTCTCCTTTAAAATGAATCGGCAGCGCGCGCCAAGTGGAGCATGCCTATTGTACTCCGGTCATCTTGGAAAATCAAACCGGCTGCTTCGACATTTCGTTGTATTGTGGTATAATGCCAAGCGTTCGCACACTAGAGGAGATCCGTCGTGCTTTATCAGATTTTGACAGGACAAATCGGCGCGACTGAACTGGTCGCGTTGTTGATAGCACTTGTTTTTGGAATCAGCGTTCACGAGTTCGCGCATGCCGCCGCCGCAACCTGGCTCGGCGATCCGCTGCCGGGGCGTCAGGGTCGCCTGACGCTCGCGCCTGCCGCGCATCTCGACGTGATGGGCTCGCTGATGTTTCTCATCGGCGGATTTGGGTGGGGCAAGCCGGTGCAGTACAATCCGTACGCGCTGCGCGCCAGTCCGCGCGTGGGTCCGGCTATCGTCGCCATTGCCGGTCCGATCTCCAACATTATTCTTGCGGTGATTGTCGCTATTGTCATTCGGCTGCTATCGTTTGGGTTGGGCACGGTTGAGTTCCCGCTAGCAGTCGTTAGTGCACTGTTCTACTTGTCGGTCAATATTGTTTACTACAATCTGATCCTAAGTTTCTTCAACTTGATTCCGGTTTTTCCCTTGGACGGATTTACGATTCTGCAAGGGCTGCTGCCGGCCGCGCTGGCTGATGTTTTCGAATCTACCCGGCAGTACGGTTTCTTCATCCTGCTGTTGTTGCTCTTCGCGAGCGGCAGTGTGCTGGGGCCGATTCTGTATCGCCCGGCTGAGATGGTTACGCGTTTACTGGTCGGCGCCGGATTCTAAGGGGCGACTGGAATTATCATCGCTGCACAACGGCGTGCCGACAACAAATCAGGAGGTTCAAATGAACATGCGACGCGTTTTATTCCTGCTCGCGTTGACACTGGTCGTGCTGTTGGTTAGTGCCTGTGGTTCCGCGCCGACACCGACCCCCGCGCCCAAACCGACTCTTCCAATTCCGGCGGTTCCACCGACGCCGCTGCCCCCCACGCCAACGCCGCTGCCGCCGACGCCGACGCCGTTACCGCCGACGCTGACTCCCGTGCCGCCGCAAGCGACAGCGAAACAACAGACGAACGCGCGGCAAGGTCCCGGTACGCAGTTTACGATTGTCGGCAAGATGCCAGCCAACACGAGCGTGGTGGTGCTCGGCAAGAGTGAAGATGGCAAATGGTTCCAGGTGGCGTTTCCCGATGCCACTCACCCGGCTTGGGTGCCGGGCGAGTTTGTGACTGTGACCGGCGCGATGGATCAATTGCCGGTCGTCGCCGTCGCGCCGCCGCCCACGCCCACGCGCGGTGCCGTGGCTGCCGCGACCAAGCCGCCTGCCGCCACGCCGACGCAGGCATTCCCGCCCCCACGCGGATCACTGGGTTTCGTCGTGAAAGACGACAGTCAAAATTCGTACGTGCTCTACTATTTGGGAATCGAGTCACGCAGTTATGGGGCAAGCCGGCTCTTGGGACCCGCGCCGTTCGATCTGTCGCATTATACGAATGCTGTCCCCTTTGCGATGGCACCTAACAGCGCACGCACGGCATATGTTTTCAGTAGGGGCCAGGTGGGAAACATCTTGCGCGTGACCAATCCGAGCAATCCTGACATCTCTGAAGATCGCGATCTGGATAGTCATCAAGGTATTTCCAGTCCTACTTTTTCACCCGATGGCAGGACAGTGGCGTACATCGGTTTGGACAATGATTATGCCACCCAGTTCATCTACACGATGAATGTGGACGACCGACAGAGACCCTTTGATCCTTTTGGAGCGCGTTATGACGATCAGCGTAAGGTGGGTGAGGTTTTCCGAGGAGTGGCGTGGGGTAAAACTCATATGCTCTTTGTATCCAACTTCACTGGCGCATACGAGATTTGGCGGTTGAATGGCGATCTAAAAAGCCCCATGCAACTCACGAACGACAAACGCGAAAATATCTCCCCCGCGTGGAGCCCGGACGGGAAAACCTATGCCTACTCTTCCAAACAGGTAGACGGCAGTTACCAAATCATGGTCGCCAATGCCTTCGATGGCAGCGCACCGCGCAAACTGACGAACGCCGGTCACAATTTTTCGCCAACCTGGTCGCCCGATGGCAACTGGATCGCGTTCATGTCCAATCGCAACAACAGAATGGATATTTGGGTGATGAACAAGAACGGCGGCAGCGTTCAATTGTTGACCGACAAGTTCAACAACCAAGGACAATTGCCCGGCGGCTGGCGGTAGGAGCAGTCAATAGTCAACAGTCGACAGACAGAATCTTTTCTGGGCTGACTGTTGACTGTCTACTGAGGTTTTCATGGCAAAATCTCGCGTGACGATCATCGGGCTGGGTCTCATCGGTGGTTCGGTTGGACTCGCTCTGAAGAAATCGAAACTGGAAATCGAAATCATCGGACACGACAAGGATCCGGGTGTGGCGGGACGCGCGCGCAAGCGCGGCGCGGTAGATAAGACCGAATGGAATCTCATCAACGCGTGCGACAGCGCGGGCTTGATCGTTCTGGCGATTCCACTGGACGGCATCAAAGAGACACTGTCCGCGCTCAAATCGTACGTGCAGCCCGGCACGATCATCACCGATACTGCGACCTCCAAGGTACCGGTGTTGGAATGGGCGAAGGATTTGCCCGGCGGCGTGGAGTTCGTCGGCGGCAATCCGGTCATCAGCGCGAATCGTGACCTCGCCGGACACGGGATTGATGCGGCAGACGCGGCGTTGCTACAAGGTGCGACGTACTGTTTGATTCCAGCCGTCAACGCCTCGCCGCAGGCGATTGATATGCTGACCAGTTTCGTGAACCTGCTCGGCGCCAAGCCGTACTTTATCGAAGCGGCGGAACACGATGGATTGATGGCGGGCGTGCAGCATTTCCCCGCGTTCCTCGCCACCGCGTACGCCGCGAGCATCGTCCAAAGTCAGGGGTGGCGTGAGCGCGGCAAACTTGCGGGCGCGGCGTTTCGCGCGGCAACGGAACTCGTGCCGGAGGATAAGCAAACCGCGCGCGAGCAATTCCTCTCGCATCGCGTCGATCTGACGCGCTGGATTGATCTCAGCATCGCGAAATTGCGTGAAATGCGCGAGATGCTCGCGCGCGAAGATGCGGCGGCGGTGGAGGCGCTCATTCAGGCGATTGCGGATGAACGCGCGAAATGGTTGAGCGGCAAACTGGACAGCGACGGAATGTCGCCGGAGATGGAGAGCATCCAAAACCAAACTGCGCGCCTGTTCCTGGGCGGACTGACGGATCGGCAAAGGAAAATCAAGTAGTTCATCGCTCAAGACTTCCGGGGTTCTGGAAACTTCGGAAGTCTAATTGTCACGAGGAAACATTGCCACGCATCTCAGTCGTGTTGCCTGCATACAACGAAGAAGCGAATGTCGAACTCCAAGTCGAAGCCGTCATTCAAACGTTCCAGCCGATCACGCCGGATTTCGAAGTGATCGTCGTCAACGACGGCAGCCGCGATCAGACCGGTGCCCGAGTGCAGACGCTGATGTCGAAATATCCGAACGTGCGCCTCGTCGAGCATCCCAAAAACCTGGGCTATGGCGCGGCGTTGTACAGCGGCTTCACCGCCGCAAGCAAGGAATGGGTTTTTCTCACCGATGCCGATCGCCAATTCGATTTGAACGAGATTCACAAATTCCTGCCGCACGTTGACCGCGCCGATTTGATTCTCGGCTACCGCACGCCGCGCCGCGATCCATTCCATCGGCGGCTGTACGGCTGGGGCTGGAATTGGCTCGTGACCCTCTTGTTCGGCTACGTCGCGCGCGACGTGGATTGCGCGTTCAAATTATTTAAGCGGGGCATTCTCGACCACATCACGATCCAGTCGCGCGGCGCGACCTTCAGCGCAGAATTCCTCGTGCGCGCCCGACGCGCGGGATACACCTCGGTTCAAGTACCGGTTTCGCATCTGCCGCGCCGCGCCGGCAAACCCACCGGCGCGCGTCTCGACGTAGTCACCCGCGCGTTTCGCGAGTTGGTGCAAGTGCGCGTGGCGCTGTGGCGCGAACGGTGACGTGCAATGGCGTACCGCGTTTTGATGATCGCCCCCACTTCATTCTTCCTCGATTATGGTTGCCACATCCGTATCTTGGAAGAAGCGCGTATCCTCCAGAAATTGGGGCATCGCGTCAAGATCGTTACGTACCCGTTCGGACGCAATTTGCCTGACCTCGACATCGAACGTGCGCTGCCCTTGCCCTTGCGTCCGCGTCACGAAGTTGGACCGGCGCGTTCCAAAATTCTCCTGGACGCGTTCCTCGCGCTAAAAACATTTCAAGTCGCGCGGCGCTTCCAACCGGACATCTTCCACGCGCATCTGCACGAAGGCGCTCTGATCGGCGCCGGGTTGAGCCGATTGCTGCGTGTCCCGCTCGTCTTCGATATGCAGGGGAGTATGACGAGCGAAATGGTGGATCATCGTTTCATCGCGGCGGGCGGCATCGTCTTCAAATTGGCGTACCGGCTCGAAGCGCGCATTGTCCATTGGCCGCGGTTGATTCTGACGAGTTCGCAGAACGCCGCGCGCGTGCTGACCGACGAATTTCGCGTCGCCGCCGGAAAGATCACAGTGCTGTCCGATGGTGTAGACGCGGATACGTTCGTGCCGGTCGAGTCGCAGCAACTCGCGCTGCGCGTGGAGGAATTGCGCGCGCATTTGAATATTCCTCCGCAGCGGCACGTCATCGTCTACGTTGGCTTGCTCGACGAATATCGCGGGACGAGTGTGATGCTGCGCGCCGTCGCGCAGTTGATCGAACGCGGTACGGACGCGCATTGCGTCGTCATCGGTTTTCCCCATGTCGAGCGCTATCAAGCGATGGCGCGCGAATTGGGCATCGCCGAGCGCGTGACGTTCCCAGGTCACATTCCGTACGAAGAGGTGCCGCTGTGGCTTTCGCTCGGCGAGGTCGCGCTCGAACCGAAGATGAGCGCGACGGAAGCCGCGGGCAAGGTGCCGAATTATATGGCGCTCGGGCTGCCAGTCGTCGCTTTCGATATTCCCGTGATGCGCGAGTATCTCGGCGAGTACGGTGTGTACGCGCCGCTCGGGGACGCGACCGCGTTTGCAAATCGGATCCAAGTCTTGCTGGACGATCCAGAACGCGCGCACACAATCGGCGGCGCGGTGCGCGCACGCGCGATCAAACTGTTTTCGTGGGAGCGCGCGGGACGCGAGATTGAAAAAGTATACAAGGAGGCTCAAGGATGACTCATCGCGCCGCCGCCCTCACCATTTTCCGCGCCGCGCTCGATGCGGCAGCCCCGCGCAAGGCGGTGCAGCGCGCGCTGCACCGCACCGGCAATCGTTTGCGTGTGCAGAGCCGCGAGTACGATCTCGCGCGCGTGAAAAACGTTTTTGTGATCGGCTTTGGCAAGGCGAGCGCGACGATGGCGCAAGCCGTCGAAGAAATCCTGGGCGACAAGATCACGCGCGGCTGGGTCACCGTCAAGTACGGTCACACCGCGCCGCTCGCAACCGACAAGATTCACTTGCACGAAGCCGGGCATCCCTTGCTCGATCAATGCGGGCTTGATGGCACGCAAAGGATTCTGGAGATTTTCGATTCGGCGACGGAGAACGATTTGATCGTCTGCCTGATTTCCGGCGGCGGCTCGGCATTACTGGAATTGCCGATTGCGGGTGTCTCGCTCGCCGACTTGCGCGCGACGACGGACGCGCTCTTGCGCTGCGGGGCGACGATCAATGAGATCAACGCGCTCCGCAAGCACATTTCGCAAGTCAAAGGGGGACAACTCGCGCGCCGCGCGGCGAAATCGCACGTCATTGCGCTCGTGCTATCCGACGTGATCGGCTCG
>Ga0315285_10006696_pt1 | contig 11879 bp, 10 predicted proteins | sample YL17G09_36_MG_FD_203698 | JGI IMG/M metagenome (GOLD analysis project Ga0315285, IMG submission 203698) | Sediment microbial communities from Yellowstone Lake, YNP, Wyoming, USA - YL17G09_36 | ecosystem: Environmental > Aquatic > Freshwater > Lake > Sediment | place: USA: Wyoming | collected... | reverse complement strand
TCGACCGAAAGTACCAGTGGATTCGCCGCGCCGTCGAGTTTCTCCAGGAAGGCAACCGGAAGAACCCCCACAACGCCGAAATCATGGCTGCTCTCGGCCGCGTCTATTCCGAAAAACTCGGCCGTTCTGAGGAGGCTCCCTATTACCGCCCGCGCGTCAGGCAGGATGACGGCCGCAGCACCTTTCTCATCGCCTACGAGTGGTATGACCGCGCTCGCAAGGCCAACGACCGCTACGGCACCTTGGGGGGGGCTCTTTCCACGGCTGTAATCTACAGCCAGGCGTGCCACAACGTTTCCTACTACGCCACCGAACTTACGCAGGACGCTCACGACGCGCTCAGCCAATCCCTCGATGCGCGCCGGGCCGGCGACGATGACGCCGCACGCGAAAAGTTTCTTGACGGCCTCAGAAAACTCGACGAGGCCGTCGCCGCATGGTCCTGGGCGCGCGGCGAATGGCAGGACCACGCCGTCCGCTTCGAACGCGAAGGCATCCCAAGCGTGCTGAGCGCCGTCTATCAAAGGTTTTACGCCGAGGCCGATGCCAGCGCCCGCCAACTCCGCGAACTCCGCGCCCAATTCACCTACGAGAACCTGCCGGAACTCTTTCCCCGCTTTCGGCGCCCCGACCTGAACGTCTGAGCCCCCTCAGGCCGCCCCCAGGCAGAGCGCCAGCGATTGCCCGCCGAACCCGCTTGATATCTTAATCGCATGCACAATCGACCGCCGTCTCGGCTGAAGCGCCGTGCAATCCAGCCCGATGGCCGGATCCGGATCCGTCAGGTTCGCCGTCGCAGGCACTTCGCCGCGCCGAATCGCCAGTGCCGTCACGGCCACCTCCACCGCCGTCGCCGCGCCCAACAGATGCCCGTGAGACCCTTTCGTCGAGGACACGCTCACTCGGCCGCTCGCCTTGCCCAGGGCGCACCGAATCGCCCGCGCTTCCGCCAGGTCGTTCGTCACCGTCGCCGTCCCATGCGCGTGGACGTAATCGACCTGGGCCGGGCGGATCCCCGCCCGTCTCATCGCCTCGCACATTAGACGCGCCAGGGTCTCGCCGCTCGCCTCCACGTCGGTCAGGCTCGCAGCATGCGCTCCGGCCGCCCATCCCGTCACCCGCGCCACGACGTCCGCGCCCCGTCGCCCCGCCGATGCCTCCGACTCCAGGACGAGCACTGCCGCCCCCTCGCCGATGGCAAATCCCCGCCGCGTCAACGAAAACGGCCGTACCGATGACGCCGGATCCCCGCACGCGTCCGCCAGAACCCCCATCCGCTTATAGGACCCGATGACGAGAGGATGAATCGACGCCTCCGCCGCTCCCACAATCACCGCATCCACCACTCCCCGGCCGATCAGCCGCGCCCCCCACACAATCGCATGCCCGCCCGACGCGCACGCCGTCACAGGCACCGCCATTCCGCCCGTCACGCCGAACCGGGCGGCCACGGCTCGGGCCGCCGCGTCCGGTCCGCCCCGTGCCCACGCGTCTCGGCCGTCCGGGCAAGCGGCGGCCTCGCTGAGCGCAAACACCCCTCCCTTGCTGAGGGCCACGAGCACCGCCACACGCCGCGGATCGACGCCGCTCGCCCCCAGACCCGACCGCGCCCACGCCTCGTCCGCCGCCTGGACCGCAAACTGGACGGCCCGGTCGGCGTCTTCCGTCCCGCGCGGCGGGACGAAATCTGCAAGGGCTGCGGCAGTGGCTCCCTTCAGGCCGGGAAAACCGGAAAGGTACGCGATGGCGCTTTCGCCTCGAAAAACGGGTTCCACCGCTTCAAGACCTGCGCCCTGCGGCAAAACGAGGCCAACCCCGGTGATGGCTGCTGGCGGCATGTCACGCATTGGGAGAGGCGCCGGCGGCTCCGTCCCCTGCCCCGGCCGGCTCGAGCCCCAGGTCCCGGATCATCTCCAGGTCTTCTTCGGCCGGTCGGCCGGCGGTGGTCAGGTAGTTGCCAATCAAGCACGCATCCGCGCCGGCCTGAAACATCAGGCTTTGCAGACCCCTCAGGTTTTTCTCCCGGCCGCCCGCCAGTTTGATCGTCCGATCCGGCAGAACAAGCCGGAACATCGCCACAATCGAAAGGATCTTCAGCGGCGCCAGCGGCGCCGCGTCCTGGAGCGGCGTGCCCGGGATCGGGTGCAGAAAGTTCAGCGGCACCACGCGGGCGCCGAGGTCGCGAATCGCCAAGGCCAGGTCCACCCGGTCCTCGTCCGATTCCCCGACCCCGAAGATGCCGCCCGAGCACAACTCGAGGCCCGACTCCCGCGCCGCCCGCGCCGACTCCACCCGCGACTCGTACGTGTGTGTCGAGCAGACGCGCGGAAAGTGCCGCGCCGACGTCTCCAGATTATGGTTGTATCGCCGGAAGCCCGCGGCCGCCAGCCGATCCGCCTGTTCGCGGCTCAGCGATCCGAAACTCCCGCAGACCTCCAGCCGCGACTCCGCGCGGATGGCCCGCGCCGCTTTCTCGACCTGCGCCAGTTCCTTCTCCGAAAGGCGGGCGCCGCTCGTTACGAGGCCGAAACTCGCCGCGCCCCACGTCGCCGCCGCCTGCGCCATCCGCACGAGGTCTTCGAGGGCCAGCAGACCGCGCGGCTCCACAGGGGTTTTCCAGTGCCCGCTCTGCGAGCACCAGTGGCAATCCTCGCTGCATCGCCCGATCTTCACCGGCGCGATGCTGCACAGATGGATGCGCCGCCCACGGAAATGCTCGCGGACGCGACCGGCGGCGAAGAGCAACGGCCACGGATTACACTCGGCTTCCCGAAGCAGCGCCAGCGCATCCGCCCGCCCGATTGCCTCGCCCCGTAGGACGCGGCGCGCACAGAACTCCGCTTCCGTCGCGGCGATCTCACCGACCGGATGCACTCTGCAAGCCCTCACCTGCCGGCGGCAAAGTCCACCGCCAGGTTCCGTGAATCCAGCCGTTCCCAAGCGTTCCCCGCCGCCGTCGTCCCCACCTTGGGGGCATACAGGTTGGCCTGCTTGGCAACCGTGTCAACAATGAGAATGGCCTCGCGGCTCGTGGAAATGGCACCACTGGCCATCGTGTAGTCGCCCGCGTGCGACGCTGTCGACGCAAGGGCCGACGGTTCCGCCCTTCCCAGGTAGAACCCAAGAGCCAGGGCAGCCAGCGTCGCGTTCACACACACCAAGGCTATCAGAATCAGATCTTTGGTTTTCATGTCGCACCTCATTGGTTGCGAAAGGTCGGAAGCCTTCAGGGTCCCTTGTGCTTGAAATCGTCGGCCAGGTCCGCCCAGCCGCTAATCCCAAGTTTCTTCTTCGCCTGGTCGTACGAGTAGAAAATCAGGCGGCGCGTCGCCGTATCCAGCACGGCAAAGTCCACGTTATCGCTGCGGACCTCCGCCGTCACCACCAGGTACGCCGAATACACCCCGCCCTGGCCGTACGCCATCCGCTCCTGCCGCAGGCCGCTCGACACGATGCCGCCCAACACGAGCGCCACCACGACGAGCCCCGCAATTGCCCACGTCTTCCCGTCCATGTTCCCTCTCCTTTCTTGTTGGCCACCATGCTACGGCCAAAACGCAGCACTAAGTTCGCTTGAAACGTTTGCACGGAATCGCCAGCACGCTCAGGCACATCACGACTGCCACGATGTTCGGAATCACGTAGGAGGGTTTCGGCAGGGTCTTCTCAGGCGCTTTCCAGGCGCCGAGCGCCAAGCCCCCGGCCACGAACATCGCCGCCGCAAACACCCCCGCCCGCACCGTCCAGCGCCATCCCTTTGGCGGGTCCTTCATGACCGCCCTCCTCTCAAAAGAACGCTCGGATCGGACGCACCAATTCCCGGAATGTCCGCGTCGGAACCGAAACCGTGTCCCACGCGCGGCTCCGTGGCCGCGCCGCATCCGCGTACGCGCTCCTATAGACGCCCACCAAGGCGTAGTATTCGCCCCGAAACAGGTGCACCACTTCAAACGCCTCCGCCGCTTCCGGACGCGTCAGATGATAACAGAACGCCAGCAAACCCGCAAACCCCGACCCGAAAACTTCCTCCCACTGCGCCAGGCTCTCAAGGTCCTCTCGCGTCGTCCAGTTTTCCCACAGGCGGCGGCTGCCGGCACGCTCGTACGGGAATTGCCGCCCCTTCACGTCCACCAGGAGGTTCGTCCCGTTCGCGCTGTACACCACAAAGTCGAAACTCTTGAGCCGAACCCCCGCGAACAGCGCCTTCTTCGCCTCGTCCACCGCCACGTAGGGAACGCCGGCCGTCCGAAGGTAATCCTCGAAGCACGCCTCGTAGATCACCTTCCGGTTGGCCATAAACGGGCCTATTGGGGCTCGCCGCCAAGAGCGTGATAGTCTTTCGCCACGCTCGTGGGCCCGCCGCCATCCGCTGGGCGCAGGTCTCTCACCCGAACCAAGGGCCAAGCAAGGTCCTTGTCGTCAACGGTCACGATGAACCGCGCGCCGGACTCTATCGCCCTCTTCTCCTGCCGGAGTATGGTGCCCCCGAGGCAATCCGGCAGGACGGCCCTGCCCTTCTGGCGAAGGTGGCTCACGACGGTAAACACTCTTTCCCAGTTTCGGTTCCACGTCGCGACATAGTACTGCGCCTCATTCCCCAATTCGGGTCCCAGTCCGCGATCGTGTAGCAGGAGTCCGAGGATGACGTCGCCGCAGCCGAATCCGCAGGCGGGCATCGGCTTCCCACCCACGTCGGCCAGGAGCCGGTCGTACCGCCCCCCGCCGAAGATCGCCCGCAATTCGCCCTTCCGGTCGTGGACCTCCCACACCGGCCCCGTGTAGTACGCCAGGCCGCGCACCGTCCCGATGTCGAACCGGCACCACTCGCGGATGCCGTAGGCGGCAAACAGCGCAAAAAGGCGCTCGAGCGACTCCATGGCCTGACCCACTTCGGGCGTCGCGCGCTCCCGCGCGCTGATGTCCTCCAGACTCCGCCATCCCAGGACGCGCTCCAGCGCCTCTCGCTGGCGCGACTCCAGGCCCGCCTCCTCCAGCATCCCCTGGATCGCCGCCGCCGGCGCCTTGTCGCGCTTGTCAAGGATCTGGAACACCTGGGGCACCTTCGCCTCGGCGATCCCCAGGTGCCGCACCAGCGCCGCGAGGAGCCGCCGGTCGCTTATCCGGAACTCCACGTCCTGGGGCTTTAGACCCATGTCCCGCAGCGCGTCGGCGGCCACGGCGATGCACTCGGCGTCCGCAATCTCCCCCTCGACTCCCACCAGGTCCACGTTCCACTGGAAGAACTCGCGCAGGCGGCCCTTCTGAGCCCGCTCGTACCGGAAGCAGCAGGAGATGTTGAACCAGCGGATGGGGATCCGCAGCGACGCCTGCCGCGCCGCGATCATCCGCGCGAGCGTCGGCGTGAACTCCGGCCGAAGCGCGAGCCGACGACCGCCCTTGTCCTCAAGCCAATACAACTGCTCGGCAATCTCCGGGCCGCTCTTCTCCGTGTACAGGTCCAGCGGTTCCAGGACCGGGCCGTCCACCTCGACGAACCCCGCCCGCCGGCTCGCCTCTCGCCACCGCGCGAACAGCCACTCCCGGAGCACCATTTCCTCCGGGTAGAAATCCCGAGTTCCCCTGACCGCCTGGATCTTCACGCCTTGCCTCTGTCTTTCGCGCCGCAAGCGCTACTGCTACAATGCCACTTGACCCTGTCGCGCGGTGGGTCTCCGCACCCACCGCGCAGAAAATGGCGTTCTTGGCTCGTGGCGCGGCGGGTACGGAGACCCGCCGCGCTTGTAATACTACGGGGTGTCGATCTTCTCGACCATCCGCTCCAGCGACCCGTCCCCATGCTCGACGACGACTTCCACCTGGGTCGTCCCTGCCCGGTTCACTTCGTTGTACAGCGGCAAATAACTCACGCCGCACCCGCCCTTCTCGTTCGGTCCCAGCAGCAGGAATCCGCGACCCGCCTCGACGGCCGGCGAGGCCGACGGGCCCTCCGGCGACGCGCCCGGCCGCTGCTCCGCAATCGCCACACGATCCCCCACGCCCTTGACGAGCGTCATCGTCACGCGCCGCGGACGACCGCCACGGGCCTTGAACGTCATCGAAATCTCCCGCCGGTAGCATGTGATCCGCATCACCTGTTCGGGAGCCGTCTGCACGTCGCTCTCGTCGTTGCGCGGCGGATAGAAATACCACTTCTTCTCGTTCTTGTCGTAAATCCAGTCCCTCGCGTCACGGATCAGAAACGGGACGGCATAGATTTCGTAGTCCTGCGGCTCGTGCCCCGCCTGGAAAACCAGCGTCCAGAGGAATTGCCCTCTCCCCTCCTCCATGTCCACGACCGAGGCCTCGTCGCCCTTGCCGAACACGATGTAGTTCGCCCCCCCGGGCGTCACTTGCAGTTCAAACTGGACCGGCTCCCCGTCATAGGCCCACTGGTGCCGCGCGGCCGAGAACCGGCCGTCCGGCAAGGCTGTATCGGCCCACAGAACGGCGTGGGCCGGGGCGCATCCCGACGTGAAAACGCCCGCGGCCAACATCCCCGCCGCCAGCCACGCGCTTGCCGGATACCCCATTCGGTGGGACAACCGCCGACCCCCATTTCTCTTGCGCCAAGCCGTTCCACGCTCCGACCCACACTTGGGCGGATGGTAGACCTGCCCCTTCGCTCTGTCAAGGTTTTTGGCTCCACGCCCCTCAGCCACCCCAATGCTCCCCTCGCCCTCGCCCAGCAACCGCGGAAACAATTGGCGTGTCACCAACATCGTCCCTACAATCCCCTAAGAAAGCACCAAGGGAGCACGAAATGAATAAGCGCGTTCTGTCGCTGGGACTGTGCGCCTTGCTTTCCGCTACGGTGGCCGTGGCAACCGGAGAGGACCTGGACAAGGGGTTTGCCTCGCCCCCCGATTCGGCCCGGCCGTGGGTCTACTGGTTCTGGCTGAACGGCAATATCACCCGCGAGGGAATCACCGCGGACCTGGAGGCGATGAAGCGCGCCGGCATCGGTGGTGTGTTAATCATGGAAGTCAATCAAGGCACGCCCACAGGCCCGGTGGCTTTCATGAGCCCCGACTGGCGGGAGTTGTTCAAACACGTCGTCGCCGAGGCGAGCCGGCTCGGCCTCGAAGTCAACATGAACAACGACGCCGGCTGGAACGGCAGCGGCGGGCCATGGATGAAACCCGAACAGTCCATGCAGAAAATCGTCTGGACCGAGACGAACATCGAGGGGCCGAAGCGGTTTGAGGGCGACCTCCCGCAGCCGCAAGCCAACCATGGCTTCTACCGCGACATCGCCGTATTGGCGTTTCCGACCCCTGGGGCATTCCGCATCGCGGAAATTCAAGGCAAAGCGCTCTTCAATCGCCGGAATGTGCCCCCCCCTGCCGAGACGAGGCTGCCGCCGAAAATGGTCATCGATCACGCCCGTCTCACCGATCTCAGTGCACGGATGGACAAGGACGGCCGGCTCGCGTGGGACGTGCCGGCCGGCAAGTGGACGGTGCTGCGCCTGGGCCACACGACGACAGGTGCGATGAACGCTCCCTCGCCGGACAGCGGTCGCGGCCTGGAGTGCGACAAACTGGCTAAGGAAGGCATCGAAGCCCATTTCGCCGGCATGATGGGCAAACTCATCGCCGACGTGGGGCCTGCGGCTGGCAAGGCGCTCGCCGCCACGCACATCGACAGTTGGGAGATCGGCACGCAGAACTGGACGCCGCGCATGCGCGAACAGTTCCAGAAGCGCCGCGGCTACGACCCGCTGCGGTATCTTCCGACCGTCACGGGGCGGGTCGTCGACAGCCTGGAGGTTTCGGAGCGATTCCTGTGGGACCTGCGGCAGACGGTTTCCGACCTGTTGGTCGAAAACTACGCCGGCCACTTGGCGACGCTCGCCCAGCAGCATGGGATGCGGCTGTCGATCGAGGCGTACAACGGCCCCTGCGATGACATGACTTACGCCGGTCGGGCCGATGAGCCGATGTGCGAATTCTGGATCCACGGCGGCGCCTTAGAAACCTGCAAGGAAATGGCCTCGGCGGCGCACACGTACGGCAAGCGGATCCTGGGGGCGGAAGCCTTCACAGCCAACCGCTGGGAGCGGTGGTTGCAGCACCCCGCCACCCTCAAGGCCCTCGGCGACAGGGTATTCTGTGAGGGTGTGAACCGTTTCGTGTTCCATCGCTACGCGATGCAGCCGTGGCTGAACTACAGGCCCGGCATGACTATGGGGCGGTGGGGCCTTCATTACGAACGCACCCAGACCTGGTGGGAACAGACGCTCCCGTGGCACGAATATCTCGCACGCTGCCAGTTCCTGCTCCGGCAGGGGCTCTTCGTGGCCGACATCTGCTATATGCAGCCCGAGGCCGCGCCGCAGGGCTTCCAGGCCCACACCCGAAGCGCCTACGACTATGACAATTGTACGGCGGAGGTCGTCCTCACGCGCATGACCGTCAAAGACGGCCGGCTCGTACTGCCGGATGGCATGTCCTACCGGCTCCTGGTGTTGCCGCAAGTTACTACGATGACGCCGCCGCTCCTTCGCAAGATCAAGGAACTCACTTCAGCCGGCGCGACCGTCATAGGGCCGCGTCCGATCCGGTCGCCGAGCCTGACCGATTACCCGAAGTGCGACGAGGAGGTGAAAAAACTCGCCGACGAATTATGGGCCGACTGCGACGGCCAGGCCGTGAAAGAACACGCCTGCGGCAAAGGCAGGATCGTGTGGGGACCCACGCCCGAAGAAACCCTCCTGAAGATGGGCGTGCCGCCCGACTTCTCGGCGAGCCCGGTCGTCCCCTGGATTCACCGCACCATCGGCGAGATCGAACTCTACTTCGTCGCGAATCCACAGCCGCGCGACGTGAAGGTGGCGTGCACCTTCCGCGTAACCGGCAAGCGTCCTGAGTTCTGGTGGCCGGAAACCGGCCGCATAGATCTCGCAGCGGTCTATGCCGAACGGAACGGCGCCACGAACGTTTTGCTCCAGTTGGATCCCAGCGAGTCGGTGTTCGTTGTTTTCCGCAAGAGTGCCGAGCCGTTTGACCCTGTCGTGGCCGTGACGCGCGGCGGGGCGCCGATCCTGGCAGCGGCTGACCCGGCGGCTTCCAAGATCGTCGTGGAGAAGGCCGTTTACGGCGTGCTCAGCGACCCGCAGCGCACCCGCGACGTTCGGGCCAAGGTGCAGCGCATCCTGGACGCCGGCGAAAACCGTTTCCAGGTCGGCCGGCTCGCGGCAGGCGACGATCCGGCCTACGGCGTGGTGAAAACCCTCGTCGTGGAGTACACCGTCGCCGGCAAGCGTGTCACGGCTACGGGCACCGACCCGGATACCATCACCTTGGCCGACGACCCCGCGACTTTCGAGCGTGTGGTCGAAATTCGCCGCGGCACGGATGGCCAACTGCTCCTCGAAGCCTCGCAGGCAGGGCAATACGAGTTACTCACGGCCTCGCGCAAGACCCACCAACTTCAGGTGCCTCTCTTGCCGCAACCCCTCGAGATTACCGGTCCATGGCAGTTGCGATTCCCCCCGAACGGGGGCGCGCCGGAACGCGTCACGCTCGAGAGGCTGATCTCATGGAGCGAGCACAACGACTCCGGCGTGAAGTATTTCTCAGGCACCGCGACCTATGCCAGGACGGTCAGCGTTCCGGCGAACCTGATCGCGAAGGACCGACGCGTGTACCTGGACTTCGGGAAAGTCCAGGTGTTCGCCGCGGTGCGGCTCAACGGCAAGGATCTCGGCATCCTCTGGAAGCCACCATACCGCGTGGACGTTACCGGTGCGGTGAAGGCTGGCGAGAACGCCCTCGAAGTGAAAGTCACCAACCTGTGGGCCAACCGGATGATCGGCGACGAGGGGTTACCCGAGGATAGTCAGCGGAACCCGAACGGCACCCTCAAGGAGTGGCCGCAGTGGCTGCTCGAAGGCAAGTCCAGCCCCACGGGACGCTACACGTTCGCCACATGGAGGCTCTGGGATAAAGACGATCCGCTCATCGAGTCCGGCCTGCTGGGGCCGGTGACATTGCGGGTAGCGGAGCGGGTGGAGACGAACCATGTTAGCGCAGGGCCGGAGTGAACCGCGGCTGAGCCGTCAGTAGAGGTCCAATTCCTGCGGGCGCCCGGCCGCGCGTCATTCTTCCTCGGAGGTAAACTCCTCCTCCGGCCCTTCTGCCTCGGGCGGCAACGCCTGGCCGCGATACTTCCAGCGACGGTACAGATCACCCAACGGGCCGCTCAGTACGTACCCCCCGAACCCGATCAAGAGCACCACGTGCCGCAAAAGCACCGCCATCGCCAGACCAAGGAGCACCAGTACGAGATGGCTCACGGGCCGTCGCTTTCGGATCAGGTGGTTCAGCATGTGCTCGTACCGAACGTTTGACACCATCAGAACGGCCAGGGCGACCGCGAGGACCGGAAGGAACCACAGCAGCACCAGCGTCGCTCGAGGATAAGTGCCCTGCTGCCAGCAGGTGGCCAGAAAAATCACCACCGAAACGATCGCACCCGCCGCCGCCGGCGACGGAAGACCCTTGAAACTCATGTGCGCCTCTTCGTCGTGCTCGTTCTCCACGTTGAACCGTGCCAGCCGGATCAGCGTACACCCAAGGTACACCGCCGCGCACACCCACATCACCCACAGCCAAGGGACATAACTTTCCGGCACCGTGCCCTTGAGCGTCTCGACGACCACCCGGCTCATCAGGAACGCCGGGGCCACGCCGAAACTCACCGCGTCGGCCACACTGTCCAACTGGCCGCCGAACTCGCTCGTCGCACGGGCAATTCGGGCCAGGCGACCGTCCAGCGCGTCCAGCACCATCGCCAGAAGAATGAACGCCCCCGCCAGCCTGACGTTCGCCGGTCCCATCGCGTGTTCCGCATCCGCGCTGCCCAGCGCCTTCATCGTCAGCGTGATCGCCGCAAAGCCGCACAGCGCGTTCCCCAGCGTGCACAGCGACGGCAAAATGGCGATCGGGCGCGATTTCATCGAAACACCCCGAGAACGGTTTCCCCGCCTCGCACCCGCTGGCCCACCCGGACCGACCACTCGAATCCGATGTCCGCCGGCACATACACCTCCGCCCGCGAACCGAACTTCACCATCCCGAACCGCTGCCCACGCTCCACGCGGTCGCCGACGGCCACGTCGCACACGATCCGCCGCGCAAGCACCCCCGCAATCTGCCGGACCACAATCCGTGCCCGCCCGCCGGCCGCGTTGCGAAGCACGAGGCTCGTCCGCTCATTCTCGCGCGACGCCGATTCCTTATACGCCCTTAGAAACCGCCCCGGTCGGTGCGCCACCGACTCCACTTCCCCGTCGCACGGCGCCCGGTTCACGTGAACGTTCAGCGGCGACATGAAAATCCCCACCCGATGCGCCCGTTGCCCCAAAAACTCCCGCTCGTCCACCTCCCCGATCTCCACCACCTTCCCGTCCGCCGGCGACACAAGAACGCCCGGCGCCGAGGGCACCCGCCGCTCAGGATCTCGGAAGAAAAAGAGCACAAACCCCAAACCAACCGCAAACGCCGGGGCGAGATACCAAAAGTACACCGCCGACAGCACCACCCCCGCCGCCGCCAGCCCGCCGAAGAGCACGATCTCGCGGATGCCGTACCGCGCCAGGGGTATCCGCATCGGCGCCTTCTCGCCTCCCCCCTCGAACCAGTAACCGCACGGGACCCGCGTCAGCCCCAGGTCCAGCGCGTCGATCGGGAAGTCCCGGCACGTGCGCGGCCGCTTCTCATAGTGCGTGCACCGCTCTAGCGTCTTCTGCGGGTCCAGGAACGGGCAGTGGAACGTCAGGTCGCAGCAGGAGCCACACGACCGGCACTCCCCCCGCCGCGCCTCACGCACCCGCTTCACGTACCCCGGCCTGAGGCGGCTCAGGTACTGCCGCCGCC
>Ga0315285_10006695_pt1 | contig 11880 bp, 13 predicted proteins | sample YL17G09_36_MG_FD_203698 | JGI IMG/M metagenome (GOLD analysis project Ga0315285, IMG submission 203698) | Sediment microbial communities from Yellowstone Lake, YNP, Wyoming, USA - YL17G09_36 | ecosystem: Environmental > Aquatic > Freshwater > Lake > Sediment | place: USA: Wyoming | collected... | reverse complement strand
CCTGGCACAGGGCGAGCGACGGCTCGACCCCGAGAGTGCCATGCGCGACGCCGCGGCCTGGGCGCGGGCCAACCTCGACGCCGCCCGCCGCCTGTTCGCGGCCGGCGTCGCCCCGGTGATCACGGTCGACGTGTACAACCCCTTGCCCGGCCAGCCCATGCGCCACCGCCGCAGCGGGCGCGAGCTCACCGACCCGACGGTGGCGGTCACGGTGCGCCTGCGCGCCGCCCCCGCCGCGGGCCCCCTGACCGCCCACGACATCGAGGCAGCGGCCGACGCCAGCGTGCTAGAGCGGCTGGAGGAGGAGGAAGAATAGGAGCAATGGTATGATGGACAGCCGGGCTCCCGTCGCTCACCCGATCTGACAGAGTAATGCGGTTCACTTCACGTTCCCAGCCGCGCCAAGAGGTCGGTCTACCCGCTCACCGAGGCGTCGGAAGTGGTTCAAGACGTTCGAGGCTGACACCGGGCCCTCGCCCGCGAGAGGCTCAGGGGGCTCGCCGACGAGCAGAAGGCAATTGCGGCCCGCCTGGAGGAGCTCGAGCGTGGCGAGGTCCTCGATCTCGCCCGGAACATGTGCCAAGTCGTCGCCAGCGCCAGCCGCGAGGAGCTGAAGCAGTTCGTCAGGGTGTTCGTGCGGCGGGTGCGGGTGGGGCAGGACAAGACGGTCGGGGTGGAGCTGTATCCCGTGTGGCAAGAAAAGGCGGGCGTAGCGCCCGCTAAGATTCCGGGGTGCGTATGACGTTACGCTACAAAACCCTGGGAATCTTGTCGCAGCTTCCGTAGCAGGTGTTGTCGCAGCCCTCGCACGCCCCCTGACAGGTAATAACGCAGGCATAGCCGCAGTCAGGGCAGAGCGGAACAACGCCGCCGAGTGAAGACTGCTTTGAAGTGAGAAACACTCCCCCTCACCTCCATCTCTGCCCCCAGAACGATCATACCATGGGTGGCAAGAATTGTCGATACCTGGGAATTGCTGATGCTGGCCCATCCCCGCCATTGCTCATCGCGTCCCGGCTGGCTCCCATCGCGTTGCGCGGGGCGTGGCGCGCCCGGCGCGCCCGTCGCGCCTCCCGGAGCAGCGACGCGCCGAAAAACAGGCCGATGAGCATGAACAGCACGCCGGTGATGCGGTTGATCAGGGCGGGTGGGACGAGCCGGCTCAGCGCGACGCCGACGGTGACCTCGATGGTCACGCACGTCACCAGCGCGCAGGCGGCCGCCGCGAACACCTGCCACTTCCGGTGCGGGTTGCCGCTGGCGAAGATGAGCGTCGCCACCTGCGTCTTGTCGCCGAGCTCGCATAGCACAATGATCAGAAACGTGGTGATGTATGTCAGCAGCCGGACCACCAGTCATCCCCCCACGGCCCGCGGCGGCCCGCGGCCAGACGCAGGCCCGGGCGCTGAATAATCCGGGCCGCTTAAACGGCGACCGCGATGCGGCCGATGACGCCGGTCACCAGGAGCAGGCCGAGAACGATGAACGCCAGGCAGGACGCGAGCTTGATCGTTTGCGGCTTCAGGTAGCGGCTGATGAGGAGCGAGCCGATGCTGACCTCGACCAGCGACGTGACTACGAGGGCCGAGGCCGACCCCAGGGCGATGTACAGCACGTAGAGGGGCTTCGCCCCGGCCAGAAGCAGCGTGGTGACCTGGGTCTTGTCGCCCATCTCGGACAGGAAGACCACGCCGAACACCTTGGCCATGAGCCGCCAGTCCCAGCGCACGCCCCACCCTCCCCGCCCCGTTGCCCGCCCGCTCACACAACACAGGATATCGCGGGCCGGGGCAAGTGGTGCCTGGCCGAGGGCACGCTGGCTTCTAGCTGCTCACTTGCACTGCATGCCGCCGATGGCCTCGCCCGTCTTGCGGTCCACGTAGACGATCAGCTGCTGGTCGGGGTGGATGTCCTCGTAATAGAAGGTGACGACCCAGCACGGCACTTTCTTGAGGTCGGCGGGGAGCGGGGCGTCCGGGGCGTCCCAGTAGTGGTTGGCATCGCCCTCCCCGGCGACGACCTCGACGCGCGTGACCGCCTCGGGGTACCGGCCGCACGCCCGCAGGTACTGCTCGGCCGCGGCGACCACCTGGTCCTGGTCAAGCCGCGGGCCGGGCGGCGCGGCGACGGCCACCAGGAACCACGCGCCCGCCGCCACCACGGCGGCGACGACCATGAAGACGAGCACGAAGCGCAGAATGCTGGAATCAGCCCGTCGTCCGGGCATCCGCGACCCCTCCCCTGCCGGCTGCTGACGTGGACCGGCGAAAGCGGTCCCGCTAGTATAGACGCGGCAGAGCGGGCGTGGGTTCCAGAGATGGCCGGGAAGTGGACGCCGAACCCAGCCGCCCGCATAGGCCCCCGTCGCCGGGAGACATTAAGGACGGAGGATGCGGGAGGTGAGAGGGATGCACATGGTGAAATCGGTTCGCGAGGCGGCGCACGACACGAGCTGGGACTTCCTTGGGCCGGCGTGGTGGGCGGTCCACATCACGACGATATTCGCCGCGTTCATGCTCGGCCGGTCGCTGACCATGCGCGCGATGGCCTGCGCGGCGATGGAAGAAGGGGACGAAGGGGAAGAAGCAGAGGAATAGCGGGGCGCCGTGGCCAGCGCGGCCCCCTCAGGCTGGCGCGTCTTCGGCCAGGTGCCGGCCGAGGGCGAAGGCGCGGCGATTGGCGTCGAGTGCCCTGGCCGGCACGCGGGCGGCCATTACCTGCTCCCATATCGCCGCCGGGACGCCGGCGACAAACGCCGACAGGGCACCGATGAGGCCGACGTTCATCGTGCGCACGTCGCCCGCCGCCGCCACCAGGGCGTCCGGGTCGATGAAGGCGCAGCGGCCAGCGCGCGCCCGCAATTGCGCAATGATACCGTCGGTGTCCGGGTACGCCGCGCCGCCCGCCACCACCGAGGCCGGCACGATGCGCTGCAGGCTTGTGAGCACGACCCCGCCGGGTCGCAGCCAGTGGAGGTAGCGCAGCGCCTCCAGTACCTCCATTGACAGCAGCGCGTCGGCGCGGCCGCGCCTGATCAGCGGCGAGTGCACAACGGGGCCGCGGCGCACGTGGCTCTCCACGCTGCCGCCGCGCTGCGCCATGCCATGCACCTCCGACTTGCGCACGTCGCTGCCGACCGCCAGGAAGACGTCGGCGAGGATGTCGGTCGCCAGGAGCACCCCCTGCCCGCCCACCCCGACGACGAGCACGTCGTTGATGTCGTGGGGCTCAAATGCGTTCTTGACGTCGCTCTTGGGCTCGACGTCGCTCTTGGGCTCCACGTTGACGTCGCTCTTTGGCTCCATCGCCACGTCAGTCACCCCCGCCACTCGCCGTGGGCGGCGCGGTGGGCGCGGTGATCGCGCCGCGCCGGCACACCTGCCGGCAGATGCCGCAGCCCACGCACAGGCCCGTGTTGATGCGCGCGCGCCAGCGCTCGGCCTTCGCCTCCGCCATCGGCTCGGCCTCGCGCTCGATGGCCGGGCAGCCGAGGCGGCCACATGTGCCGCAGCCGTTGCACAGGTCCGCCGTCACGGCCAGGGCCGGCCGGACGAGGCGGCGGTCAAGCAGGATGCACGGGCGTCGCGCGATCACCACCGACGGGCCGTCGTGCGCCAGCGCGGCGCGGACGCCCGCCTCGGTGGCCGCCAGGTCGTACGGGTCGGTCACGCGCACGTCTCGCACGCCGACGGCGCGGCACAGCGCCTCCAGGTCCAGGGCCGGCGCAATCGCGCCCTGCGCGGTGCGGCCGGTGCCGGGGTGCTGCTGGTGGCCGGTCATCGCCGTCGTGCCGTTGTCGCAGATGACGACGGTCACGGCGCCGCCGTTGTATACAACTTCAATGAGCCCGGTGATGCCCGAGTGGATGAACGTCGAATCGCCCAGCGCGGCCACGGTGCGCCGCGACGCCTCCCGGCCGGCGCCGAGCTCGACCCCCATTGCCTGGGTAATGCTCGCGCCCATGCACGTGCACGTGTCGACCGCCGCCAGCGGCGGCTGCACGGCGAGGGTGTAGCAGCCGATGTCGCACATGACCGTCAGCTTCAGCTTCGACAGCACGTAGAAGGTGCCGCGGTGCGGGCAGCCCGGGCACAGGACGGGCGGCCGCGCCGGGATAGCGGGAGCGGCGGTCGGTCCCGCGGTCGGCCCGGGTGCTGAAGCCGGGCCCGTGCCCGGTGCCGTCGCCCCACCAACCGCGCCGTCCACTCCCCGCCCCCCGAGCCCCTCGTCCCACGGGACGCCCCAATCGGCCAGGGCGCGCGCAAGCCCCGCCGCCACGCCGTCCGGGCCCAGCTCGCCGGTAATGGGGAAGTACTTCTTGCCCATGCACGGGATGCCCGCCGCCCGCAGCTCGACCTCCCAGAACGGGTCGAGCTCCTCCACCACAAGCAGGCGCTCGACCCCGGCCGCGAACTGCTCGACAAGGCGCCGCGGCAGCGGCCAGGCCAGCCCCAGCTTGAGCACCGACGCGCCGGGGCAGACCTCGCGCACGTAGCGGTACGACGCGCCGCCGGTGATGACGCCCAGCCGGCGGTCGCGCCACTCGATGCGGTTCCACGGGCAATCCTCGGCCAGCTCCGCCAGGCGCTCTTGCCGCGCCTCGACGACCGGGTGGCGGCCGCGCGCGTGCGCCGGTACCATGACGAACTTCTTGGGGTCCTTCACGAAGCCCGGCTCGTGCGCCGGCTCCTGCGCCGACCCCAGCGCCGGCTCCCGCCGCGGGCCGGCCTCGACCGGCGCCCGCGCGTGCGAGATGCGCGTCGTCGTGCGCAGCAGGACCGGGGTGTCGAAGCGCTCGGCGAGGTCGAACGCGGCCATGGCGTAAAGCCGCGCCTCCGCCGGGTCCGCGGGCTCAAGGCACGGCAGCTTGGCCATGCGCGCGTAGTGCCGGTTGTCCTGCTCGTTCTGCGACGAAAACATGCCCGGGTCATCCGCGGTCACGACGACCAGGCCGGCGCGCGCCCCGGTGTAGGACGCGGTGAGGAGCGGGTCGGCGGCGACGTTGACGCCGACGTGCTTCATCGACGCCATGCTGCGCGCGCCCGCCTGCGCCGCCCCCAGCGCCACCTCCAGGGCGACCTTCTCGTTGGGCGACCACTCGGCGTGGACCTCGCTGTGGCGGGCAAGGGCCTCCAGGATCTCGGTGCTGGGCGTGCCGGGATAGGCGGTGGCCACCTTCACCCCGGCCTCGTACGCCCCGCGGGCAATGGCCTCATTGCCCGACATCATGCGGCGTTCTCGCTGCAAATGTATCACCCCTCTGGTCCAGCGCCTTCCGTCCGGTGCCTCAACCGGGCCGGCCCCAACCGGGCGGCCCTGGCCTCCTAATGCTTCTACGCCGCCCGCCACGCCCCTGCTGGCTGGCTGGTGCGCGTCGACCCCGGGTGGTCGGGGCCCTGGCCGACGCCTGCCATGTCAGGGAACCGCCAAGATGGCTGGAACCTTCATCGCCCCGGCGACGTCCTCCTTATTTAGTGATACAATAGTTGCGGGGAAGCCCCTGTCGACTGGAATCCCACGTCGGCCGCGGCATTGCCTTGTGCCCCCCGGGCGTTGCGCGAAAGGCCGCGCGAAAGGTGGTTGAGGCCATGCTAAGACGCATCCGCGCTGGAGAGGCGACCGGTGCCGCAGAAGCAACCGCTGCTCGAGAAGCCACCAGTCGCCGCACGGCGAGGAGCGCATTGCGCACGTCGAGGAGCGCGCTGCGCACGGCGAGGGGCACGCGGCGTGCCGCCGTGGCGCGGTTCCTGGCCCCGGCCCTGGTGCTGACGCTGCTGCTGGGCTCCGGGCTCCTGCCCGGCTGCGCCAAGAGGCCGGCGACCCCGCCGGGCGCTGGCGAGCCCCCCACCGCCGCGGCGCCGCGCATCACGGCCATTCGCCTTGACCCCGACTGTGCGCGCACGGGCGGCTTCTACAACGTTGAGCCCGGCCCGCTGACGATCATCGTCGAGGCCACCGGCGCCGACCGGGTCGAGTTCGGAATATCCCCGACGGGCACCGGGCAGGTGCCGCAGCCGGCCGGCGTCGATGAAGACCCCAGCGACGGTTGGCGCCTCACCTGGAACGTGCCCGACGATGACATCATGATGCACCTGACGATCACCGCCCGGTCCACGACCGGCGAAACGTCTGAGGTCATCGGCCTGTACCACGAGCGCGGCACGGGCGAGCCGCCGGGCACGCCAGTGGGCGGCCGCGAGCCCCTGGGCCTCGACCGCGCCGCGTCCACGCGCTGGTCCATAGACTACATCCCGAACCTGCCCAAGTACTTCTATGCCACCGCGTGGCTTGACGAGAGCCACCTCCTGGGCATGACCGGCACCAACCCCATCGTCGTCGACGTCGGCGGGGGCGGCTGGAACGCCCTCAACGTGGACGCGTGGTGGGCGGTGCCCGACCCCTCCGGCCAGCGCATCGCCTACGCCAACAACGGCGGGCTCTACGTGACCGCCGCCGGCGGCAACGAGGGCGCGGGGCGGGTCCTGATCGACGCCAAGACGCAGTCCGCAGACGAAGCCGGCCCGCCCGACGGCGTCCTGTGGTCGCCCGACGGCTCGCGCCTGCTGTACTGGCACGTGTACGAGTGGAACCTTGACTTCTACGTCATTGACGCCGCCGGCGGCCAGCCGCGGCAGGTCTCGCCCACGCCCGAGGGCTACTTCCTCACCGAGGCGGTGGCGTGGGTTGACGCCAACACGGTCGTGTTCAACACCCGCGCCAACACGAGCCTCACCGGCGAGCAGGAGTACCGGTCAGTCGGCTACCGCGGCGACATCGCCACCTGCAACGTGCAGACCGGCGAGGTGCGGCTGCTGAGGGCCAATCCCGACGGCACGTTCTGGAACGCCACGCAGCGCCTCGCCGACGGCCGCCTGGCCTTCTGGATCGGCGAGCCGGGGACGCCCGTGCAGGGCTTCGCGACCCTGGGCGCCGGCGGGACCGTGCAGCGCCTGCAGACCGACCCGCAGGCCGAGTTGATCTCGTTCGCCCCGGGCGGCCGGCGCTGGCTGGAGCGGTGCCGGGCCCAGGCGCAGGCGTCATCGGGCGGGACGGCGCCCGATAACGAGTCGGCGCGCCTGGTGATGCACGACGGCGGGGCGGGACAGCCGTGGGCCAACGCCTTCTACGGCGAGCGCCTGGAGGGGCCGCTGTGGTCGCCGTCGGGACGGCGGCTGGCGTTCAGCCTCGACGCCTACGGGGTGGTCACGGGCGGCGGGCTGACGTACGTCACGTACATCATTGACGAACGGCCCTAGCGTCGCCCAAAGGTGCCATTGCATGGCGCGCCCGTCGCGCCAGCACGGCGTCCAGGGCTAAGTAGGCGCCGCACACTACCAGGCCGAGGACAAGACAGACCAGGAACGGCAGGCGCATCGAGTAGCGGGCGGCGAGCAGGCCCCCCAGGGCCGGCCCGACCAGTGTCGCCAGCATCTGCGAGAAGGCCCCGTAAAGCGAGACGGCGCGGCCGATCAGGCCGGAGGGCAGAAACGACGCCGCCAGCGCCTGGCCGGGGCCGAAGTACAGGCCGGCGCCGACGCCGATGAGGCCGTTGCTCAGCATGAGCCCGGTTATCGCCCGCGAGAGGCTCATGGCGTAGATGCCCACGCACACGCACGCCCAGCCGGCGACCATCACCGGCTTGCGGCCGACCCGGTCGGCGAGCCAGCCCGACCAGAACGACGTCACCAGCCAGGCGCTGAGGTCGGCGGCCACCATGAGCCCGGCCACCCCCAGCCCGAACCCCAGCTCGCGCTCGGCGAATGGCACCCACAGCGCGGGGATCACCAGGGCGACGGCGATGAGCGCCGCAGTCTGGCCGGCCATCAGGGCGACGAATCGCGCCGCGCTCGCCGGGCCGTCGCGGCCGACGCGCGGGGTTGCCGCCGCCGCAGCAGCAGCCCCTCCAGCCCCCGCCGCCCCCGCCGCCCCGGTCCCTGCGGGCGCGACCTGGCGGCGCGCCACCACCCCGGCCCCGCGCGGCAGGCCGGCGTGGCGCCACGCCGTGGCCGCCACGGCACAGGCGGCGCTGACCATATACAGCAGCGAGAAGCCGAACCGCTCCGACACGACGCCGCCGAGGTAGCCGCCCACCACCGCGCCGATCCCCGAGAGCCCGAGGTATATGCCGTTGACCGTGCCGCGGCGGGCCTCCGGCGTGCCCCGGAACAGGATGGCCGTCGCCGGCGTGAACAAGAAGCCCATCGACGCGTAGGCAACGCCCATCGCCGCCAGCCCGAACAGAAGTGGAAGCCGCGCCGCCAGCCCGACGAGCAGCATCGCCCCCGTCAGCAGGTAGCCGCCGAAAAGCAGCAGCCCCCGCGCCCGGCCGCGGTCGGTCAGCCAGCCGGCCCCGATGGCCATCATCGACTCCACGGGCAGGAACATGCTGAACAGGAGGCCGGTCGTCGTGGCCGTGAGCCCGAGCGCGGCGACGTGCGCCGGGGCGAAGAAATACCACAGGTTCCTGGCCACCCCGATGAGCGCGCCGCTGCCACAGAGCGTGAACGTGATGCGGGCCCAGTCCCGGCGCTCCACTTCCCCAACCCCCCACGGCCCTGGATCCCCCGCCCCCCGCTGCCGGCGACTGGCGACCGCGAGGACCCCGCTGCCCTACATCCAGATGCGCAAAAGCAGGATCAGGCCCATTCCGACGACGATCCCGACCACGCTGTTCTTGGTCAGCCGTACCGCCACGACCGTGGCCAGGGCGGCCAGGAGGTAGGGGTTCTTGGCCGAAATATAGATGGCACCCTGCGGGGCGAGCACGGCGGGAAAGATGATCGCCGACAGCATGGCGATGGGGATGTAGCGCAGCGAGCGCAGGAACAAGGGCGGGAAGTTGACCCGCTTGCCGAAGACGAGCAGGGTGACGCGCGTCAGGTACGTCGCCACAGCCATGCCCAGGATGATGAGGAACATGGTGGGCCTCATGCCGCGCACCCCCCTGACCCGTCGCCGGCCGGCGCCTTGGCGGCTGGCCTCGCCGCCGGGCGGAACGCCTCCAGGGCTATCCCCACCACGCTGCCGAAGACGGCGGCCAGGATGAGGTAGGTCGTGCCCGGCGTGAACTCCTTGGCGATGAGCGCAGCCAGGCCCGATATCATCAGCACCGTCAGCGCCCGGCTATCCGTCAACTGCGGCATCACGATGCTGATGAACGCGGCTGGCATGGCGAAGTCGAGGCCCCACCGGCACGGGTCGCCGACCACCGCCCCCAGCGCGCCGCCGGCCACGGACACGCTGACCCAGACCACGTAGAGCGATGCCGTGCAGCCGAAGAAGTACACCGGGTCGCCGCGCGGCTGGCCCGCCTTCAGGTAGCGGCTGATCGCCACCGCGTACGACTCGTCGACGATGCCGAACGCTATCGCCAGAAGCCAGCGCACCGGCAGCCAGGAGAGAAACGGGGACAGCGACAGCCCCTGCAGGAGGTAGCGCAGGTTCACGATCAGCGAGGACAGGATGATCATCAGCGGGCTGGCGCCGGCCGCGATGAGGGTGATGCCGATGAACTGGGCCGTCCCGGCGTAGACCAGGGCAGCCATCGCGCCGATCTCGACCAAGCTCAACCCCGCCTGCCGGCCCAGGAGCCCACAGGCGAACGAGAACGGGAAGCAACTGAGAATGAACGGGATCGCGTCGCGCATGCCGGCGCGAAACGACCTCATGCCGCCGGGATACCCCGCCCCCGCCCCGTTTGGCCCCGCCTGATCCGCCTGGCCCGCCTCGCCAGGCACCGCCTGGCCCGGCCCTGTCTGGCCCGTCACCGCCACCCCCAGCCCCACCCGAGGATGGGGTCTTATAGCACGCTAAGCAGATCGTACCAAAACATGCTTCAGCAGTCAATGCATGGCCAGTAACTATTTGTGGCGGGGACAGGATGGTGCCTCACGCGGCCCGGTGCGGCGGCTCCTGAGCACTCAGGTGCCGCGGATGACGTCGGTCATGCCCGGCCGCGGTGCGCCGAGAAGCGACGCCACCTGGCACCGGAACCCCTCGGGGTCGGCGGCGGGGCGGTGCGTGCCGCGCACCACCTTGAGCCCGGGGAAGCCGGCGCCAATGGAGGACTCATAGGCGTCAATGAACGGGCACAGGGCCGTGACGCGCGCAATCCAGTTCGCCCGTGGCGTTGCCACAGGTCAGGATCCCGATCCGCGTCGCCATCAGACCAGGCCCCCGCCGAACACGAGCGGCTGGCGGCGCGGGCTGTCACCGCCCCGCATCACGTCGGGGATCTCCTCGATCAGGCCGCGCTCCTTCGCGGCGGCGATGACCTCGTCCACCTTGGCCCTGGCCGCCTCCGGCGCCATGTCAAACAGCTTCGCCACCACGGCCACGATGTCCTCGATGCTGTGATAGCCGTCGCAGCGGTAAAGGACCTCGAAGTACTCGGGGTTCACCTTGAGCCCGTTCAGGTACATGTCCGTCTTGCGCACGTGCGGCGGCACGTAGGGGTTGTAGAGGATGCCGCCCTCGCCGGTCTTCAGGCACAGCACGCCGCGCCGGCGCCGGTACTTCACCCCCGCCGACATCGTCCCGCCGCTGCGGAACAGGTAGTTGCACGTGACCATGGCCTCGATGATCTCCTGGCGCGTCAGGTAGTCGGTGCTGTGCGTCGGCTCGTCGAGCTGCGACCAGCGGCTGAAGTCGGTCTCCTCGATCGTGATGCCGTGCTCCGCGGGCCGCGCGTAGTACACGGTGCCCGGGTACGGCTTGAACGAGAACACGCCCACCGCTTCGGGCTGCAGCTCGGTCAAGAACCGGATGGTGCGGAACTCGTCGGCCAGGGTGTTGCCGGGCATCCCGAACATCACGAACGCCAGCGGCCTGATGCCGCACGTCTTGGTGAGGTCAAATGCGGCGAGTATCTTCGCCTCGTCCTGGACCTTGCCCGCGCGGCGCAAAGACTCGGCGGTGCTCTCGATGCCGTAGGCGACGAGGTCACACCCGGCGCGGCACATCAAGGTGAGCGTCTCGCGGTCGACCATGTCGACGCGCGTCATGCACGGCCAGCGGATCTTCCAGCCGGCCTCGATGATGAGCCGGCATATCGCCTGTATCTGGGCGGGGTCGGCGGTGAAGGTGTCGTCGTGGAAGTAGAAGCTGCGGAACCCCAGGTCGTAGGCGCGGCGCATCTCCTCGACCACCTGGGCCGGCGGCCGGAAGCGGATGCTCTTCTTGACATAAGACGAGGTGCAGTAGGCGCAGGCGTTGGTGCAGCCGCGCGTAACGTCCAGGATGTAGCGCTCGTTGCGCGCCACGTAGCGGTCGACGGGCAGAAGGTCCAGGGCCGGCAGCGGAAGGTCTTTGAGGTCATTGAGGTGCGGCGCAGGCAGGTTGGCCACGGGCGCTCCGGCGGCGTTGCGGTAGGCCACGCCGGGGATCCCCGACAAGTCGCGCCCCCCGCTCAACAGGGTCTGGACCACGAGCGGCGCCGTGACCTCGCCCTCGCCGACGACAATGAAATCAATGGTGCTGGCCCGGCGCAGCGCCTCCTCGGGGCAGAACGACACGAACGTGCCGCCGGCGAAGACGGGGACCTCGCCGCGCCACGCCTTGACCTCGGCCGCCACGCGCTCGACGATGGGGAAGCTGTAGGTGGAGCGATTCGATATCCCCACCGCCCGCGGCTCGAGCTCACCCAGTCGCGGCGCCAGGCTGTCGAAGTCCAAGCCCAGGATGGGCATGTCCAGGATGGCGACGCTCCAGCCCCGGTCTCTCAGCACCGCCGCGATCAGCGTCAGGTTGCGCGGCGGGTCGATCAGCCGGTATTCAAACGGCGGTATCAGTCGGAACGGCGGGTTGATCAACAGGACGTCGCAAGCCATCTGGCTCCCTCCACATGCCAAGCTTTGGCGGTGGCGCGGCACGGGGAAGGGC
>Ga0315285_10006694_pt1 | contig 11882 bp, 7 predicted proteins | sample YL17G09_36_MG_FD_203698 | JGI IMG/M metagenome (GOLD analysis project Ga0315285, IMG submission 203698) | Sediment microbial communities from Yellowstone Lake, YNP, Wyoming, USA - YL17G09_36 | ecosystem: Environmental > Aquatic > Freshwater > Lake > Sediment | place: USA: Wyoming | collected... | reverse complement strand
GGCGAAAGCCGGGCTGGATGCAGTGGCGAGCATGGTTGCGATGATCACCGAAATCCTCAGGTTGCGCGATGTCATGTCTTCGTCCTCCTTCTATGTCCGATTGCTGGATTCGCTTTCCGATGATTCATGGGCACCGGGGACCCATTTTCGGCCCGGATTAGCGGGTTACCATACCCGCTTCAGGCCGATAACCTTGTTCGTCCCGATGTCAATCGTCTGGCTCCACATATGCCACTCCTTTTTCCAGGGCGGCAGTCATTGCCGCCTGCGCACGCCCACCAGGTTGACGTGCACCTTGGCGGGGTCATAATCTCTCTCGGACATGAAGCTGAAGAAGTCGCCTGCGCCGGCGGCCTTGCGGAAGGCGGCCTCCTTGTCTTCGTAGTGGAACTTTCTCATCGCGGGATGGTCCGTGTACTTGTTGCCGTGTACGAACGTCATGCTGCCGCGGCGGTCTCCATAAACGACGTAATGGCGGCGGCTGAACGTGGCGGTCTGCACTTGATTGGTTGTGGTTTCAGCGGGGACATGATAGCGCACGTAAACGTCCTGCTGCCATGGCACCACGTGCACAAGGGGGTCATCCGGACCGCCGGCGGCGGCAAGCTCCATCCCCGCGCCGTGCTGGAACCGGATACGCATCTCCGCGCCCCCTTCTCGAAAGACCATGGTCCCGACGTTCACATCGGGATCGCCGGCGTGGCCGGGTCCCGAGGCGGGGGATGACTTGCCGGTCATGTTCCCGGTCCGGTCGCAGGCATAGCCAATCCGCTTCTGATCGGACCACTGAACACTAATCAGGCGATAGAGATCGTCGTACTTGAACGATTGCGAATTGTGCCGGGGATCCGCCTGGGAGACGTGCGTGCGCCGGTGCTCGATCCGCGTGATGTTCGAGGCCCCGTCAAAGGTGTAGTCGTAATCCAGGAGGGTTTGCTCGCTCATTCCCTCCGGCGCCCGCGTCCGAAGATTCACCAGGCGCAGGCGGGGATCGTAGTGGCACTCCGTGACGACCCCGTTGCCGTACTCACAGATCTCCGGCAGCCCGGAAGGAAGGTAGTCCAGATGTTCGGCGATTGCGGGTATTCGCTCCGGGAGGTTGCGATTGTTGTACTGGAATACCACGCGATCATTGTCGGGGTAGGTCCTTGTGGTCACACGATCCATGGCGTCGTATTCCACGCCCGAACGATAGGAGACCAGCGCGTGGATTGCCGGATCGGGAAAGCGTACGCGCAGGACGTTCCAGCAGAGCCGCCGGCGAACATCATAGGAGTTGTGCTGTTCGCCGGACAAGTCCCTCACCCAGGACAAGCGTCCTCTCGTGTTTTCGGGAACGGCTATCGTGCGATCCCCCTGGTCAACACCACCCGGATTCGGCTTGTCATAGTGGCAGGCGAGGTCGGGTGACTGCTGGAGAGAAGGGGTCGTTGCCTCGCCGCGGTACTCCTCCGTCAGCCAACGATTGGCGCCGTCGTGAGTGTATGCAATCTCCTGGCCCTTCGCGTCCGTCGAGAGAATCAGGTTGGAGGCGTCGTCATAGCGGAGATAAAGGAGTCCACGGTCCGGGTCGTTCAGGAATATCCTGCGGCCCAAGCCGTCGTACCGGATGCACTTCTCGTTGGACTGCGAATCAACCGTCTGCACCACGTTGTCGCTGAGATCGTGGCGGAATCGCGTTCGCCACGTTTGCCCGGCACCGGTTTCCTGCACCTCAAGCAATCGCCCGAGGCCGTCGTTCAGGTGCATCATGGGCGTGTCGGCGTGTTCGCCGCCCTCGCGGGCGTCTTCTTCGTCGTATTCATGCGTTTCGAAGGGATAGTTTCGCGTCTGAAAACAAAGCCGCGCCGCGCCGGACTTGAAGGTCTCGGGCGGTGGAACGATGCCGCCGGATCGGCGAGGGCCGCCGCGTCTATGTTTTCCTCCATCAAAACCAGGCCCTTCAGGGCTTCTTCCTCGGTTCCCGCGCGTGGGAAGAACTCATCCATTGGCGTGGGTCCGGCATATCCCGCGGGATATGCGCCGTTATCCACGCCGTCGGCCGATCCGGTGTGATATCGGAACCGCGTAATGGTCGAGGGGCCGCTGAGCCTGAGAAACCCGAGGGGATCGGTGTAGTTCGTGGCGGGATCGTAATCGTCACCGCGTTGGATCCGCTGCGCGAAAGAAAACCCGCGGAACTCCTTCTCGAAGGCGTCGTAGCAGGCGTCACGATAGAACAGGTCGGTACAATACTCGTCGGGCTTGCCGTCGTGGTTGAGGTCGAGGCCGGTCTTTTGGGTAATCCGGGCCACCACCATGAGCGGGTTGGGATCGCGCGTTTGCCAGGTGTTCTTTTCCGCATTTCTATGTTTTCTTTTTTCCTTGTATTTTTTTGTTCCGGGCTACAACGGCTGCACAAACCTCTACAGACGTGGAGGCTGTAGTCCGTAGTCTGTAGTCTGTAGGAGGTTTGTGAGGAAGCTGCCCATCCAGAGCGTCGGTGAAGCGGTCCATTTGACCCGGAAGCAGCATCCTCAAATCCACGTCTGTAGTGGATTTGTGAGTAGGTGCTCGGTCGAAAGACCGCGAACAGTGTTCGCATAACTGTTCGCGGCCAAGTGTTCGCGTTCGCGAAAAAGAACACCAGGGATAGCCTTCCTCGGTGGCGGCGATATAATCCTCGGTGGACGACTTGTAGGAGATGTGGGTCTGCAGGCCGATGGCGTTGTCCATGACGGCCAGCATGTTGGCCCGGCCGGCGGGAAGGAAATCCACATACTCCATCTTGTAGTCGCCGCGGCCGGCGTCCCAGTTCTGCCAGATGAAATCGGTGGAACCGTTGCCGTTGATGTCTGCCATCCGCAACTGCGTGACGCCGTGAATGTACCTCGGCGTGGTGGCGGGCACAATCGCGCGGGTAAACGAATCGTTGCCGGTGTTGAGATAGAGGCGGACTTGATCGTAGTGCACCACGGCGACGTCGCTGAGCCCGTCGTCGTTGACATCCACGAGATGGATGCTGGAATCGTCCACGGGGCCGACGGTCAGCTCGCCGGTCGCAAGCCGCCGATCCCCCCATTCGCCATTGCCCTTGTATGGCCAGTACTGGATTTCAATGACGGAAACGAACCGCAGAATCTTGACCAGGTCCTGCATCCGGTCGCCGTTCATGCCGGCCAACTGCACGGAGGGATTCGAAACCATCTCGTCGCCGGGGCCCGGCCGGGCGAACGCCAGATCATCGGCGATTGTCTGGTCCGCGAGGAACGGAATACACCGCAGGAAACTCGGGCCGGCAGCCTGGGTATGCGGGGAAAGACGATCGGGTCGTGTCCGGTCATTTCAGAATCCCGGGAATTCTTCCGGATTGCCATAGGTGTAGGTGAACCGGATGTAGATGTCCTTGATCCTGGAAGAATCCAGTTTGCCGTTGTATGGATTGCTGGTGTCGAAGACCATTTTCCATTGGGAGGCCGCCACGGGGCGTCCCCTGAGTCCCAGGGAGTCAAACTCGGAAGAGGGGCGCCCGCCGGTGCCGTCGTTGATCCTGCAGGGCACGGTGATGTTAAAGATGGACGGCTCGGGCCGGTCGCGGCTGTTGAAAGCGAATTGTGTTGTGTCGTGCTCGCTGGGCGGACGGGCGAAGAAGGTCCGGAACGAAACGTTGCCGGCCTGAATGAGCTGCACGTCGCAGGTCGGATAGCCGTTGAAGCCGCGTTCGGAGTATATGTCCACCGCAATGGAATGGATGCGCATGTTCCACTGGCCTCCCATGATGGGGAAGAAGCGGGTGTCCTCGATGGTCGTGGAGAATTCGAACGCGACGTTCGGGAAGGTTGGATTGTAGGGATTCGCCTCGGGCGAGTTCTCGAGGAAGTCGCGGAACGCCTTCAGGCTTTCTTCGGGTGTGTAGGGTGGGTTTGTTCCGGTGTAGGGGTAGCCGGGAATCTGCTGGCGAAGGCTGATGGGCATGGCGGTAAACGGACCCTGGTGGTTGGGTCCGCGTACGCTGGCCACGTTGCAGCGGCGCAGCTTGGAGTCCCAGGCCTTAAGGGCGTCGAGGTAGTCCCTGGCCTCGTCCGCCGTTCGGACCCCGAAAACGTCCTCGAGGAAGCCGAGCTTGTCGAAAAGTGTGTTTTCAAGGGACGCGGGCCCCAGGCAAGCGGAAGGAATGGTCACCGGATTCTGGTACTTCTCGGTCCATTCCCATTCGAGGGTTTTTGCCAGACGGTAGAGTTTGTCCACGGCGTACTCCAGTTTGGCCTCGGCGCGGCGCTGGGTCTGTGTCATGAAGAGCCGGTAGGAGGGGTCCATGAAGTATAATTCGGATGCGGTGGCGCGCGTGTGGGCCAGGTCCTCGATGAGGCGGTCCATCTGCCCCACCAGGGTCTGCAACCGGTTTTGTTCTTGTGCGAGGAGGATTTTGCTCTGGGCGATCTGCGTGTTGAACTTCGCGATATTCAGCATCATCGCGCGGATCTCGCCCTCGGTTTCGACGGGGGGGTGATATAGCTCGCGCGTTGGTCGTGAAGTTCGTTGCGGAGCGCGGCCTGGTTCTGGTCGAGGAGACGGCGCTCCTGGCGGGCCTCAATCTCGGCCTCGCGGGCGTCCGCCACGGACTCCTGCGCGTCCTGGCAGATGGCGGCGAAGGATTCGTTGGGGATGAGCTCGCCGCGGTTGCCCAGGGGGTTCAAACCCAGATTGATCTTCTGGAAGAGATCGCGCGCCTTCTGTATCTCCGCCCGCAATTGGGCGCCATCGTTGACCTTGTAGCCTTCGGCGCCTTGCGCGGCGGCCAGAATGCAGGCGCCCACAAAGACCTCGTGCGCGGTTTCCTTCAGGACGGGTTTGGCGTCGCCGCGGGCCTCGGGATCATTGATGGATAGATTGAAGAGTTTCTTGCCGAGTTCCACGCCACGCAGTCCCCGCCGCTGCAGACAGCGCGAGACTTGCGCGTACTCGTTCAGCATCGGGATGGGTTGTTGCGCCAGGACTCCGTCTTCGAACGTGATATACTGCGGGAACCCGTACTCGGCGAACGGACCGTAGGGATCAAACGTGCGAAGCACTTTCGGGAACAGCCGGATGGCCCTGAACGCGGAACGCAGCCCCGCGCTCAGGTTCAGCAGCGGGACCTCGAGTTCCGCGGTTTCCTGGCGGGCTTCGGGTGGCGCGGGCAGACGCTCCGGCGGGTTGTTCGGCTCGAAGTCCGCGATTCGCGGATATCGCACCCGCAGGCTCTCGATCAGGCGCTTGTTTCCGACCAGCAGTTGCCCGGAAACGATCTCGTTTACCGTTTCGGCGAGTCCTCGCTCCGCGTCCGTCTCCTCCTGGTCCGAGGTCGAGCCGGATTCCTCGCCCTCCTGCTCCATCACGACCGCGAGAAAGAGTTCCAAGGCGCCCTTTCTGGCGGATTCTCCCGGAGCCGCTGCGTCGCCTGACAGCAGATGGTAGTAAAGGTACCAGTCACTGCGCGGCGCCGGCCCCTTGGCCCTGTACGCCTCCAGGATGTCGTCCCACCCCAGTTCGTGCGGGAATTCCTTTTTGTAGAATCGCCCGTCGGACAGAATCTTTTGGGCGCTCTCGAGGTTGGTCTTGCCGTCCGCGCCGGAATAGGGGGCCACCGTCAGAATTCCGCGCTGCGTTGGGGTTGCCGCGCCATCCGTGCGGCGCACGCCTTGGGAATCCTTGTATTCGTAATACAGCGTTAACGTCACGTCGAGTACCTCGCCCTCCGGCGGAAGCGGTATGCCGCCGTAGTCGAGTTCCACGTCGAGCGTCGGACGGGTCGTGGTGGGCGAGGGGGAAACCGCGGGCGCCCCGTCCGCCCGGAGGATTGGCCAGTCCAGGCGTTTCACCAGGAAATCGGAGCGTCCCTGCGCTTCCAGTTCGCTCACGTTTGAAAGCGTCACCAGCGTCGTGGTCGTCAGCCGATCGAGGTAGGCCAGGCGGGGTGAGACGCCGAACTTCACGCCCGTGAAATCGGGGATTCCGCGCTGGCGAACGGTCAAGGTGGCGGAGGATCTCTTGTCATCGGCCGCCGGCGTCACGACGTAGTCGCCAAGCGTGCCATAGTGATGTTGGGTGATAATCCCGTCGCTCTCGTCCACGGGTCCGCTTTCGGGGGGCGATCCGTCTCCGAAATCCCACGTCCAATGCGAAACGGTTTCGTCCGTCCGATAGTCCAGGAAGACGATATTCCCCTCGACGATCTCCTGGGGGGAGAAGGTGATTTGTCCGCGGGCCGCTTCACCGCCGAACGCCAGCAGCGAGAGCAGTGCAATAAGCAGACAGGATCGGGACCTGGGAATTACATGAGACATCACGACGTCCGTTTCCTAATGCCGGTCGAGGGTTGCGAAACTGAAGGTACCGTTGTTTTGGTCGCGATAGCCGACGGCGGGCGCACCGCCGATGCCCGTGACGCCGGCTGACGGAATGTTCTCCGTCCAAACGGAGTTGTTGATATTTGCTTTTGTCCATTCCCCCAGTCCGTCGGGCGTCCGGCAAAGCAGCAGTTTGGCGCCCGAGTCATAGTACGTGTGAGACCATGCGTGGGCAATGGCAGGGCGGTCCCCCACCACGGCCAATGACACGGCCGGATACTCGCTTCCCTGGATATCTACGAAGCGTTTCGTCCATGGGCCCAAGCCATCGGCGGAGTTGCTGATCGCATAGCGGGCACCAAACCAACCCTCGGGGTCCGAGGCGGCGTAGGCAATCGCGGGCCGGCCATTCACCACCGCCAACGAGACGGAATAGCAGTACACCTGGCTATCAATCGTGACCAGGTCCCAGGGTTGCTGCAGGCCGTCCTGGGTCCGGCTGACGGCGTACCGGAGGCCAACGTGGTGGTCGAAATACGCCACGGCGGTGCGGCCGTTCACCACGGCCAACGACATGGGGGAAGTCATCTCCGGTCCCGCGCCCGCGGGGTCCACGACGACGATGTCCCAGGCCTGTTGCAGGCCGTGCGGGGTGCGGGCGATTGCGTACTTGAGCCCGTTGGAGGCGCAGTAGGAGACGGCGGGGCGGCCGCTCACCGCCACCAGCGACGAGTCGGTATCCCAGAGGATGTTTGTGCCGTCAACGGAGACGGTGTCCCACGTCTGTTGCAGTCCGTTCGGGGTGCGGCTGATCGTGTATTTCAGGGCCGGCCCTGATGGGGGCCAGTCTTGCCAGGAAACAGCGGGGCGGCCATCCACCAGCGCAAACCCCGGCTTGTTGGGAGAATCGCTGTTTGCGCTAGTAACAACGTCGGCGATCTGCCACGATCCGGACAAGCCGCTCGCGGATGGGCTGATCGCGTATCTGACGAAGCTGCCGGCGTGCCAGGCCATGGCGGGATATCCGTTGACCTCGAGGAGCCCAGCCAGGCGGGAAACGTATGGGTATGGGCTTATCGGGGCGGTCATCAGTCTCCACGGCTTTATGTAGCATCTGGCCGTGGACTGCATCAGGGTCGTTTTGCTTCGGAGGCTTACCGAGACCGAGAGGTCCTGGGCAGTTGCCGTTGTCTCGAGCACAGGGCTGGCGGCGTAGCCGGAGTACACCCCGTCTCCCTTCAGGTCCCAGGCGTATTCGAGTTGGCCGTTCGCGGGATCGGTGGAATCCCTGGATTCCGAGGCGTCGAACCGGATCGTGTCTCCGGGAAGGTAGAATCCGGTCGGTCCCCGGAGAAGGGACGTGGGCGGAAGGCTGTTGATGCGGTCGGCGAACTTGACGCGTCGGGCGTCCGCCGCGAAAACAGCCGGGGCGAGTTGCGTCCGTGGGAGCATTTCCGGATCGTCGTCAATGGTCACTCCGAGGTAATAGGTCTTCTCGAACCCGCCATGATACTCACTCAACCCCGCCGGCTCGTCTCCCGGGATTGTCTCGAACGGCGTTATCCCGCCCAACATCACGCGGACCAGGCCGTCCGTCACCTGGATATTCGGATGGCGTTCCGTCCAGACCGCTGTAGCTCCGACCGGCGTTCGATAGAGTCGAAAGGTGAAATGGTGCGTTCCGCTGGTTACCGGTTTCCCGGTCTGATCCGTCATCGCGGCGGAGAAAGGAATCAGCCGTGGCGGATCGGCCTGGCCGTATGCCAGAGTCGTCATCAGCCCGAGGGCCGGCAGCGCAATCAGGCCGCAGTGCGATACTTTGCTCCGTACCATGGGACACTTCCTGACAATCGTTTTCTGTTTCCGGGGCGATCCGCCCAAACACACGCCGCCCGGCGTTCCGTCTCCGTTCCCACGGATCATGGCCACAGCAGGGGAAGCTGCGTGGGGAATGCGGTGTACTTCAGTGTTCCAGCCGTCGTGTTCAGGTAAACGATCCCGGCCCGTCCGTCCACTTGACGCAGGCTGGGCGCCAGTCCGACGTCGTTGTCGCTGTCCACCGTAACGCAAGTCCAGTCGCCGCCGGGATCATTGCCGTTTCGGATCGCGCATTTCAGGTCTCTGTCTGGGGAGACATAGTACGCAATCACGGGGCAGCCGCCGACCTCCGCCAGAGAGAGGTATGCGGGGTCTGAATCGTAGGAGGATATAGACGGGGTCGTGGCCATGCTCCCGTACCGGTCTTTCTGCCTGTCTTGCGTGCAGGTCTCGAATGGAGATGCGGCAAACAGATCCGCGAAGTCGGAAGTTGCTGACCGCCAGGACAACACATGGACTCTACCGTCCCCGTCGCGCAACAGGATCTCCTTGGCAGGACGTCGGGCGGTTCCCTCGTACCGGTAACAATCGATCAGGCAGGGCGTGGCTTTTGCGCTCGCGGTGGAGTTCAGCAATTGGGACGCGCGCAACGTGCCATCGATCTCGTAGACTTTGACGGTGGCGGTTTGGGAATTCACATCGTTTCCAGCCACCAGGATCTGTGAGGCGCCGTCGCCGGTATGGGTGGGCGAGGCATCGTAAACCCGCCAGACTTGGCCGGAGGGGGACGGGGACCAGGTATGGGGCTGCCGGGGATACCTCCTTCTTGCGTTTCCTGCGCCGGGTTCTCTTTCAATATCACATCCCCGTCCAATCCTTGCAGAGGACTTCCGCTTGCTCCAGGACAAGCTCCGTGGCGCGGGCCTGCTTGTCGGGCGGGTAGCCGTAGCGCCGGAGAATCCGCTTAATCATGACCCGCATCTCAGCCCGGACGTTCTCGCGCATGGTCCAGTCAATCTTGATGTTGTTACGGACGGCCCGCACAAGTTCCTGGGCGATAATCCGGAGCGTCTCGTCGCCGAGCACCTGGACGGCGCTGTCGTTGACTTCCAGCGCATCGTAAAACGCGATCTCGTCTTCCGTCAGCCCAAGTTCTTCACCGCGCCGATCCGCCTCGCGCATCTCCTTAGCCAGCCCAATCAGTTCCTCGATGACCTGGGCCGTCTCGATGGCGCGGTTTTGGTACTTGCGGAGCGAGTTCTCCAGCATCTCGGCGAAGCTGCGCGCCTGGACGATGTTCTTGCGTCCCCGCGTCTTGATCTCGCCCTCCAGCAGTTTTCGCAGCATCTCCACCGCCAGGTTCCGCTGCGGCATTCCCCGGACTTCCGCCAGGAACTCGTCGGAAAGAATGGAGACGTCGGGCTTCTTGAGGCCGGCGGCGGCGAAGATGTCTATGACCTCGCCGGACGACACCGCCCTGGAGACGATCTGACGAATCGCGTGCTCGATCTCCTCGGGACTGCGCCCGTCGCTGGTCATGCCTTTGTTCAGGACCGACCGCACAGCCTGGAAGAACGCCACGTCGTCTCGGATCTCCATGGCCTTCTCGTGCGGCACCGCCAGGGCAAACGCCTTTGACAGGTCGCCCACCGCCTTCGTCAGGCGGCTCTTCCCGTCCTTCTGCGCCAGGATATGCTCCTGGGCCGCCGGCAGAACCGACACGCGCTCGCGCGCCCCTCCTACGCGCCACGCCGCCCAATCGAAGCGGTGGAAAAGGCCGCGGCAGACCTCGTACATCTCGATCATCAACGCGACCGCCTCATCCTGGTCAATCGCGGTGCGGCCCGTGCCGCCGCTCTCGGTGTAATTCGCCAGCGCCGCCTTCAGTTCATGCGCCAGACCCAGGTAGTCCACCACCAACCCGCCCGGCTTATCCATGAACACCCGGTTCACCCGCGCGATGGCCTGCATGAGGCCGTGGCTGCGCATCGGCTTGTCGGCGTACATGGTGTGCAGGCACGGCGCATCGAAGCCGGTGAGCCACATGTCGCGCACGATAACGACCTTGAAGGGGTCAGCCGGCTCCTTGAACCGCTTGGCCAGTTCTTCGCGGCGCGGCTTGCTGCGGATATGAGCCTGCCATTCCAGCGAGTCCGACGGCCCCCCCGTCATCACGATCTTGATCAGCCCCGCGCCGTCGTCATCGTGATGCCATTCCGGCCGGATCGCCACGATGGTCCTGTAGAGCTCCACGCAAATCCGCCGGCTCATGCAGACGATCATCGCCTTGCCGTCCATCGCCTCCAGGCGGCGCTCGAAGTGCTTCACCAGATCCTCGGCAATCAGCCGGATGCGCTTCTCCGCCCCAACCAGCGCCTCCAGCTGCGCCCACTTGGTCTTGAGCCGCTCTTTGTGCTCGACCTCCTCGCCCTCGGTCGCTTCCTCGAACTCGTCGTCGAGTTTAGGCTTCTCCTTCTCGTCCAGTTCGAGTTTTGCCAGGCGGCTCTCGTAGTAGATCGGGACAGTGGCTCCGTCCTTCACGGCGCGCTCAATGTCGTAGATGCTGATGTAGTCGCCAAAGAGGGCCCGGGTGTTGGCGTCGGACTTCTCGATGGGCGTGCCGGTGAAGCCGATGAAGGACGCATTCGGCAGCGCGTCCCGCATGTGCCGCGCGAAGCCGTCTATAAAGTCGTACTGGCTGCGGTGCGCCTCGTCGGCGATGACCACGATGTTGTGGCGGTCGGAGAGGGACCAGCCCCGGGGTCCAGCGGGTCCGACCTGTCCGACTGGTCCGACTGGTCCGACGCCCATGAACTTCTGAATCGTCGTGAACACCACGCCGCCCGACCCCACTTGCAGCAGTTCGCGCAGATGGTCCCGGCTCTGGGCCTGGGCGGGCGGCTGGCGGAGCAACTCATGGCACCGGGCGAATGTCCCGAAGAGCTGATCGTCCAGGTCGTTGCGGTCGGTGATGACGACCAGCGTCGGATTCGCCATCGCGGGATGGAGGATGATGCGTCCGGCGTAGAACGCCATCGTGAGGCTCTTGCCGCTGCCCTGGGTGTGCCAGACGACGCCGATCCGCCGGTCGCCGGGTTCGCCGCATGGCTGCCACTCGTTCGAGCGCCTGCGGCGGTAGCCCGTCCCCGGCTCGGCGACGCGGAACGCCGCCGGTTCGGGCGGCAGCGCGCGCACCGTCTCCTCCACCGCGGCGTTTACGGCGTGGTACTGGTGGTATCCCGCCATCTTCTTGACCAGCACCCCGCCGCCCGTGTCCTCGAAAACGGTGAAGTACCGGATCAGGTCCAGGAACCGCCGCTTCTCGAAGACGCCCTCAAGCACCACCTGAAGTTGCGGCAGCCGCGTGTCGGCCAGCGCCTCGCCTTCGATGGTCCGCCAGGGCATGAACCACTCGCGGTCAGCCGTCAGCGTGCCGATCCGCGCCTCCACGCCGTCGGAAATCACCATCGCCTCGTTGAACGCGAACAGCGACGGAATCTGCTGCTTGTAGGTCTGAAGCTGGTTGAAGGCCGACCAGATAGTGGCTTTCTCATCGGCGGCGTTCTTCAGCTCGATCACGGCCAGCGGCAGGCCATTGACGAACAGCACCACGTCGGGACGGCGGTCCCGCTGGTCCTCGACCACCGTGAACTGGTTCACCGCCAGGAACTCGTTGTTTTCGGGGTTCTCAAAATCCAGCGCCCAGACCGGCTCATACCCCCGCGAACCGCCTGCCTGCCGCGCCCTTCCCGCCGC
>Ga0315285_10006692_pt1 | contig 11883 bp, 11 predicted proteins | sample YL17G09_36_MG_FD_203698 | JGI IMG/M metagenome (GOLD analysis project Ga0315285, IMG submission 203698) | Sediment microbial communities from Yellowstone Lake, YNP, Wyoming, USA - YL17G09_36 | ecosystem: Environmental > Aquatic > Freshwater > Lake > Sediment | place: USA: Wyoming | collected... | reverse complement strand
GCAGCGCCACGTTGATACTGCGGAACCCGGAACCTACCGGCGTGGTGATGGGGCCTTTCATGGCCACCTTGCTGTCGCGGATGGAGTCCAGGACGTGTGTGGGCAGGGGCGTGCCGTATTTCTCCATCACGTCGGCTCCCGCCTCCTGCACGTCCCACTCTATCTCCACCCCCGCGGCCTCTATGACCCTGCGGCAGGCCTCCACGATCTCCGGGCCCACACCGTCGCCAGGTATCAGGGTAACCCTTCTCATAGCTTGAACCCTCCATGTCTCTTCAGGTAATCGGTAAGCCCGCCTTCTGCGAGGATGTCCATCATCACCGCGGGCAGGGGGGTTATCTTTACCTCGGTGCCCCGGGTCAGGTTGGTGACCTTCCCCGCTCCCAGGTTTACTTCCAGTTCGTCCCCGGCACGGATGCCCGAGGTGTCGCACTCCACCGCCGGCAACCCCTTGTTGATGGCGTTGCGGAAGAAGATGCGGGCGAAGGAGCGGGCCAGGACGGCGCTCACCCCCGCGTGCTTGATGACCAGGGGGGCCTGCTCCCGGGAGGAGCCGCATCCGAAGTTGCCACCGGCCACGATGAAGTCCCCCGCCTGTACCTTGGACACGAATTCGGGGTCTATGTCCTCCATGCAGTGGCAGGCCAGTTCGCCCATGTCCAGCGTCTTGAACTTGTACTTGCCGGAGATGATGTAGTCGGTGTTGACGTCGTCGGCGAAGACGTGGGCTTTGCCCCTCAAGACTATTCCCTCTGCCATGCGTTCTCTTCCTCCCCTAGATGGGCCTTACAGCATGCGGCGCGGGTCGGTGATCTTGCCCGCCACCGCGCTCGCCGCCACCGTGGCGGGGCTCGCCAGGTAAATGAAAGCGTTGGCGTTTCCCATGCGGCCCTTGAAATTACGGTTGGCGGTGGAGATGACCCGCTCCCCATCCGAGGGCACGCCGTTATGGGTGCCAACACAGGGCCCGCAACCCGGTGTCACGAAGACCGCTCCCGCCTCGATCAGCCTCTGCACTATCCCTTTTTCCATGCCGTCCATGAAGACCTGGCGGGAGGCGGGCGCCACGATGAGACGCACCTCCGGGCTGACCCTCCTGCCGGCCAGGATGCGCGCCGCCACCTCCAGGTCCTCCAGCCTGCCGTTGGTGCAACCTTGTCCACGCGGTGGGGCTCGGCCACCTGCGGGGTCAAACCGCCCAGGTCGAACTCCCTGACCTCGTCGTAGGCGGCATCCGCATCGGGGGCCGCCGGCATAAAGGGGCGGGAGACGCGTCCGGAGACCCACTCCAGGGTCCTGGCGTCGGCCTCCATGAGCCCGGCCTTGGCACCCATCTCCACCGCCATGTTGGAGATGGTGAAGCGCGCCTCCACGCTGAGTGAGCCGATGACCTCGCCGCCGTACTCTACAGCCAGGTAGGTGGCGCCATCTGCGGTCAGCTCTCCCGCCAGGAAAAGGGCCACGTCCTTGGAATAGACCCCCACCGCAAGCTCGCCCCGCAGCTCCAGCCGCAGGGTGTGCGGTGCCTTGAACCACAGCTTGCCGGTGAGCATGGCCGCGGCCAGGTCAGTGGAACCGACCCCGGTGGAGAAGGCGTTTATGGCCCCATAGGTGGTGGTGTGGGAATCCGCCCCTACCACGATGTCCCCGGGGGCTACGTGCCCCTGCTCGGGGAGGAGGCAGTGGCAGATCCCGCAGCCGATGTCGTAGATGCCCACTCCCTGCTCCGCCGCGAAGGAGCGCATCATGGCGTGGAGGTTGGAGACGCCCTCCAGGGGGCTGGGGGCGCTGTGGTCGATGACCAGCGCGACGCGGGAGGGATCGTATACCTTCTCCCCCCCGAGCTCCCGGAAGGCCTCAATGGCCAGGGGGGAGGTCCCGTCCTGGCCCATCATGAAGTCCACGTCGGCTACCACCAAATCCCCCGCCTTGACCTCGCGGCCACAATGCTGGGAGAATATCCTCTCCGCGATGGTCTTGCCCATAATCGGTCCCCGTTCTTTTCCTCCCATCCTTGTCAGCTATTAAGGTATCAGATATCGATGCATAAATCAGCCTTTCAACAGGACCGCAACGTGGTCATCGCGGTGGGGGCATGGCCAACCTCCATGGATAGGATTTCCAGCTTTTCCGCCGTTTATCCAGCAACGTTACCTTAAGCAAAGTCATTTTGACTTTCCAGTTTCCTGATATATAATAAGTCGGAAGCAGTGCGGCCAGACCGCTTGTCCGCACCTCTTTTTTGGCTTCCACAACGGCGGCCGGAGCACGTACCTCAGCCGAGATGGAAGAGGACAGGTTCAGGATAATTAGAGGTGATCCATTTGGGCATTAAGATTTTTCTCTGCACCTGCAACGGACAGATAGAGGTTCCCCCCCACCCCGACTTCGGGGAAGACACCGAGTTGGTGGTGAGGGAAGAAGCATGCGTTCCCGAGGCGGTGGCCGAGATCAGGGAATCCGCGAGCAAGGGATCCGTCGTCTTCGCCGGATGCTCTCCCATGATCGCCGAGCGTTTCTTCGGGACCATCCCCATCGAATACGTGAACACGAGGGAACAGGTAGCCTATGCGGGCCACCCGGTCGAGAAGTCGCAGGACCTCATCCGGGGGGCGGTGGAGAAAGCGAGGGTGAGCCTGACCCCGGAGCTCAAGGAGATCCCGGTTGCGGAGAAAGCGGCCCTGGTGATCGGGGGCGGGCTGGCGGGCATGGAGGCCGCCTCTTGCATCGCCTCGGCCGGGTACGAAGTGACCCTTATCGAAAAAGGGCCCGTACTGGGCGGAATCGTGGCCAAACTGGACCGGCTCTACCCGGAGGGCACCCCGGGATCCCACACCGTCTACCACTACGCGAACCGCGTGCTGGCAAACCAAAAGATCACCGTCCACACCAACGCCGAGCTGGACTCCATGGCGGGAAAGGTGGGTAATTACCGGGCGCAGGTCAACGTGAGCACGTCCTGCGTGGGTGAGTGCGACGCCTGCGGAAAATGCGCAGAGGTCTGCCCCATCACCGTCGACGATTACGGCCTGGAGCGTAAGGCCATCTTCTACGGTGGCCTGGGATCCTACGTCATAGACGCTGCCGCCTGCAACCAGTGCGGGGAATGCGCCAAGGTCTGCGACCAGATCATCATCGGCGGCATGGAGACCAAGGAGGTCGGCGCCGGAGCGGTGGTGGTGTCCACTGGCCTTAAGCCCTATGACGCCACGGCCATAAAGGAATATGGCTACGGGGTATATCCCGGTGTCATGAACGCCATCGAGTTCGAGCGCCGGGTGACCGCGGGCCTCATAAAGCCGGAGAAGGTCGCCATCGTCGCCTGCGCGGGATCGCGGGACAGGAATTACCTCGAGTACTGCTCCCAGGTCTGCTGCCTGATCTGCCTCAAGGAGGCCAAGCTCATCAAGGACCTCTACCCGGAGACCAAGGTCTGGGTCCATTACATCGATATGCGCTCCTACGGCGAGTTTGAGCACTTCTACACCGCGGTGCGGGAAAAGGCGGGGGTGGAATTCATAAACGGACGGCCTTCCCAGGTACTCTCCCGCAACGGAAAGCTGGTGGTCAGGAGCGAGGACATCCTCCTGGGGCGTAGCGTCGAGATGGAGGTAGATGCGGTGGTGCTCTCGGTGGGATTCGTTCCGGAAACGGAGCTCCTGGCAAAACTTGGCATAGCGGCCGACGAGAGAAGCGGCTTCCCAACCTACGTCTCGGACTCGTCGCTCTTTCCCGACTCCAACCCCAAGGGGATAATCCTCTGCGGGGGAGCGGCCTACCCCAAGCCGGCGGTGGAGGCGGTAAGGGAAGCCCGTTATGCGGCAAATACCGCCCTGGCCGTGCTCGCCTCGCCGGCGGTTCAGGTCGAACACGCCGTGCCCCGTATCGATTCGGATATCTGCAGCTCCCTACACTGCCAGCTCTGCGTGTCCTCCTGCCCCTACGGCGCCATCACCCTGGAGGATGAGAAAATCACCGTGCGCGAAGAGCTGTGCATGGGTTGCGGGATATGCTCCGGCACCTGTGGCGTTAGCGCCAACCCCTTGGAGGGCCAGAGCGAGCGAGAGATCCTGGCAGCCATATCCGGCGCCGTGCGGGAGGATGACGTGCTGGCCCTGCTCTGCCGCTGGTCGGCGTACCCGGCCGCGGACCTGGCGGGTTTCAAGCGTGAAGAATACCCTCCCAACACCAAGATAATGCGCATCCCCTGTACGGGCAGGGTCACCTCCAGCATGATCGAGCACGCCTTGGCCCAAGGTGCCAAGGGCGTGCTGGTCGCGGGATGTTACCCGGACGCCTGCCACTACTGCGTCGGGAACTTCAAGGCCAAGGCGAGGCTCCTCTTGCTTGAGAAATATCTAGACCAGATGAACCTGCCCGGGGCCCTCAGGCTGGAGTGGATCGGGACCAAGGAGTCCTCCAAGTTGGTTGGAATATTGCAAGAGATGGCTTAGGAGATGATGCCGTCCATGGAAAGAATGAAGTTTGCCATCGTTAACGGGGCCACCTGCTCGGGTTGCGATATCGCCATCCTCGACCTCAACGAACGCATCCTGGAGGTCACCGAACTCGGGGATATCGTCTTCGGGCCCACCATCATGGATACCAAATACGAGGAGCTCGAGGCCATGGGCCCCGGGGAGATCGACATCGCCTTCTACCACGGATCGGTGAGAAATGACGACAACGTGCACGCGGCCAAGGTGATCCGGGAGAAGGCCAAGGTGTTGGTGTCCTTCGGATCGTGCCCTACCTTCGGCGGCGTTCCCGGTCTGGCCAATGCCGTCCCCTACCAGGAGATGTTCAGCGTGGCGTACCGGGACACTTTATCAACGGACAATCCCGAGGGTTATACCCCGCAAACGGAACTGGACTGGGATGGATACCATCTCACCCTCCCCGAGCTGCTTCCCTCCATAGTCCTCCTGGAGGAAGTGGTGGACGTCGATTTGTACATCCCCGGCTGCCCGCCCGCGGTGAAGCTGATAGGCCAGGCGCTGGACATCATCAAGAGCGGACAACTGCCGCCGAAAGGAACCGTGGTGGCATCGGACAAGAACCTCTGCGACGAGTGCCAGAGGACCTATACCCTCCCCCGCAGGCTGGACCGCATCTTCAGGCCTCACGAAGTCGCCCTGGACCGCGAGAAATGCTTCCTGGAGCAAGGCCTGATCTGCATGGGACCGGCGACCCGCGGCGGGTGCGGCTCCAGGTGCACCGTGCTTGGAAATATGCCGTGCCTCGGCTGCATGGGCCCTACTCGGGAAATAACCGATCAGGGGGGAACCATGATGTCGATTATCGCCACCATGTTCGGTTTGGACGATACCAGGATGAGCGACGAGGATATCAACCGCCTTCTCTCCAAGGTAGTCGACCCGGTGGGAACCTTTTACCGCTTCGCCATGGCCAAGTCACGGCTGAAGAAGTTACAAGGAGGAACAGCCTAGATGGAGGATAAAAAAGCCAGGAAGGTAGAGATAAATCCGGTAACCCGCCTGGAGGGGCATGCCAAGATCGAGGTTTTTTTAAACGAGGAGGGCAACGTGGATGACGCCTTCTTCCAGGTGGTGGAGTTCCGCGGCATCGAGCGCTTCCTGAGGGGCCGGCCGGTCGAGCAACTTCCCCACATCACGGCGCGCCTTTGCGGTGTCTGCCCCTGGGCTCACCACATCTGCGCCTCCAAGGCGTGTGACGCGGTATATCACGTCGACCCGCCCGCGCCCGCCAAGAAGCTCAGGGAACTGGGGTACATGGCCCACCTGGTCCACAGCCACACCGTGCATTTCTACGCCCTCGGAGGCCCGGATTTCGTGGTGGGGCCCACGGCGCCACCGGCGGAGCGCAACATCTTCGGCGTCATCAACAAGGTGGGGCTGGAACTAGGTAAAGAGGTCATCAAGAACCGCGGGTACGCCCAGGACATCCAGGAGATAATCGGCGGGTTGGGTACCCACCCTGTCTTTGGAATTCCCGGTGGTATCTCCAAGGGAATCACCCCGGAGGAGAGGGATAAGATCGCGGAGATGGGGAAATCCATGCTGGAGTTCGCCCAGCTGACCCAGAAGGTTTTCGACGACGTGGTTTTGCAGAACTCGCAATACGTGGAACTGATCACGGGAGACATCTATCATAATCGTACCTATCACATGGGCCTGGTGGATTCCAACGACAAGGTGACCTTCTACGACGGTATGGTGAAGGTGATCGATCCCGAGGGAAACGAATTCGCGCGTTTTGCCCCGCAGGATTATCTAGACCACATCGCCGAGAAAGTCCTCCCCTGGTCCTACCTGAAGTTCCCCTACCTCAAGAAGGTGGGATGGAAGGGACTGGTCGAGGGCCCCGACAGCGGGGTCATGCGAGTCGCGCCCCTCGCCCGCCTCAACGTGGCCGAGGGCATGGCCACCCCGCTGGCCCAGGAGCAGTTCGAGAAGTTCTATAGTGTCCTCCCGCGGCCGTGCCACTCCACTCTGGCCATGCATTGGGCGCGGGTTATTGAGATCCTGCAGGCGGCGGAAACCCTCATGGAACTGGTCGTGGATGAGGAGATTTTATCGGACAATGTTCACACCATACCCACCGCCGTTCCGGACGAGGGCATCGGCATCATCGAGGCACCCCGCGGAACCCTGGTGCACCATTATATAACGGACGAAAACGGCATCGTCCAGGACGCCAACCTTATCGTGGCCACCGGCCACAACAACGCGGTCATGTGCATGGGGATAAAGAAGGCGGCCGATAAGCTGATCAAGAACTTCGAGGTCGACCAGGGCATCTGCAACATGATCGAGATGACCTTCCGGTCCTATGACCCCTGTTTTGCCTGCTCTACTCACGCGTTAGGCCAGATGGCCATGGAGATAGTTATCCGCGACCGCAACGGAGAGGTCATCGAGAGGATTACCAGATAAGAGTCGCCGCATCATGCGGCCTTGATAGGCAATGGATAGGCGGTGAAACATGGACGTTAAGGAAAAGATCGCGCTGGAGACCGCAAAGCTGAACTTATCCCATTGCTTCAGCTGCGGGGTGTGCACGGGAGGATGCCCGGTGGCGCGCCTGGAACCGGCCTTCAATCCCCGCCGCTTCCTGCACGAGATGAAATTGGGGATAGAGTCGGGGGACGAGATCTGGTACTGCGTGAACTGCCTCACCTGCCAGGAGAGGTGTCCCACCAAGGTGGCCGTGGCCGACTTTTTGAACCTCCTGCGGCAGGAGAGCATTCTCTCCAAGGGGGCGCCCGCATTCGTCAAGGCGCAGGTGGAGAGCCTGAAAAAGTGCGGATTCGCCGCCGACCTGGGGAACGAACGGGATAACAAGAAGCGTGAGGCTCAAGGTCTTACTCCCCTGCAAACAACCGACGAGATCGCGACTATCATCGCGGCCACGGGCGGTGATATCCAATGAAGTACGCGTTTTTCCTGGGATGCCAGACCCCCTTTCGCAAGACCAATTACGAGCAGGCCACCAGGAAGGTCGCCGAGAAGCTGGAAATAGAGCTCCAGGACATGCCGGACGGGGGCTGCTGCGGATTCCCCTACGAGTCGGTGAACGAGCACACCTACCTGGCCATGGCGGCACGAGTCCTATCCATGGGCGAGGAGATGGGGCTTCCCATCATGACCATCTGCACGGGGTGCAGCCTGTCCCTGCAGAGGGCCAAATTGGCCATGGACAGCGACGACGAGCTGAGGTCGGAGATCAACAAGGTGCTGGCCAAGATCGGGAGGCGTTACAACGGGACGGTCGAGGCCAAGCACATGGTGAGGGTCTTGTATGAGGATATCGGAATGGAAGCCCTGCGGGAGGCGGTATCCAGACCTCTCGACCTCAAGTGTGCCGCCCATTATGGATGCCATCTCCTGCGCCCTTCCGAGGAGGTACGCTTCGAGGACCCGGAGGACGCCTCTTCCCTGGATCAGCTCATAGAGGTCACCGGAGCCACCGCGGTCGATTACTACGACAAATACGCCTGCTGCGGAGGGAACGGGATCGCCACTTTCACCGAGGGTGTCTACCGCATGTCGGGAGAGAAGCTACTGAATATGAAGGGAGCGGGAGCGCAGGTAGTGGTGACCGCCTGCCCCTTCTGCAACGTGATGTTCGACACCAACCAGCGCGCCATAGAATCCCTCCTGGAAACCCAGGTGGGTTTGCCGGTCCTGCACTACCCCCAGCTTCTGGGGTTGGCCATGGGGATGGATCCGGCGGAGCTGGGAATAGACAAGAACCGGGTCAAGATGGACCCGGCGCTCATCAGCAGCTGATTGCTTATCCACCAGGGCCACCCCGGCTGGGGCTCATGCATTACCCTTGCCGGACCTGTACCTCTCGATCTCCCCGCGCACAAGCTCTTCCGCTGCGGGTAATGCCGCTTCGACCTGCGGTGAGAGGCCCGCTCCCCGGGTGGTCTGCACCACCTGGACCGCAACCAGGGCTATATGAAGGGGCTTGACCCCCATCCTCGCCGCGATACGCACCAGTTCCGGCAGTTTTACGTCGTGCGGCGAGAGAGGATGGTCCCCGAAGGTGGAGGCGATCTCCTCCTCGCCGAGGAGAAGAACTGTCCCTCCCTCCAGTCCCAGGTCCATGGCGTCAACCAATATCAGGCAGGCAGCCTTTTCAAAATACCTGAGGAGATCGAGCCCCACCGTACCCCCCTCGATGTATTCCGCACCATATGCTTCGCTGGCTCCCTTCATTCTTCTTACCAGACGAAGGCCGAAAGCATCGTCCCCCCTCATTTCGTTTCCCACGCCGATCACGATTACCTTCTCCATGAGCCAAATTATAAGCCAACGAGGCGAAAATAATCCCCTTGATCCGCGGTGCCTCGCGCTTTCGCAAAGGGTCAATATCACCCTGCCGGCGCGGTAACGAGGCAGTTCACCCACGGCATTGAAAGCCGGGAGGAACAACATGAATCACCCACCTAAGAGGTTGCACTTGGGCTAAGATTATGCGAAAATTTAGACACTTTATCATAGGAGGTGATTTCTTTGTACCCGGAGGATTTGAAGTATCATCCCGAACACTCCTGGGCCAGAATCGAGGGCGACAAGGCCACGCTGGGCCTAACCTACTACGCCCAGGACCAACTGGGGGAGATTGTCTTCCTCGAACTCCCGGATGTTGGGACGGAGGTAGAGGTGGGCAAGCCCTACGCGGAGATCGAGTCGGTGAAGTCTGTCTCGGACGTCTACAGCCCGGTAAACGGGACCATCGTCGAGGCCAATCAGGAAGTGGTCGAGGCGCCGGAGATCGTCAACGAGGACTGCTACGAGGCGGGCTGGATGGTCAAGGTGGAGCTCGGTGACCCTTCCGGGGTCGACGAACTCATGGACGCCGCCGCCTATGAGAAGATGGTCTCCGAGGAGTGATACCCGTCGGCGGCCGGACCTTCGTAATGATCTTGGAGCGCCTTTTTATTTGCCAGACAGGCGCCAGTCCTATAGGTGTCGGACTGGGATCAGGCCCGACACCGCAGATATAGAGAAGCAGACCCGCTGAGATAGAAAAGGGCGGGGGGCTCGCGCCCCCGCCCTATACCGTGCTTTGACTCGGACGGAGCCGTTCAGACGCCTACGGTGGTGCTGGTGCCGGTGCTGCTCTCCTGCGGCAATTCCTGCATCAACTGTTCAAGGTCCTTGAGCAGTTGCTCCAGTTCCTGCGGAGTCATGTTCTCCAGGTCCTCGAGGTTCATGCCTTCGGGCAGCCATTGCTCGAGGTCTTCGAGGTTCAGGTCCTCGGGGATCAGGTCCTGCAGGTTGAGGTCCTCGAGATTGAGGTCCTCCAGGTCGAAGTCCTCCAGGTTGAGGTCCTGAGTGCCCGTATCGGTTCCCATGGTCGCCCCCATCGGGTTCTCGGTCAGGTACCACCTGCCGCCTTTCTTGACCATGTTGAACTCCAGCGGATCAGCTGCCAGGTCCAGCTCTTCCTCCATGCCTAAGACCGAGATCTTCGAGGTCCCCGCGGTGGTCACCACCGTGGCCTGGTCGCCTGTCTCCGCCTCCATCTCCAGCTTCACGCCCTCGAATCTTACTTCCATCATCTCGAAGGCCATCTTCGCGTATTCCTTGATGTCGTCCTCGGTGAGCCCGAGTTCCTTCATGAAGGGGTTGTTCTGCATCTCGTTGATGAAGAAATCCTCCTCGAAGCAGTCCATGTAGGCGTCGATGTCTCCGGCAGCGAGGGAATCCATGTACTTCTGTGCCAGGGCCTGGGGGTTTGCGGATCCTCCACCGCCTCCGCCGTCTTTCCAGACGGCGAGCCAGAGCACCAGCACCACGATGCCCGCAACCACCAGGATGCCGCCGATGATCCCGACGAACAGGGCTGCTTTGTTTTTCTTGCGGTCGCCCTCGGGAGCGACTCCCGGCACCGGCGCCGCCGCGGCCACGATTCCGCCGGCGGGAGGCACCGGCGGTGGCGCCACCGGCGGTCCCGGAGGCGGCGCGGCTGCCGCTTCGGTCGGGGGCAGCGGTTGCGTGGCCTCGCCGGCCGGCCCGGTACCGGCTGCAGCCGCCTCTCCCGCGGCCGTCACTGCGGCTCCGCAGTTGGTGCAGAAGTCAGCTCCCTCCTTCACCTGTTTGCCGCAGCTCGGGCACGTCCTCTCGACTTCGCCATCCATAGCGTACCTCCCGTCCTTACTCTATCAGCCCTCTCGGGGTTCCTCTTCCAGGCTGCGCCGCAGCATATCGTTCACCAGCTGCGGATTTGCCCGGCCCTTGGTCTTGCGCATCACCTGTCCGATCAGGAATCCCAGGGCTTTTTCCTTGCCCTTGCGGTAATCTTCGACGCTGGCTGGGTTTTCCCTTATCGCCTCCTCCGTGTGCCTGACCAGCTCCTCCTCGTCGCTTATCTGGGTGATGCCACGCTCCTCCACTATCGTCTCCGGGTCTTTGCCGCCCGCGAGCATCTCCTCGAAGACCGACTTGGCGATCTTGCCGCTGATGACCCCCTTATCCATGAGGCCGAGCATGGCCGCCAGTTGGGCGGGCGTGATGCGCACTTCATCGATCTCGATATTCTGAGCGTTGAGGAAAGCGGAAAGTTCCCCCATCATCCAGTTGCTGGCCGCCTTGGGATTCGCCCCTGCGCCCACCGCGGCCTCGAAGAAGTCGCCCAGGGCTTTCGAGGAGGTGAGGAGGCCGGCATCGTGTTCGGGCAGGCCGTGATCCTCGCGCAGACGCTTCCTCCTCTCCGCCGGCAGCTCGGGCAGCCCGGCGCGGACCTCGCCCGCAAAGGCCTGGTCCAGCTCCAGGGGCACCAGGTCCGGCTCGGGGAAATAGCGGTAGTCGTAGGCATATTCCTTGGTGCGCAGCGGCGTGGTCACGTTGGCGTCCGCGTCCCAGTGACGCGTCTCCTGCACCACCTCGCCGCCTTGTGCGAGCGCTTCCTCCTGCCTCTTGATCTCATATTCCAGCGCGCGGTAGAGGGCCCGGAAGGAGTTCATGTTCTTGACCTCAGCCTTCACCCCGAACTGCGAGGAGCCATGCGGGCGCAGGGATATGTTGGCGTCGCAGCGCAGGCTGCCCTCCTCCATCTTACAGTCCGACACCTCCAGGTGCTCCATGATGCTCTTCAGTTCCCGCACGAAGGTCCGGGCCTGTTCGGGAGTGCGGATATCGGGTTCGCTGACGATCTCCAGCAAGGGGACACCGGCGCGGTTGAAGTCCTCCAGGCTGTACTCCGAGCCATGGATCCTGCCGCTCTGGCTGACGTGCACGGTCTTGCCGGTGTCCTCCTCCAGGTGCACGCGGGTGATGCCGACATGCACCCTTTCTTCCTCCATCTCCAGGTCCAGGTGGCCCCCCACCCCGAGCGGGAGGTCGTACTGGGATATCTGGAAATTCTTGGGCATATCGGGATAGAAAT
>Ga0315285_10006691_pt1 | contig 11883 bp, 8 predicted proteins | sample YL17G09_36_MG_FD_203698 | JGI IMG/M metagenome (GOLD analysis project Ga0315285, IMG submission 203698) | Sediment microbial communities from Yellowstone Lake, YNP, Wyoming, USA - YL17G09_36 | ecosystem: Environmental > Aquatic > Freshwater > Lake > Sediment | place: USA: Wyoming | collected... | reverse complement strand
GGGAAATTTCGGCTGGTCGGATGTCGGAGCCTGGTCCTCGCTGGCCGATATCTGGAAGAAAGACGATTTTGGGAATGCCTTCAAAGGAGAGTGCATCGTCCTCGACTCGAGCAACTCGATCTGTTTCAATCCAGGAAAGCTCACGGCGTTTGTCGGCGTCAAAGACCTCATCGTCATCAACACAAAAGACGCTCTGCTCGTTTGCCATAAAGACCAGGACCAGAGCGTGAGACAGGTCCTGGAAGCGCTGGCCAAGAAGGGGAAGACCGAGTATCTTTAATGTAAGGAATCCTGTTGCGGTCATTTATTTATCGCCGAAAAGAGAATCTTCCTTCTTTCCTTTTTCCTTGACAGGGCGCTCTTTTATCCATTATTAATAGTCTCTCATAATCCAGAAAAGGAAGGCCATCCATGTTTGTCTGGCTTTTTCATCGGATCACCGGCCTCATCTTGATCGTGACTCTCAGCTTCAAAATTTTCACGTCATTTTTCTTAATGACGAAAAACCAGAAGCCTGACTGGGCGCTCGTCCTTCACACGAATCCGCTTATCGACTCTCTGCTCATCGTCTCTGTCATCTTCCATGCCCTCTACGGGTTGAGGACGGTCATCATCGACCTTGGTGTCCGGAAGGAAAAACTTCTCTTCTGGGTTTTCACCATCCTCGGCTTTGTCCTCAGCGCCGGCCTGCTCGTGGTATATTTTACCCGGAACTATTGATGATTAGTCACGACGTCCTGATCGTCGGCGGGGGCCTGGCCGGGCTTTCCGCCGCCCTTTCCAGCTCTTCCGGCCTTGATGTCGCCGTCATCTCCAGGGTCCACCCCTTACGCTCCCATTCTGTGGCGGCCCAGGGCGGTATCAATGCGGCCCTGGCCAATAATCCCAAGGGACAGGACGACACCTGGGAGAAACACGCCTTCGATACGATCAAGGGCAGCGATTACTTGGCCGACCAGGACGCCGCCGAACTGATGTGCCAAAAGGGCATCCCCACGATCTACGAGCTCGAGCACATGGGCACGCCCTTCAGCCGCTTGCCCGGAGGATTGATCGCCCAGCGGCCTTTTGGCGGGGCCGGTTTTCCCAGGACATGCTACGCCGCGGACAGGACCGGCCATGTTTTGGTTCATACATTATTCGAGCAGTCCCTTCGCAAAAACGTCAAATACTATAACGAATGGCTGGTCAACGAGCTGGCCGTGGAAAACGGCAGGTGCTGCGGCGTCATCATCTATGATTTGGCCACCGGCGAGGTCTTTCCCGTGAAGGCTCGGGCCGTGATTTTCGCGACGGGAGGCTACGGGAGGGTTTATTTAAGGACCACCAACGCCTTCATCAACCATGGCAGCGGGATCGGCATTGCCTACCGGGCCGGCGTCCCGCTTAAAGATATGGAGTTCGTCCAGTTCCATCCCACATCGCTTTTCCCCAGCAATATCCTGATGACCGAGGCAGCCCGAGGCGAAGGCGGCTATCTGCTGAATAACCTCGGCAAGCGCTTCATGGCAGACTATGCGCCCTCGGCCATGGAGTTGGCGCCCCGGGATATCGTGGCGCGCGCCATCCAGACGGAGATCAGCCGGGGGAACGGCTTTGCCAATGAATATGTCCTCCTTGACCTCACCCATCTGGGCGCCGAAAAGATCAACAAGCGGCTTCCGGCCATCCGCGAGATTTGCATGAGGTTTGCCGGGATCGACCCGGTGGAGACGGCGATCCCGATCCAGCCGGCGCAGCATTATTCCATGGGCGGGATCGATGTCGATATCTTCGGGGCGTCCTGTCTGGCGGGCTTTTTTGCGGCCGGAGAGTGTGCCTGTGTCAGCGTCCACGGGGCCAACCGCTTGGGCGGCAACTCGCTCCTCGACACCATCGTCTTCGGCAAGATCGCCGGCGAGGCCGCCTCGGATTTCGTCAAAGGTCTGGATCGGGAGGAGCTGAGTGAACGGCCGCTCCAGGATGGCACGCAAAAATTGAAGGAAAAAATCGGCGCCCTGCAGAAGAAGGATTCAGGCATCAAGACCCACCATTTCCTCAGCAGGCTGAAGCTGATCATGAGCGAGAAGGTGGGCATTTTCCGGACCCAGAAGGATCTGGCCGAAGCCCTGGACGGCATCCGCCAGGTTCGGGAGGATCTTAAGGACGTCTATCTCTCGAGCCCGAACCTGCGCTTCTGCCAGGAGGCTGTGAATATCCTGGAATTCGAATACATGCTCGACCTGGCCGAGGTGATCATCGTCGGCGCTCTGAACCGCGAGGAGACGCGGGGCTCGCACTACCGCCTGGATTTTCCGGAGCGCGATGACAAGAGCTGGCTTAAGCATACGCTGGTGGCCTGCAAGGATGGAAAACCACAAATCAGCTACAAGGACGTCAAGCTGGGGAAACACAAGCCCCAAGCCCGGCTCTACTAAGATGAAATACACATTCAAGATTTTCCGCCATGATCCGGTCAAGGATGGGCAGCCCTGCTTCCAGGAATATCCCTACGAAAGCCGGGAAAAGCGGACCATCCTGGAAGCCCTGATGGAAATCCGCAACGAGCAGGATGCCACGCTGTCTTTTCGCTATAGCTGCCGGGAGGCCGTCTGCGGCTCCTGCGGCATGGTCATCAACGGCCGGCCGGAGCTTGCCTGCCGGACGATGGTCGATTCCCTGGGCTCTCCGCTCATCGTCCTCGAACCCCTGCCGAACATGGAGATTCAGAAGGACCTCGTTGTTGACATGGAGCCGTTCTGGAAGGCACTGGGCGACGTTCATCCTTATCTGATCGGCGACGGAAAGCCGCCGGAAAAAGAACACGGGATCGAAGACAAGGAGATGGCCAAGATCGAGCGGTACACCAACTGCATCCTGTGTGCCTGCTGTTACGCCGCCTGCCCCGTCGTCACTCGGGATGCGCGCTACCTGGGCCCGATCGCCCTGGCCAAGCTTTACCGCTTTGTCCAGGACCCGAGGGACACGAGGCCGTTTGCCGACTGGGCCAAGGTCAATACCAATACGGGCTTATGGGGCTGCGATACCGTTTTCAAATGCAATGAGGCCTGTCCCAAAGACGTCCAGCCGGCGCACGGGATCGAAGCCCTGCGGAGGAAGTTCGTCATCGAGAGGTTGAAGAAGTTGCTAGGGCTGAGAAAATGAAGATCAAGCATTCCTTATTCACCCGCCGCGAATTCCTCAATGGGCTTTTGGGCGGGTGGTTGGGCGCCCTGGCCGCGACCGTCCTCTATCCCGTGATCAAATTCGTCCTCCCTCCCACCATAGAACCGGACAAAGTGATGCTCCTGTTCTCCGATTATCAAAATATGGCGCCGGGCGCAATCAAGCCTTTTGCCTGGGGAGCAAAGCCCGGCTATATCAAGAAGAAGGAGGACGGCAGCTATTTGGCCTTCGTCGGCGTCTGCACGCATCTAGACTGTACGGTCTCGTACAAAGCGGACCAGAAGAAATTCTACTGCGCCTGCCATGACGGCTGGTATGATGAATTCGGCAAGAACATCGCCGGACCCCCGCCCAAGCCGTTGCGCGCGCTTCGCGCAGATGTGGAAGGGGAGAACCTGGTCGTAAAAAAAGACGGTGTGGCGTGAACGCAAAAAATATCGGGCGTTCTTTAACAGGCTGGTTTGAGGACCGTCTCGGCCTCTCGGCGCTGATGAATTTTCTGCGAAAAAAGACGGTTCCCCTGAACAAGCACACCATCTGGTCTTATACGGGAAGTGCCATCCTGCTTTTCTTCGGCATTCAAGTCGTAACCGGCATCATGCTGGCTTTCTACTACAGGCCGACCCTGGAACAAGCCAACAAGAGCATAGCCCGGATCATGACAGATGTCCCTCTCGGCTGGATCATCCGGTCGGTCCATTTCTGGTCGGCCTCGGCCATGATCGTCACGGTCTTTGTCCATCTCTTCAGCAGTTGGATGATCAAATCATATCGCAAGCCGAGGGAGCTGACTTGGATGACCGGCGTTTTGCTTCTCGTCGCCTCCCTGGTCTTCGGCTTCACAGGATATCTTCTTCCTTGGGACGACCTGTCGCTATCGGCGACCAAAGTTGGAACGGACATCCCCCGGTCCATCCCGATCGTTGGCGAATGGGTGACAAAATTTCTGAGGGGCGGTGACGACGTCACGGGCGATACACTGACCAGGTTCTTCAGCTTCCATATCTGTATTTTGCCCCTCTTCCTGCTGCTCCTCCTGGCCATCCATATCTATCTCATCCAAAAGCAGGGCATGAGCGTCCCGCTCAGCGTCGAAGCGGGAAAGGAAAAACTGGGGGAGCTTCCCTTCTGGCCGAACTTTGTTTACCGGGAGATCATCGTCTGGCTCGTCCTGTTCGGCGCGCTCATCACCGTGGCCGTGTTTTTGCCGCCTTCCTTGGGGAAAGCCGCCGACCTCATGGCGCCGGCTCCCAAGGGGATCAAACCGGAATGGTATTTTCTCTTCCTTTTCCAGACCCTGAAGCTCTTCCCGGGCAAGATCCTTTTTATCAACGGAGACACCATCGCCGTATTCTTAATCGTGGCCGCCCTCGTCCTGTTCTTCTTCCTGCCCTTCCTGGACAATAAGCCCGACAAGATGAAGGGCAGAGCGATCACCTGGCTTGCCTGGGCGGCGATCGTTTATGCGGTGGGCATGTCAATCTGGAGCCTTTTAACATGAAAAATAGGCTTGCCCGGAGATGCCCAGAAGCTGACATGAAGAAAAGAACCGCCTGCTTCCTTCTGCTCGTCCTGATCATAGGCGCATTTTCTGCGTTTGCCGCGACAATCCAACAGTCTGTCCCCAAAGAAAAGGATAAGAGCGTCCAGGCTCCAGCCCAACAGCTGCCCGGCAAGGACAAAGCGGTCCAAGTCCAAGCCCAGCCCGAAAAGATCTTCGCGGCACCGCAGAATATCAAAGAGCGGACTGCGATCTATGTCTTTATCGCCTGGCTTTGGGCGGCCATCATTGTCCTGATCTACATCCTCCGGCTCGAGATCAAGGAAGCCGACAGGCTCCTGGACCTCAAATTTTACCGCGACGAAAAAAAATAGCCTCACCATGGGGCCAATCACAGTGCTTTTGATACGGAGAGCTTAAGGTCGATAATTCGTCCTAAAAAATTACGCTCATGTGAATTTGAAGGAGGGTATCGTCATGAGATCTCGTTTTCCATTCCTGCTTTTTTGGGCCCTTATTTTTTCAGTGGTCACCATTACTGTTGCGACCGAGGAAAAGCCGCTCGTCGGAGCCCGGTATCCGGCCATTTCGCCGGACGGCCGGCAGATCGCATTCTCTTACATGGGCGACCTGTGGCTCGTTTCCGTCAAGGGCGGCAAAGCGGTCCGGCTGACCGATCATGTCGCCTACGAACGCGAGCCCGTCTGGTCCCCCGACGGAAAACGCCTGGCCTTCACCTCGAACAGAATGGGAAACAACGATGTCTTCATCTTGGATTCCCAGGGCGGAACGCCCGTCCAGCTGACCTTTCACACCGGCGATGACGTGGCCACGGATTTTTCGCCGGACGGCCAGTGGGTGATCTTTCGCTCGGACCGTGCCTCTTCGGCAAGCCTCTACAAGGTTTCGGTGAACGGCGGCAATGAGCTGCCCGTCCTTGAGACGTACTGGAACTGGGACCACCATGCCAGGTTCAGCCCGGACGGGAAGACGATCCTCTTTTCCCTCGGCATGGAAAATAGCTCCTGGTGGCGGCGAGGCTACCGTGGGACGAATACGGCCAAGATTTGGCTGAAGGACCTTGGGAGCGGCGCCGTGAAGAAGATCATCGACGATTCGAGCAATTCCTTCTGGCCGGACTGGGACCCCGACGGGCAGCGCGTTTATTTCGTCTCGGACCGAAAATACGACAACGCCAATATCTGGTGCGCCGCCAAGGACGGTTCGGACACAAAGCCCGTGACACAGTTCAAGCAGGGGGATGCCCGCTGGCTGTCCGTGGCAGCCCATACAGCCCTGGCGGCGTACGAGCGCGAATTCGGAATCTGGACAACCGACCTCCGGACGGGGGAATCACGCCGCGTGCCGATTGAGGCTCCGGCCGAAACCAAGGAAAACCGGACGATGTTCATCGAAAACGCACCGGCCTCGGAGTTCCGACTTTCCCCGGACGGCAAGAAGATCGCGGCCGTCGTCCGTGGCGATATTTTCGTGTTGGGCACCGACGGCGGCTATGCCCGCAATATCACCAACACGTCCTGGCGGGAAAGGAACATCGACTGGGACAAGGAAAGCAAGAACATCATCTACATCTCCGATATGGATGCCAACCCGGATCTCTACATCTTGTCCGCGCTCGGGGATGAAAAGCCTCGTAGGCTGACCCAAACGAGCGAAGATGAGGGGGCGCCCTTTTTTTCGCCCGACGGAAAGTGGATCGCCTATTATCGGGGCAAGCGCGAAATCCGGCTGGTCCAGCCCGACGGCCAGGCCGACCGGCTCCTCGCCGAAGACGATTTCGGAGGCCGCTTTGCCGATGATTTCGTCTGGTCCCCGGACAGCCGCAATTTGGCCGTGGTTGCCCGTCGCAACGGAAATCTCGACATTTTCGCCGTCGATGTCCAGTCCGGCAAAAAAGTCCTTTTGACCAATACGGCCTATGATGAAAACAATCCGGTCTGGTCGCCGGATGGAAAATTCCTCCTCTTCACCTCGAACCGCTCCGGTCACAGCTTTCCCGAATTCACCGGCCAGTCGGACCTCTACCAGCTCACGCTCCAGCCGAAAAAGCCGGAGTTCGATGAGGACGATTTTGAGAAGCTTTTCAAGAAGGAAGAGGAGAAAAAGGAAAAGACCGATTTGAAAAAAGAAGAGCCGGCCGTGCCCCAGATCGTCCTGAAGCTGGAGGATCTCGACCGTCAAACGGAGATCATCGCCAGCACGTTGGGCAACGAACAGGAATTCGTCTACATCGCCAAGGACGAGACAATCTATTTCGTCTCCAACATCGACGGCCGGAGCCATCTCTGGAAGACCAGCCTCAAGAAAAAGGAGCGGGGCCGGTATGAACCGTTCATGGCCCAGGTCGAAAACCCGTCTTTGCTCCAGTTGGACAAGAATGGCGAAGCCCTCTACTATCTCAGCCAGGGGAGGATCGGCCGCATCGACCTCGGCGGCCAGAAACAGAAGAGCATTTCCTTCGAGACCAAGATTCGGGTCGATAAGACGGCCGATTACGAGCAGATGCTGGGAGAACTCTATTACACCCTGCAGCACTATTATTATGACGAGAAGCACCACCAGGTGAACTGGCGGGAGGTCTACGAACAGCACAAGCCCGTCCTCCAGCAGGTTCGCGAAGACCAGGATTTCTACGACTACGCCAACATGATGATCGGCCATCTCAACTCTTCTCATACGGGGATCAGCGGGCCGCGGCAGATGAGGATCGACGAGCCGAGCGCACACGTCGGCGCGATCTGGACATTCGAGAATGGGAAAATCTACGTTGGCCGGATCATCAAAGACGGGCCTCTTTATGATCAGAGAGAAACCATCGCGGCCGGAGATGAGCTGGTGGCCATCGACGGCAAGCCCGTGGACGCCTCCAAGAATATTTGGAAATTCCTGAACGGAAAGCTCGAAAAACGGCTGAAGCTCGCCTTTAAAAACGCGAAGACCCAGAAAACCGCGGAAATTTCCGTCAAGCCCATTCCCTCTTTCGAAGAGAATCGGCTCCTGCTTATCGAGTGGGTCGAGGGCCGGCGCGCGTTTGTCAAACAGAAGACGAACGACCAGGTCGCCTATCTCTATATGTCGGCCATGGGAAGGGGAAACCTCGACCGGTTCCTGCGTGAGCTCGAACGGGATGCCGTCCCGCGAAAAGGCCTCATCTTGGACCTTCGGTTCAATATGGGCGGCAATGTCCATGACCGGGTCCTGGAGGCTTTGATGAAACCCAAGTACGCCAAGTGGCGGGTGAGAGGGCTTTCGGAGACCCCCCAGTCGACATTCGGATTTGCCGACAAGCCCGTCGTCCTGGTCACTAATGAGATCACTTTAAGCGACGGCGAGATGACTTCGAGCGGGTTCAAAACGCTCAAGCGCGGCCCGATCGTCGGCAACACGACCTACGGCTGGCTGATCTTCACGACCGGCGTCGGCCTGATGAACGGCGGCTCGTTCCGCCTGCCGTTCTGGGGTTGCTATACGTTGGATGGAAAAGACCTTGAGACAAGCGGCGGCGTCGTCCCGGACATCCTGGTCGTCAACGACCTGACCCACCACTTGAGCGGCCAGGACCCGCAACTCGAAAAGGCCGTGGAAAAGGCGTTGGAGCTGATCAAGAAATAAAAATAATCTAGTGGTGCGTCTCAAAATAACTTGACCATACGACGGTCTATAAAGACGCACCACCGCGGGGGAGTTTGAGGGGGACGGCGTCGTTCCCCTCAGGGGGTCAGCTGAGCGGAGCGAACGCCGAGGGGGGAGCTTGACTCCCCCCTGGAAGTGTCCCGTCTCTGCCGAGGACTTTGGAGAGAGATCTACGAGACGGGACACTAGCGGCTTGCCCTCTCGTCCCGAGAGAGCTCGGCGGTCAAGCCATTTTTGGGCCTTTCGGAGCCCGCGAATTTTTCGAGCAAAAGGGCGATCTTTTGCCTGTAATTCAGCAGATCCTGAGGGTCCTTGGTGTACTCTTTCCCGTTTTTGAAAAGGGAGCCGGGAAAATTGAGAAGCTCCCTGCCTTGATCAGCCAGGGCCCGCTTCTCCGGGCCCGCGTTTTTGACGGCTTTTTCGAGCAGGATAAAATATTCGTAGTCTTCGATGCCCTCCCGGAGGATTTCCCAGCGGACGGAATTGACCGGACCGCACAGATATTTGGTCTTGTCTTTGTTCGGGTCCCGGTTTGGCGGATACAAAAAGCGGCCGTCGCCATTCCCCCAAGAATTGACCTGGCCGTAGGGGACGCCGTATCCGACCACGTAGGACATCGGGTCTTGCCATGGGTTCTGGAGGATATCCGGCGGGAAAAGCGAAGAGCTCGTCCAGTAGTTAGTGCGCCAGACGAGAATACCTTTCATCCGGAATTGATAGGTCATCCAGAGCCAGATGCGGAGGTTGACGGCAGGGTGGTCGATGAACAGCGACACCCAGGGGCTTTTCGGCCCCGTGCATAGGTAGGACCAGAATTCCCTGCCCTGCGGAACAAGCTCGGCGATGACTCCCGGGTTCACGCGGTCAAAGATCGTGCAGCTGATCTCCGAAACATCCATGATAGCCGGACCGGGCTGATGCTCCGTGATGAAGCGGGTGAGCTTCGAGGCGGCCCTGCGGATGCGGTTCATCCCTTCCCGGACAAAGGGATAGTCTTTTTCGTCGGGTTCGTCGAACCAGTAGATATATTCCTTTCCCAGCCAGCCGTTTTTCTCAAGGTGATCCTGGACCTGGCTCAGATACCGACCGAAGAGGTTTTCGTATTCCGGAGTCCCCTGCTTGAACCCGGCAAACACTCCTTCCTCTCGCGAATAAAATGATCCCGTTCCCATGCCTTCCAGACTCAAGTCGAAGGAGTTGAAACCGAGCTCATCGAGATACCGCCTGGCGCCCCTGTCGAATTCGCTGAAATCGACGTCGGCGGCCATTTCTTCGACACCAATCTCAAAATCGCCGTTCTTGAGCATGTTCTTGGGCTCTGAGCCAGACAAAACAGCCGCCATCTTGAAGTCGTCAAAATAGGCCGTTCCCATGGTGCTTCCGCTGTTATTCCTGAAACAGGGGAAGATGCGAAAGCTGAGCCACTTGACCTCGGGCGATGAGCTTTTGACTTCCAGGCTTTCCTGCTTCCACCCTAATGAGCCTTTATAGATTTTTAGGACGTTCCTAGCTGGAAGGGATTTTCCTTCGGCGCTAAAGGATTCGAGCAAGACCGTGTAGTCTTGATTCTCGGCTTCGGTTTTCGCATACCAGCTTAGTTTGTAAGGGATATTGGGTTCGACGAGTATTCGATCTTCATACAGACCTTCGATATTCGAAGCCACTTCGTTGTCCGTAATTTTCAGGGCGCGCCGGCCGTCATGGACGGGGTCGCTGACAAATACGCCGCCTCTCCAGCAGACGCCGGACACTTTGACCTTCATGGGATAGAGCTCTAGGGGAGAAGTAGGGCAGACCCGATGGTCTTTAAGGTTCTGGAAATAAAGGTCCATCACATGTTCCAGCTCCTCGCGCGTCTCAAGGTTATGGTACACCTTCACATGCTGGGACGGCAGGCCGAATGAAGAACGAATCGAGGCTTTCTCCGGAAGCGAGAAATTCCAAACATTGAGAGCGAGAGGGAGGTCTTTCTTCCAATTCCCGGAGGTCAAGGTTATATTTCCCGTGTAGAGACCGGGCTTTGCCCCAGGCGGGACACGCACGGTTATCCAGAGCGGATGGTTTTCGCCCGGATGGGCGTTGAAAGGACCGTCGTAAGGCGGCAGAGGATCCGGCCATTCGCCGGGCGCACCCGTGCCGTCCGTCGGCATAGTGATCCGGACATATTCTACATGACAGACGGAGATATTCCCGGCGGGGATCTCAAATCCCGATGGGTGGCGCAGGGCAGCGGCCTCCACCCGGACGCTCTCCATCCTGACTTTTGGCCGCAGCACGAGCAGGAAAGGCTCGTATTCATTGCCGGCGCAGGTAATATAGACAGTATTCTTCTTCGTTTTTGGGATCGGATCCATCCTCATCACCTTGTAGGCGCCCTCCGCCCACCATATCGTGCAAAGCTCCTCCTCGGCCAGCAGATAGCCGTAATCCGAGGCGGGCAAAGGGGATGGAGAAAAAAGGATGGCCAAAGCCGGGATGACTGTCGGTAGGAGCCGAAGAAGATTCTTCATGAAACCTCCTCTGTTTACGACTAACCCTTAGGAATGACCTTATCTTGGCCAAAAGAGGACCGGAAATCAAATGGTTTTTCAATCGATCGGGATCGCCCAAAATTGTAGATATAAATTCCCGACGGGTCCTGTCGCGGTTCACCCCCGGCGCCCCTTCGCGGTCTATCTTGTTTATTCTCAGGCAGGAAGACGGGAGGCACCAAACGCTCGGGTCGGCGGGGGGGCCCCGAACCACGCCACTCGTCGGGCAAGGGCCCTTTATGTTGATTAATCGGCAATCTTGACTTGGCCCGGCTTGAGATTCAATAATGAAGAACAGGAAGGTAGAGATGAAAACACCGAGTTTGAGACGCGATATTTTCCTGATCGTCTGCTTCTTCTGTCTGGGAATGGTTCCCGCTTTTTTATTATTTGGCCAAGGCGGTGGACCGGAGACAGGCCTTACCGTGATGACCTTTAATATCCGATACGACAACCAGAATGACCTCCAGAACGCCTGGCTGAACAGAAAATCGCTGGTGGCCTCTACGATACAGTTCCAAAAAATCGAAATCGCAGGCCTTCAGGAGGTCCTAAACGGCCAGTTGAAAGACCTGGAAGGCCTCCTGCCTGAGTATGCCTGGCTGGGCGTCGGGCGGGATGACGGAAAAGAGGGCGGCGAATACAATCCCATCTTCTATCTCAAAAGCAAGTTCAAGATACTGGCCCAGTCCACGTTCTGGCTGTCTGAGACCCCCGATACCCCCGGCAGCCGCGGCTGGGATGCGGCCTGCAACAGGATCGTGACCTGGGCTCGGTTCGAGGACCAGGCCAACAAGCAGGCGTTTTTCTTTTTTAACACGCATTTTGACCATGTCGGAGAGATCGCCCGGCTGCAAAGCGCCGAGCTCGTTCTCAAGAAGATCGGCGAGATCGCGGGGAACGAGCCGGTCATGGTGACGGGGGATTTCAACTGCCGGTCCGACGACGCGCCCTACCATCTCCTTATTTCCGGAGATGGGAAGGCCCCCGGGCTTGTCGACACTCTCCGTCTGTCGAAAACCGGCCACTACG
>Ga0315285_10006689_pt1 | contig 11885 bp, 4 predicted proteins | sample YL17G09_36_MG_FD_203698 | JGI IMG/M metagenome (GOLD analysis project Ga0315285, IMG submission 203698) | Sediment microbial communities from Yellowstone Lake, YNP, Wyoming, USA - YL17G09_36 | ecosystem: Environmental > Aquatic > Freshwater > Lake > Sediment | place: USA: Wyoming | collected... | reverse complement strand
GCACCTAAAATATAATAAGAAAGCGAATTAACTATAGGTCCATCGTAAGACCACCGCCGCATTTGCACATAAGAATTAGGCGATCCCTTGATTGCAATCACTATCCTCTGTATACCTACGCCCTCGGCAAGTATCTTAGGACGAATCAAAGTGAGTGTCGTATGTGGTATATCGTACACCTGCAAAGCCTGAGGCTCAAACCTCACCGTCAACCTAATATCCGCTTCAGCTACAATAGGTACTACCCAACCATGCTGCACATCACTACTCCACTCAGGGACAAGAAAATCACTAGACATGATAAACTCGCCCTTGGCGTCCAAGCGTGCCTGAAAAATACCCCCGCCAGCTTTTAAAAGCTGGAAATTCCCCTGAATGCGCTCCCAAAGAAGGAACGTCTCAGATGAAATATTTCTCTGCATAATCACATGATTTGGCAAGATGCGTTGCCATTCTTGCTCTACGTAATTTAGTTGATTACCAAAAATATCGTAGGTCTTAATACCAAGTACGGTAGTTGTTTCTTTATTATAAAGTAAACCCCCGTAGAAAGCGTCCACCAAACAAGGACCCATCTCAGGTGCGATCTTAATATCGCCCAAAGCATAGTCTTTCCTCTGAAACATAGGTTGCGCTTTTAAATATAGTGGCATACCTACAGTAGGCACAAACGACAAAAGACCACTGCCACTACCCACAACACACTCATAGCGGTAAATAAGAGCTGGTTCGTCACCTATACCCGGACGTGTCTCTATGAAAGTTGTCCTACCGAGATCATAGCCAACTAAAGAATAAGGAGCCGTGGGATTGTTAGATGCAAGAATGCTGTCCCCAGGTACCAGTGGGTACCAAGACTCAATATGCAATATGCGCCGCGCTAACGAAGACGGGGACACCGCATAGAACGTGCCTGGAGTGCCTAGAAGAGACACATGCGGTACCGTATCGAGGGTAGACGTAAAAGTACCTACAGGAGCATCTTCGACCTTGTAACTGTACAATAATGGGTCTTTAGTATCTAGGGAGGTAGGAGATATAAGATCTTGAATAATATGCAATTCGCCAAAAGTCTCCGTAACACCTACACGGATTAAACATCCGATTTGGTACCAAGAAGGTCTCGACGAAAGTTGTAAGGTCGTAGATTTAGCTGGAGCATTCGCCGTAAGAGGGAAACGATTAGCCGGTTGGAGTGCGGAGAAATTAGCACCACGCACTTGAGCAAACCGGAGGTTTCCTTTGATCAATTGCGGATCCATATATTGCGCCCTACCACGCACCAACATCTTTATATTAGAATAAATATTGGCAGTACCTGCGGCGGCATTCTCTATGTCTCTTAACCTTCCGATAACATCTCCCTACTTCAAAATATTTCCAGACGTGTCCAGTGCATAAGCTCCAGGTAAGACAAACTTAGCAGGGAAGGGTTTTAAATTATCATCGAATAAAAAATAGCAAATCCTTTCGCCGTCCACTTCACCCGATTCATCACGCAATTTAATTAGCATCTCTACTTCGCAAGTGTCCGTATCAAACCCAAACACAAACGGTATTTGTTGATGAGCGGCATCAAATACACCTACGGTAGCTGGATTTATAGTCGTACCATCAGATAAAACAATAGGATCATTTTTATTAATTTTAATAATTCCCCCCTTTAGCCAAAGGCTATTATTACTCTAAAAGTCAACAACGTGCGATCAGTTTTAGCAAGTATTGGAAAATGTCCGTAAGCAAATAATACCTTACGTCCTATCTCTAGCGGATGATCGCTTTGCAGTATTTCCACCCAAACACCGACTTCACCATAAGCATTCATGCCTACTAAACCATCAGGTACCTGCATCACAAAAGAAACCGAAGTAGACGTAGGCATCTCAAGCGCACCTTCCGGTAGTGCGAAGGTCCCCAGGTTAGGGGGGACAGGATAGGCGGGATCTATCAAATTCATCGATGTAGCAAGCGACATAGGAGTAATGAGGAAATTAATAGTGGATCCTAAACCTACCACCTCGTTATTATTAATGGGGTACAAATTACCTGTAGGAATAAGACTTAAAACCCCCACACCAGAGGATACTAAAGGTACAATAGTGGGGAGGTTTAACGTGGAAGATAGTTGAAACGTATCTTCTGTGGCGTTGGCTACATAATAATCAGTCGCAGGTGCAACACCGTTAGGTAGTGATATGGTACTAGCCAACTGTAGTCTCATAGCGTTAGGAAATCCATGCGCAGGCATCGTAATCTTATCTAACAGAAAATCAACATCTCCTGGCAGGAAGGTGAAGGTACGATTTTCTAGAACATTGCCTGTTACAAGGGACGTGATTTTTATTCGATTACTGTTACCTGGATCAATCTCTGAGGTAATAAGATTGTAGACACGAGGATCGGATGAATCCTGTATTGCAGCTAGTATGTTCAATGCCGTTTGCGCCGCTGTAGGACCTGGATTCCAGATGACACTGTACTCAAATGGTACATTGTTTAATACAATCTTATCTCCAGCGTCCCAATCAATGTTATCTATAACCTCGATATAGCCAACAGAATTATTTGCCACATCTACAATAGGAGTAACCTTGACTGGGTTTAAATCGTTATATCCACCACGACCTAAATTCCAACCCACAACGCGCATAACTAAGCTAGAACCGAACTTAGACCGAGCAAGAAGGTTACGCCCCTCATCAGTTAAATTCGTTATACACGTATCCGGTGTGTCTAAAAAAGGCATCTCATCCTTAAGGTAAATTATTTGTCACAGAACCAGACACGTTTGGATGAATAGGCGCGGTAGTCATCCCCCAGTTACCATAGGCAAATACGTCAGTAGCCGGTCCTAACAATGAATTTGTTAAATTTATAAAGTTTATACCCGATATAGTATTTCCTGAAGTTAAAGTGAATGCGGGGAAAGTACTATCCCCTACAACCGTCGTAGCAAAACCCGAGCCGAATATTGTAATATTAATAGGTACTACCACAGGTGCCGTCAACGTATAAGTACCTGCACCCAGATATACCCTTTTTACTTGTGGATCCGCCGCAGCCGCGTCCACGGCTGCTTGAATTGCCACTTGGCTATTTCCTGCAAAATCACCACGGCTAGGCAGTGGAGATACCGTATAAGCTACCCGCTCACTGTTTTCAAAACCATCCTTGATAATATTACCAGTAGCACTCGCACCTATTTGGTAGCGCGTAGTGAGGGTAGGGGCAAAACGATTCTTCTCAAAAAAGTTATCCTTACCGTTAACCTCTACCGCAACACCACTATCCTCAAACCTAAACCCAGACACGCGGCATCTACTACCGTCCACCTTCAACAGTGGTGTACCACCGGAAACGATAACATCTGAACCATTACCCCAAGCCTCTATGTCTACATCGTTATGCGTAGATCCTAGCGTTATCGGCGTATAAGTTCCAGGCAATACTACCAGCTTAGTACCCACAACTAAAGACCATTGCACGTTAGCTTCCGCAGTGAAAACCCCACCATCAAAACGCTCAAGCGTTAAAGATGTTGCTCCATTAACTGCTACAACTTTCCAAGTACCTTGGTTAGCACCTGTCTGTAAGGTAATATACCGATGAAGAGAATTTATATAAATGCTCGATGCAGGATTTAAAAATTCTACGACAACGGGAGCCGAAAAATCTTGGAAAATGATCTGACTACCTGCGGGAGCGGAAAGATTACCAAAAGCACTTCCAGGCAATGCGGGAAGGAAATTCAACGCATTGGTGAACGCACTCGAAATCCCCACAAAATCGCCGAAGGAACGAATACCATCGCCTACGGTCCAAGATACAACATCCGTAGCCGCACCATCATGCGGTATGTATCTGTTGTGAAAACCACTCTTAACCACAAAACGCTTATTGCGCGGGACGAAAGAAGTACCCGTTTCAGTACAAGTGACCTTCTCTACCACATTATTGTCGCCACTTACCAAAATACCAGCAATGTTAAATCCCGTGAGATTATTGTCCACAGCATCTAAGTGAAAGCCACTGATCCAGTTTCCACTACCCGAGATCTTTATGCATTGTAAATCAAGTAAAGCATTATCAGCACGAATAATACAACCTTCACCACTACCCTCTAAATTCATATTATTAAACGGTACCACACCAGTATTTATAGCAGAGTAGATTCCCTTGCCTACCCTTATGGTCGTACCACTCAGCTCGGCAAGAAGTGCCTGGTTTATACCCGTAGCACCGACATAATCACCCCAACTACTTACACCATCACCCACCGTGACATAACGACTACTATTGCCCCCAGTACCTACCTGCGGATTATTGCCCGAAGAATATTGTGGATGGAAATTAAAATGCTTACTAGACGTAGTAGGAGGGTACTCAATATTCGTAACAACCGTATCCGTGAAAAGTACCGACGCCGACCAAGTATTATACAGTCCAGATAAACACTTAATGCCTACCGTAGCATCCGTACAAATAATATTGTCGAATATGTTACCATCACCAGATAATATAATAGACGGCGTAGCAGCCAACCCGCTTATATAAACACCACTACCATGCCCCTGTACATGGACATTATTTAAAGACATCGTCACACCAGAATACGTACCTGGATAAAGAACGATCTTGTCCCCGTCACTCGCCACAGCTAAAGCATCAGCAAAAGCCGTCAAGGAATTAAAATCACCAACATACTTGTCTGAAAATCCATCTGTGCAAGTATATGTAGCAACAGTAGATGTACGACTAGCTACCGAAGAAGCCGCCTCAAAGTTCTTTACCACCGAGGCATCGAAGGTTGAATTTTCTATCTCAAAACCACCACCATTAGCCGTAACGTGAATACCTACGTCGCAATCACTAAAATGAGCATCCTTAATATGCACATTACCCGCGTCTACAATAATACCTGAATGCTCAGCAGATACTGAATGAACTCCTGCACCGCCTGAAAACACCACAGACGCACCACCAGGACTAAGAGCAAGTCTGAAGGTAGTAGATGTAGATCCTTTGATATAATAACTAACACCACTAGATAAACCCAAAGGCAAACTACCCGTGGTAGAAAGCCGCACCGCTAAATTGTCATAAAGACCATGAGGAGAAGTTGTCGTGATGACAGGACTTACCCAGTTAGCAGCAGGAACCACCGCATGATGTGTCACCATAAGAACAGTGCCGACACCACCAGTTGTAAAGTTTACTGTCGGACCATTAACTGTTAATGAAAGTTTGAAATCATTGTTATTTAAAACTTGAGCATAATAAGTAGTATTGGAGAATAGTCCCGCAGGTAAAGCCGCACCTATTAGTGTTACAGCTTGATTATTCACTAAACCATGTAGATTGAACGTAACTATATCACTGCCAATGTCCCAATCAATAGGTGTCAGACTAAGAAGACTAGTTTTGTACTTAAGGACTGCTCCAGCACAGAAATTTATATTGATATTTCCTGTTGGAATATAAACTTGCCCTACGTAGGTTCCCGGCAACACTTTAATCGTGTCCCCTGTTTTTACCGCAGTCATGGCAAGATTGATCGCACTAGGACCAGAAAAGTGACCAAAAGAGGTAGTGCCGTCCCCGCAGGTAATAACTGCACCTGCCTCCCTAGCATTAACTCCGTTAAACGGATAAATCTCCACCGAAGAAGGATCTAAAGTAGCTATAGCATTAGGAGCCGTACTTTCAACACCTACAGACGCAAATAGCCATTCACCACGAGTGAAAGCAAGGTTAGGTATCGCTACTTCTGCAAGGGTAGAACCGTAGGCAAGATCTGATGCATATTGCCTATAGTTTTCTACAGGATAAACATTAATCAATCCTTCTTGAGTGATTGTCAAAACATAGCGTGTCCATACGCCAGCACCTGTAAAAAATAACGGCGTAAAACTGTTTACAATACCCGCAGTACCTACACCTGTACTAAAATCTATGGAAAAGCCGTTTATGTTGCGAGCAAGCGCTCCACCAATAGGTCTACGTAAGTAGTAGTCCTGATCATTAATATTGGCAAATAAGTTGGCAGGAAAATTAATTGTCGTTCCGCTTACACCAATCCCGGTGTTAAAGCGTAACTCGCTTACTTTATTTTGAAGATCCGCAATCTCTGCTGGTAATATGCGTTGCGGACCCGCCAGCATATCCGCATTTGCCAGCCGTTCCTTCTCTTTAGCCGCACGCGAATAAAGGACCGAGCAAGCGCCGTTGTCTGGAACCGCCGTAAGCTCAACGTAAAGAGCAATAGGATTGCCAAGTCCCGCAGCGTCAAGCCTAGGATAGATACCTATAGCATCCGCGCCAATAAAAGGATCGCTAGGATCTAAAACAGTAGCTATACCAAAAGGCGTGGCGTTATAAAAAGCTACAGGCTTTAGAGGCGTGAAATCCTTCTGTGTATACTCAGTAGGTCCTCCTGGATTATTCAAAGTAGAGGTAAACACTACGTTGAAAAATTGAGTAGCCGAGGTGGAAGTTTTTCCAACCACCCACCGACCATCTATTGCCGGGAGTTGAACCCAGTTTTGCCCGCCAGGGACAGGTACATCACCACGTTGACCCCGGTACCTAGCTTCCGTTAAGAAACGATTGGACCCATTAGGTGGTTGATTATCCGCTCCTTGTAAAGCCGCGCCAAGGTCCGCTGACAATACTGCGGTGTCTTGCTGCGTCACATAAAGATTTGTCGGACCTGGAGTACCTACAGTACCTTTTAAGGCAGCTTGTTGATTCTCAGTTAAATGCTTTTCATTAACAAAAAGATTTCGTCTATGGTAATCTAGAAGAGTTCCAAAACTAGAAGATGTCAGGTTCCTAAAAAGCTCACCGTCAAATCCCCAAAGTTCTATAGAACCGCTAGATCCAAATAAAACAACGTAGATATCTCCCACCTGAAGATCCACTAAAGGAATAATTCCAGGGACTGGGTTTGCACCGCCACTAAAAGTGTCTACGACAATACTTTCAGCACCAGGCACAACACCAGGCTCCACCTTCGTCAAGGTGTAGGTGTTTCCTACCGCCCCAGGCAAAATAGTCTGGAACATGTTGGACGAGCCTAAAGCTGTTGCTTGAATTACAGAGGCAAGGGTGGATGCTTGGAATACTTGCTCGAAATTTAAAGCAGTTTGAGTAGCGGTTGTTCCTATCTGCACACCGTTAGCTGGGACACTTATTCCTATTTTTAGTACCTCCCCACCACCGCTTTGCGCAGTGGCAAAACCAGCCATGGTAAACGTAAACGTCTGTCCGTCTAAAACAGAGGTTACCGTCGAAGCCACATTAAAACTAGGATCCACAGCACCTTGAATAACAATCGGCTGCGAAGCTGTTAAATTATGAATCACACCAGTAGCTGTCTTAGCAGTAACAGTACATACAGTGGTAGTATTGACAACCGTACCACCTGTACCAGAAGCTGGAGATAGACTTCCTTGCTTTATAAATGTAAATGTTGTGGGGGAGGAGACACTAGAAACAGTCCATAAACCATTTAACGTAATAGCAGAGTTGCCAGTGAGGCGTATCTGATTTCCTGCAATATATCCATGGGCAGTAGAAGTCGTAATAAGTACACTGCCAGTTAAAGCTGTCTCAATTGCCGATACCACTGCCGCTTGACTAGGATTAATACGCGAAAGACCTAAAGTAGGGGGCGCTAAAGGAAAAGCTACGGCTGGAACAATAGGGAATGTGACAGTAATTGCCTGCGCAGTTACCGTAACAGCAGAATTCTCAACAAAATCATTCCCTACAAAGTTCATCTCTGCTGTCGCCGGAAAACCGCTTACAGCAGGCAAATCCGCTACCGTACTCACCACATCACGTAAAATAGCCCGAGAAAATCCCTCAATGCTATCCCTGAAAGATAAATCAATATTCTCAGTTAATACCGCCGTTGAACCCACAGCAGGAGCTACCGAAGCAAGTCTAATCAAAGACGCAGGGTTAGGATCGTTATTAAACGCACCAAGAGTCATAACCTCAGCTTGACCCATAGCTAAACCCGATTCTACATACTGCGCACGAAGTACAATGACATTAGTAGTCCCCGCCAACACAGGCAACACAATCTCATCAGCAGTATTTCTAAGAAGCATTCCATCAGAAGAAAATGCTAGAAATACCCAAGGCGAAATCCCATCCCCAACAATGCGTACCTGCAAAGTATCAGGCTCAGGAATAACAAGACCACCCTTAAGTACACCCTTAGGTATTAAACCGGCTAACCTAGCATTAATATCAGAAGTACTATCTAAAGATCTAAAATGTAGAATTTTATCAATGCCCACGTTAAAACCTTTTCAAGTTTGAAGAGTAATAGTAAAAGAAGTGATCACCGAGGCAAGCTTCACCATTAATGGAAAATTAGCCTCTGCATATAGAAATTGACTGCCCACAACCGGAGCACCCACAGGTACACTGTTAAGATCCGTAACCGTCAATACACCAGTTCCCGAAGTTAAAAGATCCACCGGAGCACCACCCTGCACCGTAGAAATTTTGAAAGTGTTAGGCGTAGCGCGTATTACATAGTAGACCTGAGCAGCTAAACCACTAGGCAAAGTACCCGTCGTACCAAACACTACACCGTCAGCATTGGTGAAACCATGACCCACATAAGTAAATACATCGTCTAAAGCACTACGTACCTTGATAATACCCGAACCAACCGTCGTTAAAATAATAGGAAGTCCTGCAATAGTTTGAGATACCTGAAATGAATTCGGAAACACATTGACTACATAATACTCCGCAGCAGCATCAATACTGGTAGGAGTCCCCAAAGGGAGAGTACCAGTACTGGAAAATACTACCTTGTCACCAGAGATGAACCCGTGACCATTAGCATTAAACCCAGTAGCAGGGGCATTGATCGTAACCACCTGAGCAGTACTACCAGGATTTACAGCCGCAGGATCCAGAAGTATAGAAGCCTCAGGAATATATACTACAGTAGCAATAAGACCCAAGTTAGATACATTACCTACCGCTTCACCTATCCCTATAGTACAAGTCCACCGAGGACACGTAGGACTGATAAGCGCCTTATTAGCTATAGGAGCCGGTCCAAAAAATTGACCTGGCAAGACTTCAGCCTCCAAGTCAAGAGGCAAAGCAAGCGTTGGATCTCCTATGTCATGACCGCCAGAGCCTATAACAAAGTAGTTTATTAGATATCCGTACCCGTAAAGAAGCGCCTGAGCCTCCATCTCCCGAGCCTTCTTAGTCAGACTTACAACTATGTCGGACATACGCTCCTTTTACAAATCCACCAGATTCAAATATTTGCCAGCAATCCGCACTACACGACCCTCACTGGAAACACTACTTCTATAAAGATAAAACCCTGAACCATTCGGCGGTAAGCCGCTCACTAAAAGTACGTGGGAAGGTGTTGGAAACTCCAACTTCTGTATACCATCCACACCACCCACCCTTTTTATGGTTATTGAATCTATAGCTACAGGCGTTGCCTCAAAGTTCTGCTTTAATGCTTTAGTTATACAGTATTGAGAAGCCGGAGTACAATAAGATACTGAATTTATATCCTCAGAAATATCTGGGAGTTCTAAAGTACCGTAGGTGAGCTTCACCAGATTATTATTCATCTTAGCTACAGGATAAAGAACAAAAGACTTCTCTCTCACTTCCCCTAAAACAATCGTAATAGTCGTTTGCGGATAATTCAGATCTGTCCAATTTGTTAGAGGGTTTGCTACGGTATCTAAAACCAAAGACGTAGGAAATTGCATCACTAAATGCGAACCAACCGCGCATGCGTCTAAGTTGAAAACCAAAGGACCTGATATCGTATAACTCCTAGCTAGATCGTTTGACGATATAATTTTAAAAGACCCCTTAACCTGCAAAGAGTTTATCGCATTCAATTTAAGCATCCCATTAACACCTATAGTAGGTAAATAAGATGCTGCTAATGTGGCAATCCCCCCATTATATAAGACTGACGCTCCTGCGCCACCTTGTATGCGTGTTATCCCGCTAATCAAAGGAAAAGATCTCGATTGAGTAGCGGGTAATGCACCAGTATTTAAAGGGTCAGGTACGAAACCATCCGTAGGATTACCTGTACTTAGTAGAGGAGAAACAGCGTCCGCCGCATAGGGGTATCTTAAGCACGTAAATTGATCTCCGTCCCTTTGGGCAATAGGAAGTACGTCCCATGTGCGTATGAACTCACTACCTCTAAATTCAGAGATAAGAGGAGCATTGGCGTCGTCTACGTATTCTTCGCGGTAACTACGATCGCCGATGGCATTTAAGCGACCAGAACCTAAAGGTGAATCTCCTAGGTAGAGCCACTCAGTCCTACTAACCCGCACAGAATAATGAGGATCCAGTCTTCCAGGGCGTGTCGCACCATAGACTAAACTACCACCACTACTCCAAGAATGATGAACATAGTTGGTCTCTTCTTCACCTGAATGACTTTGCACCCTACCCATAGCCGCAAAACTCTTAGCCGTACTAGTCAAAGAATCGCTAAAGGAGAATATACCCATCTCTTGATTTGCAGGTACCCCCAAAAGTGGGGACGCCGCAGCTATGTGATCACTATAAGCATACACTTTTACATTGGATACTCGGTTATAAGCATCCGGGAAAGGATTAGCAAACACCGTAAAAGGAGAAGCGTAATTTGCACTCTTAGCTATACGTGCTACCGACCCGTTACTGTTTCCACACACCCAGTATCTGCCTACAGGAAACGCGCCACCAGTAAAAGCTATCTCAGGAGCAATAAATCCATCAGTACCTAAAGGACCGGAAGATATCCAAAAACCGCCAGGTCCACTACTTCTAAAGAAAACCAACAAATCACCTGTAGCACCCACCTGAGATGCCACAATGTCCACATCGTCCACAACCAAAGGCTTAGACGGACTTATACCCGCATTAGCCACCATAGGAGCTAACACTTTATTCGCCAAAGGACCAAACACAGGTCCCAGAGTCTCTATAATCCACAAAGCAGCATATCTACGATAGAAAGCAACTTGACCACCTAGGCGGGAATCGTCTTGAACCACAATGTCGTGAGAAACACTGATAGGATTATACTCCATCCTTGGAGCAGACGCACAAGGAGCAATCTCCGGTAGAACAAAGTCTATACCCGCCCTCTCGTAAACTACACCCATCGTGGATAAAGTGATGAGAAGAAATCCTATCTTATTAGCATTACCCCCATCCGCAAAAACAATAGCTACCTTACCCGGCGATAAAGCAAAGTCAAAATCAGTCATAGTACCTAAATTAGCTACCGTGATGTCACCCCTAATCAAGGTAGTAGGTCTAAGTTCAATTTGCCGAGTGCTGTAAGAAGCATCTGCTATCCAAAAATAACCACCACGGTTGATACCCGCCCATAAACCATCGCCCAAGTTTTTAACCTTAATGCCAGGCTCACTCCAGAAAATCCCCCCACCAAGTCCAGGATCATTACCTAACCCCGCTCCCTGCACAGGAAAATTGTGACTCCAGGTGCCTATGGAAATACTAGGCTCACCACCCCTAAAACTCCCCACCTGAGGCACATACGGTGAAATTTCTACACTGCTAAAACCCGACAAAGGACGCACCGAGGTAACAACACTCACACCGCTGATCTCACCATTGATAAACGCAATGGTAAGAGTGGAAAAACCATCATTCGTTAAAAGAAATGCTTTAACAGGTACTGTACCTATAGGATCTAAATTATTAACACCTATATGATTCGCACTGGTAATCACCGCTGGAAGACTATTTCCAGAAGTGCTTATATTACTAGCAGACCAAGAATTTAATGCCTCCGGGTGATAACCATATAATACCGTATTGGTCCCACCGTCACGAACAACATA
>Ga0315285_10006686_pt1 | contig 11886 bp, 6 predicted proteins | sample YL17G09_36_MG_FD_203698 | JGI IMG/M metagenome (GOLD analysis project Ga0315285, IMG submission 203698) | Sediment microbial communities from Yellowstone Lake, YNP, Wyoming, USA - YL17G09_36 | ecosystem: Environmental > Aquatic > Freshwater > Lake > Sediment | place: USA: Wyoming | collected... | reverse complement strand
CCTTAGTATCACAATATATCATAAATTTAAGCTCCCATGAAGACCGATATTTAATCTTTGTAGGATCACCTTTATATTTTTGACGATTTTTTAATTTATATGTGCCTTTATAATACATATAAATATTTATAATACGTAATATAGGACAAATTTTATGCCTCGTAGAGCATTACAAGAATTATCTGAGACAAAGCCTGGTGTGATTCTTGGTGATGAATCCCTTATTTCTCCAAATGAATCAGATATAGTAAAATACCAATCTGGATTAGAATCTCATTTAAACACCCTAGGTCCATTTGTATTCCCACTTGAGCTTTATACTCCAGATTATCAAGGATTATATCCAAGTGTTTTAAATTTTACTGTGAGAGAAGATTCTAGAGTACAATTACAAGCCGCTGGGTTAGGTCAATTCTATGGACATGAAAATAGTACTGCCACAATTAATAAATATATTTTATGTGATATTGTTTTACCAATGCCAGCATCATTAAGTGTTTCTTATAATCAGGGTTATGGCACTGGCGAAATTGGTATGATGGAATCTTTAATTGCTGCTCAAACCGCCGGCTCATGGTACAGTGGTATGCTCAAAGCAGGTACTAAAGCCGTTGCGTTTGCCGGTGGTGTACTTGGATATGGTAATCAAGCTATTTTTAATAGAACTGAAAATGCCAAAGAAACTTTGACATATGAAAAACCAGAGCTTAGAAGTTTAACTTTGGATTATGCTTTTAATATAAGATCTCAAAATGATCTAAGAGAACTAAATAATATTATCGAAACCTTTAAATATTACTCTGCTCCATATGGCCAACTAAATGATGAATTTATAAAAATTCCTCAAAAATGGATATTAGAAGAAATTAGCGCTACTAACGATAAAATTATAAAGCCTTTTGCATTTGGTCCAGCAGTGATAACTAATTTTACTATTGATACCAATAATCACCATCAGTTTACCTCAGGAGATCCAATTTTAATTACAATAAGCATTATGCTTAAAGAAACTTTCCCAGTATTTAAAAATGATATTGCAGGATTAGATTCAGAAGGGAAAAAGATTATTGGAAATTCTGGTCCATGGGGAGGTTTATAATATATGATCTTAAATAATGCAAATATTATAAATTATGATAATGTTAATATAAAAAATATTTTAATTAATATTCCTGAAATTTTTAATGAAATAAAAAGAAAAACCCCATATCAAAAGTATTTACTTAATGATTTTATTCAACCAGAAGTATTATCTAATAATTTATATGGCTCTCCAGAATATGAGTGGACAATATTATTAATTAATCAAATTATTGATCCATTTTGGTCATGGCCACAACCAGATGAAATGGTTATTGAAATGGCCAATCATAAATATACAACATTAGATACTATTTATTTAAATGGAATAGATCAAGTACATCATCATTATGATCCACAAAATCCTGATGATATTTATTGGGATTTGGTTGAATATCCAAATGAATCTAAATATTTTTATAATATTGGTGATATTAATGGTACAAATGTACTGAATAAGATTAGTATTAAAGAGATAGATAAATTATATGATTTATATAAAGATGATTATGATTTTATTACTTTACCAGGAGATATAAAAGTTCCTCCTACCGCAGGAACTGGAGATACTACTTATATAACCATTCCACGCCCATGGTGGCCGCAATTTATTGGAGATTTAGTTCCTGTTACAAATTTAGAATATGAATTAAATTTGAATGAAACTAAAAAACAAATAAATGTAATACCATCATCAACCATTAAAGATTTTGTTTCATATATTTCAAATAAGATAAATTTATATTATGGAAAGTAAAAATTTAAATCCCTCAGCTCCACAGTCAGCATTTAATTTAGAAATTCTTTTAACAACTGCTAATATTGGAGAAGCTCCTGGGGTTACTTACGACATAACAAAATTGTTACAAGCTATAAAATTATATGAAGATATAAAAGATGATTGTATTGAAGCAATTTTAATTTTATATGATACCAATAAAATTTCATCATTATATCCAATTATTGGTAGAGAAACAGTTAAAATTAAATTTTCAAATAGAGATTCTTCAGGAGAATTTATTAATCCTCCTTATGAAAAAACTTTTGACGTAATTGGCATCGAACATCAGACTTCTACTACTTTTGAAGGAAGATCTTTATTAATATTAAAATTAATTACTAAGCCATTTTTAGCAAATCAGAAAATTAGAATTTCAAAAAGTTATACAGATACTAATGATAAAATTGTTGATGAAATTTTATCTACTTTATTTGATAGAGATAAAACATTAAAACAATTATACCCAGTTATTCCATATTCTGAAAGAGATCCTAGTATAATAAACACTTTATTAAATAATGTTCCAGTAGTAGGTACTATTAATAAAGCTATTAGCTCTGGTATTAATTATATAACTAGACTGATTCCAGGTAAACACACTATATATGTTGAACCTTGTAAAAACGAAAAAACATATATAGTTCCTAGTCAAACTCCATTTGAATTTATTCATTATTTAACTACGAACTCAGTTAGCGCATTAAATGGGTCTACTAATTTTGCTTTTTGGGAAAATAAAGATGGGTTTAGTTTTAAAAGTTTAGTTTCTCTTGGACAAGAAGATCCTACCATAACAATTACAAATAAATTAACTTCTCAATTACCTAATAACTCTGATAGGTTTGCAATTATAACATTTCAAGAAACTAGACCGGTTAATACTATTGATAGATTGGCTGGTATTTTAGGAGCTACTTCATATACTCATGATTTAAAAAACACTAAAATGTTAAAACAAACATTAGATTATAATGAATATTACAACAATCCTGATTATCCAAAAATGAATCCTGGTAGTATATTTGTTGATGATACAAATGAAATGTCAGAAAATAATAGAATTGTTTATGGATTATTAGATGGTCAACCAGACGATAATGGTGTTTATGATAATCACTATGAGGATAATTTTTTATTAAGAAAACAAATGGAATTAAGATTATTAGATAATTTTTGTAACGAAGTTACTCTTGCGGGTGGGATTGATATTAAAAGTGGGGATTGTATTAATGTTGAATTTAATGATGCTTCAAGAGTTGAATCTAATAAATCTGAATTAGATGTATTTAAATCTGGTAAATATGTTACTACTAAATTATGTCACGAACTAACTCTTACTACATTTTATACTCATTTGACTATATCTAAAGATTCTATATTATTACCAACTCGGAAATTAAAAACTGAATAATGACTACACATAAAAATAGATCAAAACCACAAAATAATAGTCCATTTAATCAAATGTTCTTTTTTGGTATTGTGGAAGATAATAACGATCCAGAAAAATTAGGTCGAGTAAAAGTTCGTGTTTTTGGAATTCATGAAGAAAGTAAACAACAAGATGATTGGAGAGGAATCCCTACACAGGATTTACCATGGGCAACAGTAATAATGCCATCTACAAATGGTATTGCAGGTGTTGGTAGATCCCCAACAGGTATCCTTAATGGAACTCAAGTTGTAGTATATTTTCGTGATGAAAATTTTCAAGTTCCAATGGTGTTTGGTACAGTTCCTTCTGTACAAACTCAAGTCCCATGGAAATCTAATTCTAATAAAGGATTTACTGATCCTAATACCAACAATCCTCAAACCCATAAAATAAATGAACCAGATACTAACCGGTTAGCTCGCGGTGAAAAATTAAATCTTACTCCAGGTGGTCAAGAAAAACCAATTGCCGTTTCAATTGCGGGGCAAACTCCTGCTATTGCAAAAGCAATTAAAGAAGCAATTTTTGATGTAACAAATCTTGCTGAAAGTGCTATTGGTAGTATTACTAAACTTCCAATTATTCCTACTCCAGAATTTCCATTTGGTAATCCTGCAGTTGATGGGGTTCCATTATTTAAAATGGCATATGATTCTGCAGTAGATAAATCATTAGTTGTTGGTCAACAAGTAACATTAAAAGTTCAACCAGCAGCTGATTGGTGCAGTGCAGAAGAAGCAGAAGCAGTATCGTCTTTACAAGCATTAGGAACTCAAACAGAAGAAGGGGTTTCTGAAATAGCGTTAGATATTGCTCATGTGGACGGCAATAATTTATATGTTCCTGGCATAGCAACGTTATCAGAATTAGGAGATCAAATCACTGATCTATTACCCCCTCTACCATTCCCATTAAATGCAAATCATGGAGTTCAATCAGATTTAAAATCAGAGGGTGGAAATACGTTTGTTACCCCATCTTCACCTGCCGCACCGGTTTATCCTTACAACAAAGTTGAAGAAAGTGAATCAGGACACATTCGAGAAGTTGATGATACTCCCGGCGCAGAACGTATAAGAGAATCCCATCGTACAGGCACAATGTATGAAATCCATCCTAATGGAGAAAAAGTAACTCGGATTGTTGGCAATAATTATGATATTTATCTACTAGGACAAAATGTTGTTGTTGGTGGAGATTGTAATATTACTATTGTTGGAAATGCTAATATCAGTGCTAGAAATGCTAATATCAGTGTTAATGATATAATTAATTTACGTGGAAAAGAGATTAATATCCAAGCAGAAGAGTCTTTAAATTTGTATTCTAAGAATTTGACTTCTACTACAGTAGAGGATACCAAATTTTATGCTACAAAAAATATATTAACAGAATCTACTGAAAGTACAACAATGTTTGCTAAAAAGAATGTATCCGTACAATCTACTGAGGCAATGTCATTATTTTCAAATACTGATATTTCTGTTACATCTACCGCAGATACCAGCATTATTGCTGGTGGTAATATGTTACAACAACCAGGAGGAACTTTAACAATAAATGCCGGAGGAGATACTTCAATTACAGGGGCTGCAGTTTCTGTCGGTGGGTCATCAGTAACAGTTGCTCCATCTGGAGTATTAGAATTAAATGGTTCTGCTATTGCATTAGAAGAAGGATCAGTTAGTGTTCCATCAGCAACAGATGCTCCAGAAATTGTTGAATTACCAGTAATACCTCCACGAATTTTCCCAACTCCATTACCTGATGGCGCGGCTGCACAAAATGCATTAATATCACAAATAGGTGAATCACGAGTAGTAGCATCAACAGGTTCGACACACTGTTTAAACGATGAAGATGGTTCTGATACAGCGACAACTCCATCAGCAGGGTTTCCAACTAATGCAGATCAAGTAATAGATATTCCAAGTAAATACTCTAGCACCCCTGCAACTGTTACTTTACCCGCAGCAATTCAACAGTGGTATGATGCTGGTGGGATCGATCAAACTGATACTTATCAAACAATACAATTATCACCAAACTTTAAATTATCAGATTTTACTCATAATACTTTAGAACCTCATCCACATATTGTTCCAACATCTGTTGATCAGTTAACTATTGTTAAAAATTTACAAGCTTTATGTGTAAATATACTAGAACCATTACTAGTTCAATATCCAGGGTTTAGATTTAACTCAGGATGGAGACCAGCTGCTGGTTCACCAAGTCAACATCATAAAGGAGAGGCGGTTGATATTGTATTCCCAGGATATACTTGTGGAGCAGCATTACAAATAGCCAACTGGGCTTACCAGAACCTTCCAGTTGATCAAATTATATTTGAGCATGGTAATGCAGACATTTGGATTCACATGTCCCACAGTGCTTCTGGTTCACAGAGAAAAATGTCAATGTCATTTAAAGAAGGTCATTGGCAACCAAAAGGATATAGATCAGGATTTGAACTTTGTTGGCCAACAGATAGATTATCTACTGCACAAACCCCTGTCAACCGTTGTGCAACTGGATTGCCACCTACAGGTCCAGCATCTCCTGCAGTAACCCCACCTTCTTCTGAACAAGGTTTAACACAATATGGAAAAGACAATGTATTGACTCCAGCAAGCTCTAAATTTACTCCTAGTCAATTTGGTACAGGTAAACAATACGTAACAATTGAACAATTAAGACTTATTTTTCCAGGTTCAGGAAGTAGATCAATAAAATATATTGATGGATTAAATGCAGCATTAGAAACTTTTGATATTAAAACCCCAATTAGAATTGCTGGGTTTTTAAGTCAAGTAGGAGCTGAATCTGGTGAATTACAATATGTACAAGAATTATCTTCTGGTACAACATATGAAGGACGTAAAGATTTAGGAAATACCCAACCTGGAGATGGACCAAAATACAAAGGTCATGGATTTATTCAAGTAACCGGTAGACAGAATCATGGTAAATGTGGTCAATTTATGAATCTTGATTGTATTAATACTCCAACTATTTTAACGGAAGGTCAAAACCCTTGGGTATCTGCTGGATGGTTTTGGAGATTTGGGTCAGCATTTGGTGATTTAAATAAATATGCAGATGCAGACGATATTGTTGGAATGACAAAAGGTGTAAATGGTGGTACTTCAGAAGGTGCACCAACAAATTTACAACGTCGTAGAATTTTTTATAATACAGCTAAATCAGTATTAGGTGCATAATACACATATAAATAATAGGATAATTTAATGGCCACCAAAGAAGAAATTTTTTACAGTGATATAATATTTAACATGGAAAAACATCCCCTTACTAGTGATTTAGGGATAGTTACTAATATTCGTAGTATAAAAGAATCAATTATAAATTTATTATTGACTAATTATGGAGAAAGATTATATCATCCAGAAATTGGTTGTAATATAAGTGCTTTATTATTTACAAATGCAAATTATATAACTGCAAAAGTATTAAAGGGGCATATAATAACCACTATAAATAATTATGAACCAAGAGTATTATTAAAAATTGTAGACGTTAAAGCTTCTCCAGACACTTCCGAATTTGTTGTAAGTATTACTTTTACTGTAATTAGTGTCAATATTGATAATCAACAAATATCATTTAAATTAAAAACTAAATAGGTTTATCATGGCAACCACAAAAAATCTTTCTAACCTATCTTTTGATGCCGTTAAAGCTGATCTTATTCAATATCTTAAAAATTCAAATATATTTAAAGATTATGATTTTACTGGATCAAAATTAAATGTATTATTAGATTTACTTGCATATTCTATTATTTACGGTGGAACCTATTCTAATGCTGCTCTATATGAATCATTTTTAGATTATGCACGTCAAAGAGAATCTGTAGTTGCTCTAGCTCAAAATTTAGGATATGTACCGTCATCATCAACAGCTAGTTCAGTTGTAATTCCATATGAATTTGAATATTCAGGAAATTCTATTATTCCCCCAACAGAATTAACTATTCCAAAAGGGTTTAAATTTACTGCATCAGTAGAAAATAAAAAATATTCTTTTGTTGTTCCAACAGATACTGTATTTACTTCTTCAAATAATTTTAATTTTATTGGAGATCTCTCTTTAGTTCAAGGATCGTTTATTAGATCTGAATCAGTTTGGAAAAATGATTCTAGAATTTTTATAAAAACGTCAGACATAGATCGTAAGTATATTACTTTAACTGTAAACGGAGAAACATTCGATTTATCAGATCCTTCAGATATTCTTAATAATAATGCTGCTAGAAGATTATCAGCAGAAAAAGTTTTCTATATTAGAGAAACTATTGAAGGATGGACTGAAGTCTATTTCGGCATGACTGAAGACAATTCAGATGATTCTAATAATTTATTTGTTTATGTAGGTGGCATTAGACCTTCTGAAGGAGATGTTATTGTTGTTGAATATTTAGTTACTAATGGAAATGATGCAGATTATTGTACTAATTTTAAAGCTATAGATTCTATTACTAATTTTAAATCTATAGGAATTATTGTTGAATATAATGCTGCTACAGGACAAAAAATTGATTCTAGTACATATTATTATTCTTCTGGTGGTGGCACAAAAGAAGATATAGAACGTATTAGAAAAATTGCTCCAAAAATCCAAGAAGCTCAAGGAAGATGCGTTACAGCAAATGATTATAAAGCATTTATTTTAAAACAATTTGGAAGTGATATAGATAACTTAAATGTATGGACTGAGGAAGGAATAAGTGGTAGAGCATATTATGCAATAAAACCTACAAATGGGTTAACTACTAGTCCAAGTTTTACTAAATCAATTAATACTTACTTAAAAAAATATAATGTTGCAACTATAACCCCTTATTATGTAGATCCTATTTATATTTTTATTAATACAGTTTTAAAAATTGATTATGATCCAACTTTATTAAAAATATCGGAAACCCAGTTAATACAAAATATTATTAATGATATTCAATTATTTTATAAAAATACAATTAATGATTTCGGTAAAGCTTATTATAATTCAAGATTACTTACAGTAGTTGATAATGCAGATCCATGTATATTAGGTTCTGCTTGTGATGTAGTATTAGTAAAAGAATTTCCTGTTGAAGTATTTTGGTCATTAAATAAAGCTATAAATACTGCAAATGATGCAAGTTATGTAGATATTCAACCAAACAGAAGTTTATATAGTATTGAACCAATAATTTATAATTCAACTGAATTACATATAGAATCTACAGATATAGTAGACGGAACTGAATCTGGATCATTAATAATTGGTCCACAAACTGCAACAAAAGTATTTATCAATGAAACTGATGCATCTTCTGCAGGTGGTACAACAATTTCTTGGGCAGAAACTGTGTCCAATCGTTTACCAGTAAATGCAATATTTACTCTTACTAGTGATACTGAAGAAAAATCTTTTGATTATACTGTTATAGAATATCTTGATAGTGCAGGAACCCAAATGTTAGTCCAACTAACAGATGGAACTAATGGATTAGATAGAGATTCTACTTATTATGCTATGATTACTCCATATTATTTTAATTTGCCTTATACTGGTACAGATTTTAATAGTGCAACACCTTCAGGTCCTCATTATGTAGAAAATGGAGTGTGGTATGTAATTGGTGATATAAATTATGTTGATGGAACATTCCGTATAAATAGATGGAGCACAATGACAACAAACACAACTGATCCTAGTTCTGAAAATAGTTTGTGGGAAGATGATTTTGTAAGAATGCAAATTGATGTTCCAGAATCAGATATATATCCTTCAGATGGTGAATTAATTGTATTTGAACCTTATTTACGTCCAGAATATATTTCAGTAAAACTTAATCCAATTATATTTAATAAAAAACTAAAGTAGTTATTAAATGGCCGATCAATCAGATCCAATTACTAATTTAACTGTTGAATTAATTTCAGGAAACTATATAAAATTAGTTTGGGATGAAATTAGTGCAGAACATCGTTACCAAATTTCTAGACAAATGAATGATGGAAATTGGGTTTCTCTTGGTACAGTAGACACAAATTATTTCTTTGATTCTCCATTGGATAACGATGGAGATAATGCATTTCCTTTATTCCCATTAACTCCATCAAATAATTATGTATATTCCATATCTGCATTTATTCTAGATGTATTAGATGTTAGTGAAGCAGTTATTACTTCTATAATTACTACTCAGCCAGTAAATGCCTTTTCAACAGTTACTGCAACAAATTCTTATCCATTTTTATCTTTTACAGCAAACAAATTTGTAAATTATCAATTACCAATTAATACTGCAGATTATAATTTTAATTTTAGATATACAACTGGTTCATTATTTAACCAAAGTAAATACAAAGCAGTTTTAATGAATGCAAATTATAATTTTGATAGAAATAAAACTGTATTGGCAGATTTATATGATGACATTTTAAGACAAAAGTCATATAAAAGTAATTATGGAGCTCTACCAATTGGATGTTCTGGTGGCGAAAAATCTATAGCAGCATATTGGGAAAAAGCTGATACCAATTACATAATAATATTTGAGAAAAAACAAGAAACTGTTAGATATTCTAAAGATAATGGAAAAACTTATAAAGTTATTCGTGGACTACCAGGAAGAGCTGGTAATCCAACTCATGATTCAATTTATACTTATTTTCAAAATGAACTAGTAGTATTGGGTTGGGATAAATTATTTATTCTTGAACCAAACTTAAAATATTCAAATGATACTGTAACATTTAGTGATGATATTACAACATTTCAAGGAATAGATACTACTAATGATTTAGTATTTAATAAACTTTCTGATTATCCTCCTGGTTCTCCAACCCCTGGATCATTAAATGCAATTGGTGCTGACAATCATTGTATATATGTATCAGCAAATAATTTTGTTTATAGAATTTGCCCTGATGAAGCAGAATTAATTACTATTGATGCAATTTTACAAAAAGAAAACATTGTAGTATCAGGTACTCCAACTCAACCTCCTCAAGTTCCATCGGTTCCTCAAATACAAGAATTAAAAATTTCCGGTTCCCCAATAAAACCCGCCAATATATTAAACTCAACAAAAGGTCTTTATGATTTTCAATTTATGTGGAATCAAACTGGGGAAAATTTACGTTATTATCATTATCCATATGTAAATACCCCAGGAAATCCTTATACCCCTATTAATTCAGATTTTCCCTCTATTATAAATTCAGGAATAAATGGTGGCGAATTAGGTAAACAATCATTACAAATGTGGTCAGCAGTTGATAACACCTCTACTGTTGTAAATTTACCAATAAATACTGAATCACCTACAACTACAAGTTTACTTAAATATGTGGCTGGCAGCACTTCATCATCACTTGTTTATAGATTATTTAATGAAAGTAGTCTTGAAACCATTCCAAGAAAACCTCATACTAATATTGCATCAGGAACATTTGTACCAGAAACTCAAATAATAACTATTTCAGGAGCACCAAATTCAACTGGTACTACTTATCCTAGAAACTCATTTTTTAAAGTATTTGATGCCATCGGCACCCGGTCAACAGTTAATGGACCCCGATTACAATTTGGATTAACTTCTTTATATTATACTGGGGCAACCGATGCTTCAACAGATAATGTTCCTGGTCCAGAAAAAGTACCCTTAGATTTCGGGCAGTATCTTTTCAGACAAAGACAAAAATATCAAAAAACTTTAAATAAAGCTGATGCTCCATACTTTACTATTTCTAATGGTACAGGTGCAGCGACAGCATGGAATGGACAATGGGTTTATTGGCCAGGAGCGGTAACAACTGTATTAGCTAATGCTCCAAAATATTCAGGAAGTTCTGCTAAAGCCACCTATGGTTTAGGTGAATCACAGTGTGATCCTAAACAATTTTTATCAGATGGGTCTTTAAGTGATTCCCCATGGCATATTACAGCTAGATCGACATATCTTAATAATGGCGGTGATATCGGAACTTTTCCTGGTATGAAAGGAATGGATGTTTCGTTTGATTTTCCGTTTGAATATTGGGTTGGTAAGTCTTCAACAAATACAACTAATGCCCCTCCAGGAACTACTGGATATTTTACCGTACTTATTGATAATATTGATGAACAATATGCTTCAATTACAGGATTACCTCCATATGATGTAACAAATCAAGATTATACTCCGTTATTTGCTGTTGGAGGGAAATTTAAAATTTCTAATTCTCCACTAAGTAATAACTATGAATATACTATTACTAAAGTGGTTAATGCTTCTGCAATGCAATGTAGACCAGATACTACTCTAAACCCAGATGCTGGAACTTTATTAGAATATCAACAAGATGTTAATTCGATTCCGCAACGTATACCAAAATTAGATATTACTTCAGTGGGTGCTGGTGGAACAAAAGGATTATCAAATGTAAACGCAGAAGTAATAACTAAAAAAGTTGTTCCAATGGTTCGTATTTATGTTACTGGTCATCCAGTAACTGCTGGAGAGAGTGCAATTAATGGAAGTACATTAAAAAATGATCCATTAAATACTTCTTCGGGACCACAATTAACTATTGCC
>Ga0315285_10006684_pt1 | contig 11888 bp, 10 predicted proteins | sample YL17G09_36_MG_FD_203698 | JGI IMG/M metagenome (GOLD analysis project Ga0315285, IMG submission 203698) | Sediment microbial communities from Yellowstone Lake, YNP, Wyoming, USA - YL17G09_36 | ecosystem: Environmental > Aquatic > Freshwater > Lake > Sediment | place: USA: Wyoming | collected... | reverse complement strand
AAAACTTGCAATCCAATTTTCCATCAATTTTATTGTATTAGGGTCCTGCCAATTGTATTCAAACTCTAAATTAGGAAAATATCCTCGTGTCTTTAAAAACTCATTATAAGTCAGTTTCTTCCGTCTCAAATGATTACGAAATCCCCTAAATTCATTTCTTAAATCTTCAAGATAGGGTGATCGTCCATTTTTTTTAGTGAAATCCGAAATCCAATTTTCTACCAACTTTAAAGTATTGGGATCCTGCCAATCATATTCAAACTCTATATTAGGAGAATGCCCTCCCTTCTTTAAAAAATCATTATAAGACACTTTTTCTCGTTTTAAGTAATGACCAAATCCCCCAAACTCCTGTCGAACCTCTTCTAATAAAGGTGTCCGCCCATTTTGTTTGATAAAATATTCGATCCAATTCTTTACCAATTTAATTGTGAAAGGATCCCGCCAGTTATATTCAACTTTAAATCCTCGTTCCTCTAAAAACTTATTATAAGTCAGGTTCTCCCGTTTCAAATAGTCAAAGAATCCCCCGAATTTCTTCAATACTTCTTTAAGGTAAGGTGATCGTCCATTTTGCTTAGCAAAACTTGTAATCCAATCCTCTACCAACCTTACAGTGGAAGGATCCTGCCAATCTGTTCTGTTTAAAGAATGCCCCCATGCCTCTAAGAATTTATTATAAGTCAGGTTCTCCCGTTTCAAATATTCCCCAAATCCCCCGAATTTCTGTATTACTTCTTTTTGGTAAGGTGACCGTCCATTTTGCTTGGCAAAATCTGTAATCCAATCCTCTATCAACCTTAGAGTAGAAGGATCCTGCCAATCATAAATAGTTCTATTTAAAGAATGTCCCCGTGCCTCTAAAAATTTATTATAAGTCAGGTTCTCCCGTTTCAAATAGTCAAAGAATCCCCTAAACTTGCGTATTACTTCTTTAAGGTAAGGTGACCGTCCATTTTGTTCGGCAAAACCTGTAATCCAATCCTCTACCAGCTTTAGAGTAGAAGGATCCTGCCAATCATATTTAATTTTAGAAGAATTCTCTTCTATTGTGACTTTTTTAGATTTTTTTTGTCCCAGGGATAGTTCTAGTTCACCTCGATTTTCAACTGCTTGTGAGGATTCAGGAGGATTGGACTTCTCAGGGGGCGTAAAGAGAGCTTTATCGAGTTTATTAGAAGCGAGTTGGATAGTCTGCTTGGTAGAGTCGTCCGCCTTCTCAAATATCTTGGTCACGGCATCTGTGGTCTTCTCAGCCACTTGGGAAAACAGTTTATCAAGAAAGTCCCCGTCTTTATCTTGAGCGTGGTGCTCCCGAATGGTTTTGACCAGTTCTTGTAAGCGTTGTCCCTCTTGGGATAAGGTCAATTCTTGTATCTTCAGTTCCTTAACCTTAACTTTAGCCGAGGATTCGATAATTTTATGCAATTGGTCCAATTCTTGTGTTTGTTCATGACGCTTTTTGAGTTCAGCTTTGACCACAAGTTCGAGCCGTTTACCTTCTTCGGTTAAATTCTTCCAAATTTCTTTCGCCTTTGATTTCTTTTCGGAGACATTCTCAAGGGGTGAAGAATTTCCTTCCCAAATATGATCAAGGGTTAGATTTCCCTCTTTCAATGCTTCAATTTGCTTGGTGAAGATGTCACTCACTGACTCGGGTGGTTTTTCAACCGGGGGTGAATCACCCTCTTTCAACGCCTCATCTTGCTGGTCGAAGACGTCACTAACGGACTCTGGTCGTTCATCGAGCGCGTCAGAATCCCATTCATGTTTTCGTTCTTTATCTTCTTGAAACTCTTTCATCTTAGTGAGCCTCCCTTCTCTCGTTTAATATAGCTAACCATATTAAACTAACCAAAAAATTTCTCATTGTTCCTCATTCCATTCTTTTCATTTTTGCTTAAGAACTCCACTAATTACTTTAAAAGAGTGATAAAAATGGGATTCGATGTATTCAGCTAGATTATTAACAAAAAATATAACAAAAGTCTCTTCTATCATTTTAATGACCACACGAATTGCTTAAAGAACGGTATCAAAAGAAGACCTTCTGATATCGCTTGACCCAAAATAATTATTCTTCAATCCATCTTATATAGATTAGCTTAATTTGAGAGTCGTCGATTCAAAAATTGTATAGTTTTTAGAGAGAGGTCTTAATCTCAATAATATTATTATAAATCAAGCTATTAATTCAGATTATGCATGGTTTTAAATAAATTAAGTATCTTAGAGATTCTATTTTATTATATAAAAAGTAGGACAAAGATTATAAACAATAATCGAAAATTGGGCATAATCTTAATATTTCTAATAAATCTAACTTTATAAACAGCAAATAAAACAAGTTCAATTTCAGATTATTTGATTGATTTTTTGCCCGATAGGAAATTTCTTTTCTAGTTCTTTATTGATAATTTGTAGAAGTTGTCGCATGGGAATACCAGTATTTTTTGAGAGCCGTTCGAGATCATCAGACTCCGGTTTAGTTTGAATAATAGTGTTATTTGAATCCCAAGAAATTTTAACTGAGATCTTATGAGGTTGATTTAAAACCTCAATAGGGAGTGAGAGAATTTTTCGATTTAGTGTATAACGCATGGTAGGAAAGAATCTAACTCCTAAAGTTCCCAATTCATGGATTAAAATATCCGTAATCGGCAATAAATGTTCATAAGTAGTCAGAATTTGAATGAGGTAACCCGGCCGTTTTTTGGAACTTACTGAGATGATCGAAATATCTTTGACAAAACCAGTTTCTAGGATTTTATTAGCGGTATTACCCAATAGTTCGCCTGTAACATCATCCACATTTGTTTCTATTGTAATAATCTGTTCAAAATTATAGGAGGGTTTATTGGCATGAATTCCGTGCACTATTCGTAAAACATTCGCGATAGTTGAGAAATCCTTGGTTCCAGCGCCATAGCCAATTGCTTTAACGGAAAATAATGGATAAAATTGATAGGTTCTTTCAACCATATTAACCAGAATAGAGGCACCCGTAGGGGTTGTTAATTCTGAATCAACAGGGCCTCCTGTTATTTCTAAATTTGGATTTTTTAGAATTTCCAATGTGGCAGGAGCGGGGTTGGAAACTAGTCCATGGGAAAATCTGAGGGGTCCCCCTCCCACAGCAATAGGTGTGGAAATCCAAGAGCAGTTTTCAAGTAAATTTAATTCTTTACATGCTGTTACAAAGCCGATTATATCCATTAAAGTGTCTATAGAGCCCGCCTCATGAAGATGGACATCTTTTTCGGATGTTCCATGAATTTTAGCTTCTGCCTTTATAAGCGTGGTTAAAATATTCCTCGCTAGAGTTTTCTCTGAATTATTCCAATTTGAATTTGCTAGAATTGCATTCATCGACTCTAGTAAATCCTCTCCATGGGTGTGGTGTAAATTCTTTTCAAATGAAAAAAGGATTTGGGTTGCTGTTATTCCATTCTTTAGTACCTTTTTGTGATTTACATTGAAGTTCTTAACATCCGGAACTGTTTTTGAAGCTAAAATTAAAGTATCTTTAATTTTTTGAAAATCTGCTCCGAGATCTATAAGACCTGCTAATAGCATATCTCCAGATAGACCTGCTATTTGGCAATCAATCAAAATTATATTATCTTTGAAATTAATCAGGGACTGTTCCCTCAAAAAAGATTATGGCTTAGTCTCTGGCGTCTCTTTAAGTTTCGCATCTCTTTCAGCTTCTAAAAAGGTAGCCAACGCTTTCGCTTTTACCATGTATTCGTTAGCCTTTATTTTATCCTCCAATTCTTCTGATTTCTTGGCTGCTGCATTATACCACTCAACAGCCTCTGAAAAATCGACTTTCTTTAAGGCTTTCAGTGCATTTTCAATGTATTCCTTTCGGTCCCTCTGTAAAATAGGGATTTTTTTCAACCTTTCCGCTTTTTCAGAATATTGTTGCATTAAAGCAGTTTCATCAATCTCTAACAATAATTTCGATGCCGTTTCATAGTATGTACCTGCAATGACATGTTTTTTTTCGTTTAAAGCCGTTTCAGCTAATTTGAGAGAGTCTGCGATCTGTTGAGGAACGCTTCTTGCTTTCGAAATCAGAATTTGTGCTTTTTGAATATCACCAGTATCTAATAATTGCTTAGAACGATTAATTAACTTGGCAGATAGTTGTTCTGGATTAAAGGAAGTTACAATTTGGCTGGAAGTCTTTTGAATAAATAGATTTTTCAAAAGTTCAGGTAAATATGAAGCGTCAATATCCTTTTTGAGATTTTTTTCAATTTCCTCCAGAGTTTTGAAAAAATCTCTCGGATTTTCTTCAGGTTTAAGTAATAAGATGAATACTATTCGTCGCATAATTCCTTTTTCTTCAAACTGATTGAATCGCGAAGCTACATTCGCATTCCCAAATTGAAGCGCCAATTGAGTTTCAACCGGTTCTTGAGCCGTATGGGTCATAAAAATCTTTCCACGATTTAATGTCTTAACATTAAATCTTCATGGGAAGATCCGGATCAAAACTAATTTCCGGATACTTAGCTTTTACGACCGGTCCTTTTATCCTATCCCAATCGAGTAAAATGAGTGCGCGTGGCATTATACAACCTCCTGACTTACTTTTTTATAAAGATTAAGAGCTAAATAATGAAAAATATTTTCGATATTCTGTCCAGATTTTGCAGAAGTTTCGAAATATGAAAACCCCATTTTTTCAGATAAGGTTTTCCCCCAGTCTTCTAAGATAACGCGGTCTTTTGCTAAATCAAGTTTATTTCCAATTAAAACCCCAATTTTCTTGTTGTTTAAAGATGAGTAATCTTTATACCAATTGGATGAATTAATGAAAGATTGTTTGTCGGTAATATCAAAAACGATGATTACGGCATCTGCTCCCTCATAGAACAATCGCCGAATGTTTGAAAATTTTTGTTGTCCAGCAATGTCCCAAATATTCAGTGAACACAAAAAATCTTCAATTTTCACGTTTTTAATAGATACTTGAACACCAACCGTTGGAATATATAATTCCCTAAATGTCTTTTGGGTATATCTTAGCATTAAACTAGTTTTCCCCACTGCAGGGTCTCCAATGACTACAATTTTCCATTTAAAATCTGCAATATCTTCCATAGAAATCTTTTGCCGTTTTTCACTTAAGTTGAGTCTTATTTATTTTTTAGACAAATGAATTAAGGTAACGATTCTAAAAATTCATTTGGAATGCATATTTATATAATTAATATCTTGCAATTGATAATTCTTTACAATATTCGGATTAAAAAAAGTTAAGGAATGGAAAGCTAATGGAGAAGACACGGGAAATTCTGAAAAATCTTCTGGCCGGGATAATATCCCTTGAAGAAGCAGAGAATGAATTGAAAGCGAATCGCGTAGAGATAATTGATGAATTCGTCAGAATCGACTTCCAAAGAGACATAAGAACTGGAATTCCAGAGATGATATTTGCAGAAGGTAAGAATCCGAAAGATATTGCAGTTATTTCAATGAATATGGCAGAACGAAATAGGTTTTCTATTGTAACAAGGCTTCATAATGAACCGTTTTTTCAAATGAAAAAATTAATCGATGATAGATTTGAATTTGAGTATAATGAACGAGCTAGGATACTTGTTGTGAAAAAGAAAGGTTATACATTTGAAAAAACCGATGGACTCATTGGAATTATAACTGCTGGTACTAGTGACATTCCAGTCGCTGAGGAAGCGAGGATTATTGCGGAAGCTATGGGTTGCACTGTTATAAAGGCTTATGATGTGGGAGTGGCAGGGTTACATAGAGTATTTCCACCTTTAAGTGAAATGCAGAAAAAAGACGCTGATTGTATAATTGTTGTAGCAGGAATGGAAGGCACACTAGCGGGTATTGTAGCATCTTTAGTTGATGTTCCTGTAATTGGCGTCCCACGATCAATTGGTTATGGTTTTGGCGAGAAAGGAATAAGTGCGCTTTCGACTATGCTCAATTCCTGTTCGCCATTGGTGACTGTAAACATAGATAATGGGTTTGGAGCAGGTGTTATTGCGAGTAAAATCGCAAATAGAGTTGCCAAATTTCGAAAAATGAAGTAAAATTTGGTGATAATTTTCTATGAGTGAAAAATATCAAAGATTTAGTGTTTCATTACCGAAGGATCTCTTAGAAGAATTCGATTCTGTTCTTAATTTAGTTGGAATGTCTCGTTCTGACTCAATAAGAAAAGCAATGCGCGATTATATTACAGGAATTAGATGGTTATTAACTCCAAAAGAAGGAATTATTGTAGGATCCATTACATTAATTTTAGATCATGAACAAAGACAAGGAATCATGGATGAACTCAATGAACTAGAGCATCAGTATCTCAATATCATTACGGCATCGTTACATATTCATTTAGATGAGCGAAATTGCATGTTAGTATTAACTGTACGTGGTAATGCTGAAGAAATCCAAAACCTAAATCTAGAATTACAAAAAAAGCCTGAAATTAAAGAGACAAAACTAACACTGATTTCCACGGAAAAAAAATTTGATCAAATAGGAAAACAGATGTTAAAAGTTGAGTAATCTCTCTAAATTTTTCTTAATCCGAAAAATCCTGTAAAATTTGTTGATTTTTTTCAAATTAAAAGCGAAATAGGAATTAATAACAAAATTTCGCTTTTTTTGGAAAGTGTGGTTCTTTTAAGCATTTTTTCGATATTAATTTTCAAAAGCATTTAATCAATCTGATTCAGAATTAAAAAGTTTGATTGAAAAAATAGAAGGAGGTAAATAAATATTCAAACCATAATATACTGGACAACGATTTGCCAATTTCTACTAAATATAGGCGTTTTTGCTCTATCATTCTATATATTATTCCGCAAATGGCACCAAGCCTCAACCAGATATACCTCGGACCTTCCCTTTATCCTAGCTCTAACTTATATCTTCTTAATATCAGATCGATTGGATAGTGTACTGGGCTTAAGTGGGATAATGCCAATTACTCAAATAAGCCAACTAATTAACATAATCGGATTTGCAGCAGTTCTCGGAATAAATTTAATCATTATGCTGACTATTTGGATTCCCAAACGGAAAAGAGTACGATTGGTTTTCATGATTACCTGGCTTATTTTATGGATTTTTATGCTAACCGTCTTTATATCTACGCCTGACACTATTCATTCAATATTATTCCTCATGTCACTTCCAACCTTGATATTAATGGCAATTACTTGGTATTTCTGTTATTTCCAGAAGCGATTGTCCATCATCAATCCATTACTCGTGGCAATTGGAACCACCGGCATTATCTTCTCAACCTTATTAAAAGCAGTTTTTGTAATGATTGGAAACCCTATCGGTTATGTTTTTACAGATTTGCATTGGATCGCACTTTTCATAGACATCATCAGTTATTCCATAATGCTTGTTGGGTTTTCAAAACGGATGTCCTATTAAAAAATAAATTTCCTCTCTTTTTTTATTAAACTATTCAATTTTATACATCTATTCTTTTTTTAAATACTATTTTGTCATTAAAACTCCAATAGGAAGACTTGCTTTACGCCATTCGGCGACTTTTCCTGTATAACTCGTTTCGATTTGAGTTCGACCATGGGTCCCTAAAATAAACATAACCGAATTCTTCTTCAATTGTTTAAACATCCCGGTTAACCATTTTGAGGTTCTTAGAATAAGTCTAGATATCAGATCCTCTGGTGGACTCTTTTGAAATTGCATTGATCGCTTATATAGATTTTCGAAGTCCAGAAAGTGGAGTGAAAGGAAATTAACCCGATTTAGCATTTTGGATCCTTGAACCCACGTATTCATATCATTCGCGGTTGGAATTTTTTCAGCAGACACTGAAAATCTCTGAAGATCACTTTCTTGGCCTATCATAGCCACTGTTTTACCATTATTTTGAAGGAATTTGATCAAATGGAAATTATTATTCTCTGACCCACCAAAGATAAGTGCATTGAGCATATAAAGCGTATAGGGATTACTCGTCTCAAAGAGCAGAAGATACTGCGATTCTCTAATTACAAATTCTGGTTTATACATGGTTATTTCAAACAAACCAAAATTATCTAGGATAACTAGAACCACTTGCTCGATAGGTGCTATCGAAATTCCTTCAATTGGCGAAGGAATAGTATTGGGTGGGTCTAATCCAAATAATCTTAAGATTGAGGAGGGAATTTGCTCCGCTCTTCCCGTAAAGGTAGGCAAATCATCATTGCTCATTTTCAAACTCATCTTTGAATTGTTTATTATAAAATTTGAGCCAAACTTTAAGAATTATTTGGATATTTAATTTTCAAATTTCAAAATATTAAAAAGAACTGGTATTATTTGAAAATAAAAATAAAGAAAGCATTTGGAAATCGTTAAGATGTATTCTGCTATAAAAATCAATGGAACGTCCGGATTTTATTTTATTAATAAGCCCCCAGCGGGGATCGGACCCGCGACCTGCTGATTACCGATCAGCTGCTCCACCTACTGAGCTATAGGGGCACCCTTAATAAATCTTCGAGTTTCAACGAACTTAATCTTATACGAATGTAAAAAGTTCGGTCCTTTTATAAAATTTTTCGCCTTGAAGAAAGAAATAAAGTTTCATAAAATTTCAATATAATTCTAACGAATTTAAAGCGAGAATTGAACGCCCGACTTTTTTAAAAAGATAGAATTTGGTTTTGCTCTACTTTCCCAAGAGGGTCTCTCCTATAGTCGCACGAAGACGGATTAAGCCGTTCAGTATTAAATTTATCATTTGAAACTAAGGCTTTCGTTATGAAACCTGCGTGTTATCCACCGTGAATAGAAGATATAAAAGTAATTTGATCGCCATCCGATAGAGATGTTTTCAAATTTTGTAATGTTTGAGCTTCTGAATTATTAATAAAAATTAAGATCTCCGATCTGATGTCTTTAGTTTGCTTGTTTATTATCGTATCCTTAAAATTATTTCCTATATCCTCTGCTAATTTTATGATTAGGTCTTCTAAAGTGAAAACTGATTCAGTTAGTGTTAACCTTAGTTCTTCCTTTCCAATAAATGATTTTAACGAAGCTAAAAACCGAATCTGGAGATGAATTTTATACTCAACTCTTTAAATTACTAAATTTACAAAAAATATCTAATAATTGAGAACAACATGCATTAAAATTTTCTAAAATATAAGAAAAGCAAATTTTGAAGATTATGCATTGAAACCTTTGTTGTCATCCATCTGCTCTTTATTATGCTCTATAGCAGCTAACCTAGTTATATAACCTGCAACTTTATTTCTAAAATGTTTAGATGCGCTTGTTGCAATTTTATCTAAAATCAGTTTATTATGATTAAAATCCTTATCGAAGTGATTCACAAACCGATGGTAGAGATCATTTGCTAACCTTTTAATGGTTTCTGTCCGAACTTTGCCGCACATCTCAGTATCACACAAAAATTTCAGTTACAATTATTATTCATATTTCATTAAAAAAATTTTCGTAGTTGTTACAGAATTATTGAATAATCAAAATTCAGCTCTACAAAATCGGATTAATAAAGAAATAGGTTTTGCGATTTTAAATAGAGAATAATAAAAGATTTTCTCCTTTTTTTATAAGCCTTTTTGCTACTGGTTTGGATTTTTTCCAAATAAGCTCTTGTGGACTTTATTAACGTAATTCCAAAAAAAGGTTATAGTTTGAAAAAAAGTAATTTATAGGAGATCGGAAAAGTGAAGCCGGAAGTTCTATTATTTCATCCTCCAAATATCTTAGACCCAAGAGCATTAAAAAAAGCCGTTATGTATCCTTTAATGTACGGCTATGGCCTATTACATATCGGAACTTATATAAAAGAAAAGCTTTATTATAAAACTGAGTGCTGGAATATTCCATTAGCATACTATTATGGCATTAATAACAAAGAAATTGAGGCAAAAATTAAAAATTATCATCCCCTCCTTATAGCCATTGAGTTAAATTGGCTCCATTTAAGTAAGGGTGCCTTAGATTTAATACATTTTTTAAAAAATTTATTTCCCAATGTTCCAATTGTAGCAGGAGGTGTTCATGCTACTATTTTTGCTGAAGAATTAATTCAATCGAATAATTTGATAGACATAGTCGTAAAAGGTGAAGCCGAGAAAATAATGCAAGAAATTCTAGAAAATTTAGAAAAGAATCATGCTTTTAACAGGATCTCTGGAACCATTTCAAATACAAATGGAAAAATAATTAATAATGAAGGAAAGAATATTATTGACGATATAGATGCAATTCCGCCCTATTCCATAGATTTTTTAAGGCCAAATTTTGAAGATTTAAACTCCCTTGATAAAAAGGAAAGCTCAAATCACCACATTCTAAACCCAGAAGATCTAGCGATGGTAAATACTTGTCGTGGTCCGTGTGTTTATAATTGTGTACATTGTCTGGGAAGTAACGTTTGCTATTCCCTATCACCTCGTTCGAAAATAACATTTCATTCCGTTTCTTGGGTAGTTCAACAGATTCAACAACTTTTAGAGCTTGGCTTCAAGCGAATTGGAATTCAAGATTACTGTTACAGTAATCCAGAGTTCATTAACGAATTAGCACAAGCAATTCAAAAAGAAGATTTATTTAATTCAACGGAATTCATCAATTTTGCCTTGGTTCCGACTGAAAAAATAAATTACGAGATAATGAATAATTTAGCTAAGGCAGGGGTTGATAATATTGATGTGGGAATAGAGTCCGGCTCTGACCGTATTCTATCTCTATTAAGAAGACCCTATAATACCCAACAGGCGTCCGCTTTCATTAGGAATGCGATTAAGTGCGGGATAATTCCAAAAACTTTCTGGATGATAACTGGATTTGAAAATCAAGATGATTTGGCAGCTAATAACAGGTTTTTAAAATCCAGCATCGAAATGGGCGCAATTCCGAAATGGGTTACAGCCCTTTGTGTATTACCGAAAACGCAACTCTTTAATAACTCCAAAAATTATCAACTTAAAATGAGATTTTCATCTTTCATCGATTATCTCAAATTCTCTACCGAGAAACACAATCGTAATGCCTATTATCCTAATTTAATGACCCATGAAACCAATATAATGAATGTATTTGACATATTGAAGGCAGTGAATGATTTTAAATCTGCCATAATACATAATAAGGATTTAATTTTCGAAAAGCAAGAAGAAAATATGAAGTATTTCCTCTCTGTTCATCCAAAATTGGATGAAAATCAATTGATTCAAAGAATTGAAACTAGTTTGGAATCGCTTCGTGGAACTTTCTTTTAATTTTAAGTTCTATACTTTCTTTCATTGATCAAAAGCGAAAATAAGGTTTTAATCGATTTAATATAGGTTCTGGATTTTAACAATAATAGTGAAAAAAATCGTGTAAAGAAATTTTTTATGAAAAAACTCAGGGCTGTCGTATTTGATTTAGATGGGACTTTAACACATTTTACCATAGATTATATGGCTGCAAGACGAGAAGTCATTAATAAGTTGATTTCAGCAGGAATACCCGATTCGCTCGTGACTGAAAACCAAAGACTTATGGATATTATTAAAGTGGCTGAAAATTTTTTTAATAATACAATAAAAACACCAGAGAAAATACCCTCTATTAAAAAACAAATAGACTATATAATCACAAGTTATGAAATGGATGGTGCCCTCAAAACAGATTTAATTCCAGGTGCTAAGGAATTATTGATCTTTTTGAAACAGAAAAAATATAAAATAGGATTATTCACATTAGAAAATAAAAAAACCACGAATTATATTTTAAATAAGTTATCAATCAGATTGTATTTCGATTCAGTTATCACTCGTGATGATGTTCGCGATCCTAAACCTCATCCGGAACATTTAAGAATGGTACTTAATCAATTAAATGTTTCAGCA
>Ga0315285_10006683_pt1 | contig 11888 bp, 13 predicted proteins | sample YL17G09_36_MG_FD_203698 | JGI IMG/M metagenome (GOLD analysis project Ga0315285, IMG submission 203698) | Sediment microbial communities from Yellowstone Lake, YNP, Wyoming, USA - YL17G09_36 | ecosystem: Environmental > Aquatic > Freshwater > Lake > Sediment | place: USA: Wyoming | collected... | reverse complement strand
TCTCCTGTTGCTTATGAACTTTCTCTTCCTCTTTCCTTTCCTGCTTGATTTTCACCAATCCCTCGAAATAAGATTCCACAGCTTCAGAAAAACTTTCGAACCTCACATTTTCCTTTCCCGCGTAAACATTCATCTCGAACGGCACGACATCTATTTTCTCTTTATCTTCTAAAACTATCACCGGTTCTGTCTTGAAATTTTTCAACTGCTCAAAAAATCTGAATATCTTATCGATCTCCTGCTGGTTCAACTGTTCAACCAGTTTATTTTTGTCAATCTCCAGTCTTTTGCAAATCTCCTCAGCATACAATCCACCCAGACCAAAGTCAGTCGCCAAAGTCTTCACAATCTCTTTCTTTATTTTCAACAGAACTTTCTGGAATTCGAAGAAATCATACTTGAATGGATTGATGTTTGCGGGAGGATGCTTGTAGATACTTTTCGGTCTCAGAGTTCTGCTCCTCCATTCTTGACGTTCAAAAATTCCAACAATCAAATCAGAAGAATCTGTCAAGATCAAATTGCCAGAACTGAACAGTTCGAAAATTAATTTGTATCCATCCAATTCAAGTTCAACAATCCTGTCAAACTCGTGCTGTTTGAAATCTGTCACGGTTTTGTTCAAGACATGTTTTCTTAACAACATGCAAAAATCTGGCGGGGTGTCTGGAGCCTGCTGGGAGACTTTTGTTAAGTAAAGCGATTTGTCAAGGATAACTTTCAGAAAAAATTTTTCTTCCTTGTACATTTCAAAAATGAATGTCTTGTCGATCTGCTTTACAGCTCTGACCTTGCTACCGACAATTTTTTCTTTGAGCTCTCTTACAAGGAAAAACAAATCCAGACTACTTATTCCCTCTTTCATCAATATCAACTGAAATAAGATTGTAATTACTGAATTAAGTTTTTATAGTTCAAAAATAATAAAAGTAAAAGTGTTCACATGAGGCCTTCTAAAGACGACTATTATTTGGGAATTGCTGAAGCTGTGAGCAAAAGATCCACTTGTTTGTTGAGAAAATATGGGGCCATTATTGTCAAAGATGATGTGATTGTTAGTACTGGATACAATGGAGCGGCGAGAAAAGTGAAAGATTGTCTGGAGCTTGGTTTTTGTTTGAAAGAGGAAGTGGAAGCGCCACAAGGAATTGGTTATGATTTCTGCATAGGCGTTCACGCAGAAGAGAATGCAATAATCCATGCGGCCAGGCATGGGGCGAGTGTGGTTGATGGAACTTTGTACATTTATGGAGAATTCGCCAAAGACGGAACGGTGGCAGAGGCACATTCATGCGAGAGATGCAGAAGGGCCATCATCAACGCAGGAATTAAATTTGTTGTCATGAGAAAAGTTGATGGTACCATTGAAAAAATAGATGTCAACAAATGGGCAGAAGAGGATTCTAAGAATTATTTGGAAAAAAGAAACAAATACAAAGGCAAGAAAGTGTATCAAGTTTAAATTTCTTTGTTTAGATAGATGTTTGAGTGATAGAATGACAGTGAAAGCAACGTTTTGCATCACTGGTAGAAGACAATGGGGAGAATACGAAGTAAATTTGAAACCAGTGGACACTGAGATGCAGTTAAAGGGGTTTAGGGACATCAAAGATGTTCGCCAGGTTGGCGACGCGCGATCATATAGGTTTGACGTGGATGTTGAAACAAATACTAGATATGATCTTGAAGAAGTTGAGGGATTGTTGCACGCACATCCGTATTTTGAAAAAGTTGAAAAAGTAAGGAAAAGAAGATTTCCTTTCTAAAACACTAACCCATTTAAAATTAACTGTTTATAGATAATTGAATGATGAAATGCATATAGAAGAAATAAAACCGTGTGTGGAACTATTACTTTATGCCACGGCTAGAAGAGGAAAGGTAAGAGATGCGGGCAGAAGTCTGTTCAGTTATCCGGAAGTTGTGGGTGTTTCTTGTGACTATGGAAAAGGAATTATAAAGGCGAGAGTTGCGGTAAGTGATACAAAAGAGCTTAAGGCGCTTGTCACCAAGTTGCATAAAAACCCATACATAGCAAGAATTGGCCTATGAAGTCATTTGACCTCTTCTTTTTTCGCGCTTTCCAAAACTTTTTTTATCTCCTCGCTGCTTTTTCCAAAATATTTCTCAAAATCAGGAGTTGTTGTTATGATTTTTGTTCTTCCAGCTTTTTCCGTATAGATTAAGCCTTTAGCCTCTAAGGAGGAGATGTAGCCATAGCTTTTGTTCCCCTGGTATTTGACAATGATGGATTGCCTAATCGGTTGTTTGGCAGCGATTATGGCCAGCGTCCTCATCACACCTTCCGACAAATCAGCAAACGGTGCGAGCCTGGCAACTTTGTCTCTGTATTCTTGCTTCACTCTTAATTCATACCCTTCTGGGCTTTCAATCAACTCAATTCCTCTGTCATCCATTTTCAAATCAGTCTGCAGTCTTATCAAAAGATCTCTCACTTCCTTCTCGTCCCCGACTCCTACGATTTTCGATAGTCTTTCGAGGGTCAACGGTTTGTCTGAAACAAACAATGCGGCTTCGAGAAGGGCTTTCTTGTCCATAATAGATATTTGGATTGGAATAAAATAAAATTAGACACCAGACAAAAGTCTTTGAAGGTATCTGGATTTAATTTCATCCCTCAATTTATGGTCGAAAGAAACAGTTCCTTTTTTAGACATGCCATTTAATATTTTGTAAAGTTCCTTCTCAATTTCTGATCTATTAAAATTTTTTATTCGATTCATGGCTGCTTGATAGTCTGGACGATTGGTTTGCCGTCCGAAATATCCGCGGTGTATTTCTGCCGCAACAGAAGTCACGAAGCCTATCCTTTCTTTCGCGAGCCTTCCTCTTTCTTCCGAATATCTCCATGCCATACAATAATCAAGTAAGTTAAGTTTTAAATATTTCAAAAACAAAAAATAGGGTGGGCGCTTTGACAAATTTTAAAGATGTTGACTGGGAGTCTTTTGCTGACAATCTGATTAAAGAGCATAGGATTGATACAAAATCTACTAAATCAATACCGATTTCTTCCTTGAAAGCTTCGACTCATGTGTTTGAAGTGACTAGATCGGATTTAAAAACCCACAAGACATTTATCATCGAGACTGAGGCTGGGAATAAAATTATTCAAAGGCCTTCTCTTGTAGGAAGCCAATTATCAGAAGTGTGTGCTGATGCTGCGGTAGAGACTGTGAAAGCGATGTTCCATTTGACGGAGATAAAAGATTTCCCGCCGACTTCTGTGATTTTTTATGCGATTTACAGGGCTGGGCCTTATTATGCCAGACATACAGCTCTGAACATAATCACAGGATCAAAAGTCAATACTGTGACGGCGAGACCGAGATACATCACTCCTTCCTATCTTGACCACACTGGTGAGAGAAAGGTTATAATAAAAGAAGGGACGTTGGATTTCAAGAAACTACCAACAGGTAAACCTTTGTATGTGGTGACAGATGACACTGGAGCTTCTGGCCAGACTTACAAGGTTGCAATTCCGACATTGATCGAGCAATGTGAGAGAGCTGGATCAACTGTGGAAGTGTTAGATGTATACGGTTTCCATTCCTGTGTTTCTGTGAAAATCTTGAAGGAATTGGAAAAACAATTTGGAATAAAAATAAATTTATTTTGCATCACCGGAATCACAGATCTAGCCCCAAACAATTACGACATGCCTTTGTTCGGAGACAAGGACAGGGGAGATAATGGAAGAGGAAGCGTGGTTGACAAATCGACAATATTGAGAATGTTACCTAATTATCCTCCTTTGCTAGATATAGATCCAGCGGGGGATTGGTCTGCAAGGTTCATTGATATCGACACACATCTCCATCACACTCTGGACAGAATCAAAGCCCAGCTGGACGGTAAACCTGCTGAGAATTGGGAAAAAGAAGTCGTAAAGAAAGAGCTGGAAAGAGTCGAAAACGCTTTGAACAAATATGGAAAATAATTTTTTCTTCTTTCTTTTGAAAAAAGTTTAAATATTTAAAATACAAATTATAGGTGGGCGCTTGTTCGCTCAAAAAATTTCACAAAATCCTTTTCCTGCCGGTTGTAACCTATCCACACAAGAAATTCTGGACCCCTCCATGAAAAATAAAAAATTCAAGGGGGAGTTAGATGCTTTCAGAATCTGACAGCACATTGTATATTCCACAAGCAGTTATGGAGCAAGTGAATGGAATTGTAGTCGGTTATCTAAGAGAAAAATATCCTGGAGGTTTGGAATATCCGTTCCCGTCTCGGGACGTGTCTGAGGTGACAGAGAGAGTTAGAGGAAGACTGATGGCGAACAATGAAATCTCTCTGCAGCAAAGAACAGAAGCAGAGAGAATGGCTGGACTGAAAGTTTGTGACTGGCATATGAGAAGGCCGCCTGGATACAAGAGCTCCACCGCAGCAAACCCGTAAGAAATATTTTGTTTAAATCTTTAACTGACCACCTAAAAATTGGTCAGTATGACTGTGAAGGTTTATCCTCATCAAATGACAGGACAAGAAATGATTGGTGTATTTTATGTTGCTGGAATATTGCGAAGAGGAGACAAAACATATAAATCATCAGGTTTAAGAGAAGACGCAATATGTTCGCCGAAAACTCCGACAAGGCTTGTCCCGCTGGCGGTATTGAACAGAGCGGAGAAGATTTTGGATAATCCTTTGAGAGTATGTCAGTATATACATTCCGCATTTTGCGTTTATAGGGAAACTGCGAATCACGAGGATGCGCCTCACGTTTTCAAAGACGGAATTTTGGAGTGGCCTAATCCCGCTTCTTTTTCTTGGACTGATGTGAATCAGGTAATCGTAGGTGGGAACTTGATCCATCCAAGATCAAAAAATGCTCAGATTACGAAAAAAAAAGGACGACATGTAATACTTAGAGAAATAAATTTTGGAACTGATGAAATAGAAACAAGAGAAAGAATAATAACTAGAATTGATAAATTGGGAGAAAAAATGAGATATTCTGTTACAGATTTTGATAAAGTGGCACTGGTAGATCGTCGGCAGTGGGAAGACAGATCACTAATCGAATATGATCAGTGCATGTCTCGTTTAATTGGTTTAATGAATGATTGTGGAACTGATGTTAAAGACAGAAGGTTGAAAACTCTGCCAAGCCGCATAGAGCGTTTGAAAAAACCTGTGAAACTTCCAGCATATTTCTTGAAGATAGATTAGTAATTTTTCTTGAGAGATAACTTATAAGCTGCCAGAATAGAAAAATATTAAAGAGGTAAAAATATGGTGAAATACGAAGAGGCGATAAGGAAACCGTTCACAGACCTAATGAAACTAGTGATTGGAATAATCTTGAGTGCCATTCCAATAGTGAACTGGATTGCAAAAGGTTTTGCCATCGAATGTTCCGGACTGGGAAAAAACAAATCATCCACAAAAATGCCTGAATGGAAAAATTTTGTAGATTTGTTTGTCAAAGGATTGATGTCAGATATAATCTTCTTCATCTACGCACTGCCAGGCGTGGTGGTGATGATGATTGGAGTCGGTTTGACAATAAGTTCTTTGATGGGCGTATACATGGGAAGTGTAATATCTCCTGAACTGTTGACTTCGGTGATGAACAGACAGGCCCAGCCTGGAGTAATCGGTAACTTGATCTCCCAAAATTGGGCGATGGCTGTTCCGGTGTTGATAGGAATGTCACCAATATTTCTGGTCGGCGGGATACTGATACTGCTCGCGATGTATATGGCGCCAATAGCCGTTCTGAATTACATAAAAAACAAGAAATTCGGCGAAGCGTTCAATTTCGGCATAGTCTCGAAAAAAGTGTTCAACATAAAATATTTCGTGGTATGGGCGGTGGCGATAATCCTAACAGCGATTTTTACACTAATCTTTTCTTGGATTCCATGGATAGGAAAAGGGATAGCCATATTCATAGCTGCGGTGATCTACTACACATTGTACGGACAAATTTTTAGAGAGATTTAATTTCTCTCTCTTCTCTATTTTTCAATCTCCACATCAACTGTTTTAAATGTTTTACTGTTCAGACAATAACTTGTGGGCGTTGTGAGCGAAGCAAAATATTTCGAGGCCATTCCAAAAGAATGTTTAGACAGCGCTTTGAAAAATGCTAAAACTTGGTGTTCAACCAATCTTCCAAAATATCTTCGAGGCTTTCGAGGCGCCGATTATGGTGTTTTCAAGTATGTTGTTGATGACGAGATAATTGATGATATGCTTTTTGAAAAAACAGAGCCGGCAGTGATACATGTGTCACCTAAAAGAATACAGTGGTATCAGGGAATGGGGCATCTTTTCAAGGAACGCGGAATAGAATTTATGGAATTTGATATCGAATCTGTATTTGTTCATGAAATTGTAGAATCCATTATCTCTTTTTTCCCAGGCGCATTTGATCCGGAGCTATACGAGTATGTGTATTTCTACAAAACTCACGGACTAGGTAGAGGGCATGATGAAGGCATCAGAATGCAAAATATCAATCGTGCAGAGCGTGGTTTAAATCTGCGGACGGTTTATAACGATCGTTTGTAAAAATATATTCCAATAATCTGCCTTGGATGAAATCGAACTATTTAATTCCAAAATGTTTTCTCAAAATAAACAAAAGTTCGGGATGGAATTTTTCCCCTTCGTCGATTATTTCTTGGACGGAAGCTAAGCTGAAGAAATCGGCTCTCTCAACCGCAGAAGGGTTTATCATGAAAGACCCTTCATAAATTGCTGTGAATGTGATAAGGAATTTTTCAGGTATGCCTTCCACTCGGTAAAGGTCTTTGCTTAAAAATTTAATCTCAACTTTCACTCCAAGCTCTTCTTCACATTCCCTCAAGGCCGCCTCCTCGCAAGTTTCACCGGATCGAACATGTCCACCAACAGCAGTAGACCAGTGATTGGGGCAGAAAGGGACGTTCTTGCTTCTCAACTGCAGCGCCAGTTCGCCTTTTTTATTGAATATCATGATATGGACTATTCGATGTCTTAAACATTTTTTGTAAACATCCTCTTTCGACGCTTTTCCAATTACATTGTCATCTTCATCAACCACATCTAAGAATTCCATATTTTTTCATAATCGAAAAGAGTTTATAACGTTATGCTTTACTGAAAAAAACTTAAATCTTTAACATTGTTCTTATTTTGCAGATGGGAATGCCACAAACCATTGAAATGAGACTGCTGAGAAGAAAAAAGTCAGGAACATACACTTTGGAAGTTCCTTACGCACTTTTCATGACACCGCAAGGATCCAGAGAACTTCATGTCAGGGAATATCAAGGATTGGTGACTGCGATGGACCACCTTTGCAAATACTTGTGGAGAAATGGAGTAAATAGATTTTTTACTGAAGGAGAACTTCAACCGCCAGGTAGCGGTGTGGAGATGCCATCCTACACAGCCACAGGAGATCCTCACTTCACTTTTGCTACAAACATAGTTTCACACAGTGAAGGAGATTTAGTTGAAACTCTCCGAAGAGGTAGAAATATATTCTTAGGCACTTATGCCGACTCGCATCCAAGAAAGAGAGAAATAACAGAAATGTACGAGATAGACGTGATAGTGGTTGGTGGGCACAGTTCATCTCAACCTAGTCCTGCTTAGTTTCGATCAGTCAATGCATAAAAAGTTAACTGTTCAATAGATTTCCATGGAAGGTGCAATATCAATAGAACCAAAGGCAATAAGATATAAGACAAAAGAAGATATGGTTGACGCTTTTCTAGAAGCAGGATATAAAATATTCTCAAAATCCCATCCTGGTGTTGAGTATTGGCGAGAATTGAGAAAAAAAGTAATTATACCGGAGAGATTGCGTGTAGGAGATTATGCCAGCGTTAAGATTTACACACTAGTCCCGGAGGAGTTGGATGTATGTATGGAGTTCCCTACCATGGCACGTGAAGAGTGTGAAGGTGAAAAGCATGAATGCCACATTAGTTATAAAATAAAAAAAGAGGGACTAGTTCCAAAAAATAAGCAGGCATGGAATGTTATAAAATAAAAAAAAGAGGGACTAGTTCCAAAATGTTGTTTAATTTCTATTGATTTTACATCATAGCTCGAAAAAATGTATTTATTGGTACTTTCATAGAATTTTAATTAGATTAGTATGGAATCAGGATTATCCAAATTTGTTAAAAGAATGGTTGAAAGAAAAAGAAAAATAGGATGGGAAAAAAGAAGGAAAACGAAAAGCGGAAGAGAATAATAAGGAAATAAAAAATTAATCCTGGAGCACAAATTCCAATACTTCTTTTCCAGTTTCCTCTAGCATACACCCTTTTCTTGCCAATCATTTTGAGATACGACTTAAAAATGCCTTTCTAGTAGGATATGAATTTTTTCACTACCAAGTAGTAAAGTTTATATACTAGTAACTACCATTCAGTAACAATGAAAGACTCCCTTCCAAGCACAAATCTGAATAGAAAAAATTTGATAGGTGCTGCAGGAATATCTTTATTGATATTTTCAATTTTATTTGCGACATTTGCTAAAGCGGAAACTGCAAAAACAATCTGGTTCTATGCTGTGGATCCAGATGGAAATCCAGTCGTGGCTAATATCGTTTTGTGGACAGATTTTAGCGATACTGATTCTGAAGGAGTTTACTCAAACCCAACAGCAGAACAAAATGGTGGTTATGCAACCACTGCTATGACAGGAACTGATGGTTTTGGAAGCTTGACTACAACCTTGACAGGTTATGTTTATTTCACAATAACTAATGGCTATTTAATCTATTATCCATTCGACAACACCCCAAATTCCGTTTTTTCAAACAGTGCTGACACCTATGTAATAAAGATGCCAGATATTACAGAAGGTTCCTCTCAAGATTCTCCAATTTTAATCATAGATGACACAGAAAAAATATTTCTCTACAACGAAACGGAACGTGTTAAGCAAGATTATGTTTTCAAACAAGGAGACACGATATATGAAACATTCACAGGAATGAATGGTGTAAATCCTACTTATACTTTTAAATTTAGAAACTCTACGAACAAGTATGTGAGTTCTCTTGAATTTACTTTTAACACCAACCAATCTGGAAGCAATCAAACGTTAAATTTTTCAACAGTTCTGCCTTCAAATGCTGATATGTCTACAAGCAATAATCATTGGAGAATAGAACTTTGGAAAGGCGGTACCATGAAAGGATTACCGCAATATTTCCATGTTGTAAAATTAAACACATACCAGTCTGATTTTTTAACAATTAAAACATCATTTGTCGGCGGTGATACAATATACTTAAAAGGCGAAGGATGGGAACCAGATACTCATATTGATGTGTTTTACTATTACCCTAACGGAACTCTAAAGGCTCAACATCATCTAGATGGACATCCTGAAGGTGCTCCGGGTAAGGAAAGTGATTCCACTGGTTTATTTAAAGATACATTGGATTTATCTACAAATGATCCTACTGGCACTTATAAAATTTTAGCTGAATGGAATGATGGAAAAACACCAAGCCAACATTTTCAAACAAACTTTGTTTCAGTTACGCCACCAGATTTAACACCTCCAGTAAGAAGCAATGGTTTACCTTCTGGAAGCATGAATACTGGATCAATAACTCTTTCGCTAGACACAGACGAATCAGCGACATGCAAATACGACTCTGTTGCTGGAATATCTTACGATTCCATGACTAACATTTTTTCAACGACTGGCGGAACTTCACACTCGGAATCGCTTTCTCTGATTGATGGGAGTTATACTTATTATCTTAGATGCAGTGATTCTGCAGGAAATAAAAATACAGATGATTATCCAATTAGTTTTGTTGTTGATACGACACCACCTGTGATAACAGTAACTGGTAGCGATGAAACAATCGAAGTTCACACACCATACACAGATGCTGGCGCAACCGCAACAGACAATTATGATCCGATTGTAACTGTTACTTCAACTGGAACAGTGAATGTTGACGTTGTTGGCGATTATGTAATAACCTACAATGCGGTTGATACTGCAGGAAACAGTGCAGTTCCACAGATAAGAACCGTTCATGTTGTAGATACAACTGCTCCAGTTATAGATTCACATATTGATGTTACTGAAGAGGCAACAGGTTCAACAGGTGCAATAGTAACTTACACATTACCGACTGCCACAGATAATTATGATGCAGTCGTTATTGTAACTTGTAATCCTGTATCAGGTTCATTATTCGCATTGGGAGACACTGCTATTACTTGTAATTCTCAAGACACTGCAGGTAATTCTGCAACAGCTACAACTTTCAAAGTTACTGTTGTTGACACAGCACCACCAGTTGTTACAGTACCTTCTGATATCACACTTGAAGCTACTGGAGCTTTAACAGCAGTCGCTTATTCACCTCTTCCAAGCGCTACTGATGTGGTTGATGGCTCTTTAATTGTCACATGTTCAAAAGATTCTGGAGATAGTTTCTCAGTTGGAGAAACAAAAGTCACTTGTAGTGCAACAGATGCTCATGGTAACACAGGATCAAATTCATTCAAAGTTATTATAACTGATACGACTCCTCCTGTAATTTCTTCAGTATCTGACATTACAGAAGAAGCAACATCTGCATTAGGCACAACTGTTACATTCACTAATCCAATCGCAACAGATTTAGTCGATGGTTCAGTTACTGTTAGTTGTTTACCAGGTTCAGGTTCTATTTTTGCTTTAGGATCGACTACAGTTTTTTGCAGTGCAACAGATTCAAACGGAAACACTGCCACTTCAACATTTACTGTTACAGTTCAGGACACAACACCACCAGTAATAACATTGCTAGGATCAACTCTTGTTACGATTGAAGTCCATTCAACTTACACAGATGCAGGAGCAACCGCTTTAGATAATTATGATGGAGACTTGACATCAAGCATCGTGTCAGTGAATCCAGTAAATGACGATGTTGTCGGAACTTACACAGTCACTTATGACGTGACCGATGCACATGGTAATCCTACAACACAAGTTACAAGGGCAGTAAATGTAGTTGATACAACTCTCCCAGTTATAGATTCACATCTTGATGTAACTGTAGAAGCTACATCTTCAGCTGGTGCAACAGTGGCTTACACTTCACCGACTGCTACTGACAATTATGACACAAGTGTTACAGTATCTTGTACTCCTCTATCAGGCTCTACTTTTCCATTAGGAGACACTACCGTTACATGTAATGCTCAAGACGTTGCAGGTAATCATGCTACTCCAACAACATTCAAAGTGAATGTCGTTGATACAACTCCTCCAGTAATTATTGGAACTCCAAGTGATATGATTCTGGAAGCAACATCTGCTGCTGGCGCAGTAGGAACTTATACTTTACCGACAGCTACTGATACAGTCGATGTAGCAGATACAGTTACTTGTATTCCTGTCTCAGGTTCTATTTTTGCTTTAGGAGACACTGTAGTTAATTGTAATGCCGTTGATGCTGCTGGTAATCATGCAATACAAACTACATTCAATGTTCATGTTCATGATACAACTGCTCCAACAATAGATAATGTTGCTGACATCACTGAGGAAGCAACAAGTGCATCAGGAGCTACTGTTACAATTATTCCTCCAACCTCTCATGACGCAGTAGATGGCGATATTGTATCTTCCTGCGATTATTCTACAGGAACATTTGCTCTTGGTGTGACAACAGTCACATGTACAAAGACAGATGCTGCAGGAAACATTGGAACTCCTGAAGTTTTCACAATCACAGTTCAGGACACAACACTACCTGTAATATCATTGCTAGGATCAACTCTTGTTACGATTGAAGTCCATTCAACTTACACAGATGCAGGAGCAACCGCTTTAGATAATTATGATGGAGACTTGACATCAAGCATCGTGTCAGTGAATCCAGTAAATGA
>Ga0315285_10006681_pt1 | contig 11890 bp, 11 predicted proteins | sample YL17G09_36_MG_FD_203698 | JGI IMG/M metagenome (GOLD analysis project Ga0315285, IMG submission 203698) | Sediment microbial communities from Yellowstone Lake, YNP, Wyoming, USA - YL17G09_36 | ecosystem: Environmental > Aquatic > Freshwater > Lake > Sediment | place: USA: Wyoming | collected... | reverse complement strand
CGTTGCGGCGTGTTGCCTGCTCGAGCCAAAGAGCCCAACTGGCGCTTTTGGGTTTCATCGAGCGCCAAGGCGGCGGCGCGGTCGAACATGTCCTATTAGAACACGCTCGAGTTCAATTGTTAATTAGTATGTGGGACGGGACACTAGGTGCCCCCAGGGAGAGCGTCTTCCGGAGCGTTAAACGCGAAGCGATACGATAAAGCCGTAGCGCGTGTACTCGTGCTCGCCGGTGACGATGCGCGTGGATTTGATCTGTGCGTGGAGCCGCCCGAAGCCCGCGTAGTCGTGCGGCTGGAGGCACTCCTCCATCCAGTAGACGCGATAGGGCGCCAGCAGCTCGGCCATCTCCAGGGTGTAGCGCTCGGTCCAGGCCATCCAGCAGTCGAGCATGATCTCGCCGTCGGGTCCGAGCAGCTCGCGGGTGCGCTGGACCAGCTCGACGTTCTTCTGCATGCCCTCGCGGCCGTCGGCCGGGCCGTATGGCATGGCCAGCTTCAGTCGCTTGTACCCGAACTGGATGTGCTGCTCGACGTCGTTGCCGGTGCAGTAGGCGGGGATGCGGTCCTTGGTGGCGCCGCCCAGCAGGCGATAGACGGGCAGGCCGAGAGCGTTGCCGCTGAGGTCCCACAGGGCCAGATCGACGCCGCTGATGGCGTTGATGGCCACGCCCATGCGCCCGTAATACATGGTCGAGCGCCACAGGATGTCCCACAGCCTCTCGATGTCGCAGGGATCCTCGCCCAGCAGGAGTTTCTTGAGGTGGGATTCGACGACCTGGCCGCCGCCCGTGCCGCCGCTGCCGTAGCCCTTGACGCCCTTGTCCGTGGCCACCTCGACGGTGAAGCCGCCGAAGGGGCCGGGGTCCGGGAAGAACAGCGACCGCTGGGCCTTGTACTTCGGGTAGACGGACATCGGGTTGGCCACTTCGACGCCTTGGGCGGACCACGTGCCCGGCGCCGGTTGGTAGGCCGGCAGGGGCCGCCGGGGCCGCGTCCGCACCAAACGGACGCTCGTGATCTTCATCCGGCTGCGCTCGGCCTGAACCGGCAGAGCGGCGCCCGGCAGCGCGGCAAACAGCGGGATTCGAGACAGGAAGCTTCTGCGATGCATGGGAGTCCTCCCTCGCCCGCTGATTATAGTTCACCGAGGTAGAATTGGACTATGTCTCTTGCCAGACGTTGGTTGCTTCTGCTGGCGAGTGCGGCCCCGCTCGCCGCCGAGGTGCGGCTGCCGGCGATTCTCTCCGATCACCTGGCGCTCCAACAGGGCGTGCCCGTGCGGATCTGGGGCCGCGCCGAACCGGGGGAGAGCGTGCGGGTGGAGTTTCGCGGGCAGGCGGCGAGCGCCCAGACCGACTCCGCCGGCCGGTGGGCGGTGTACTTAAGCCCGCTCCAGGCGGGCGGCCCCTTCGAGATGACGGTGGCCGGCCGGAACAAGCTGGTCCTCCAGGACGTGCTGGTGGGGGAGGTGTGGGTCGGCTCGGGGCAGTCCAACATGGTCTGGCCGGTGAGCCGCTCGGACAACGCCGAGCAGGAGATGGCCCAGGCCAACTACCCCCAGATCCGGCTGTTCCAGGTGAAGCTGGCGGTGGCCGATCAGCCCGCCGAGGACGTGGAGGGCGTCTGGAGGGCGTGCACGCCGGAAGCCGTGAAGAACTTCTCCGCGGTGGGCTACTACTTCGCGCGCGAGATCCACCAGAAGCGGCGGGCGCCGGTGGGTGTGATCCAGTCGGCGTGGGGCGGCACGCCGGCCCAGTCCTGGACCAGCCGCCCGGCGCTGGAAGCCGAGCCCGCGCTGAAGTTCATCTTCGAGGAGTGGCAGAAGGCGCTGGAGGACTACCCGGCGGCCCGGCAGAGATACGAGCAGCGACTCGAGGAGTGGAAGCCGGCGGCCGCCCAGGCCAAGACGGAGGGCAAGACGCCCCCGCCGCAGCCGCGTCCTCCGGCCGGGCCGGGCCACCAGAACACCCCGGCGGGGCTGTACAACGCCATGATCGCCCCGCTGGTTCCTTACGCTATTCGCGGCGTGATCTGGTACCAGGGGGAAGCCAACGCCAGCAAGAACCACGCCTACCCGTACCGGCGGCTGTTCCGCGCCATGATCGAAGACTGGCGGCGCGCCTGGGGGCTGGGCAGCTTCCCGTTCCTGTTCGTGCAACTGGCGAACTTCCAGTCCAACGGCTTCTGGCCGCTGCTGCGCGAATCACAGGTCGAAGCCCTGGGGTTGCGCAACACGGGGATGGCCGTGAGCATCGACATCGGCAACTCCCAGGACATCCACCCCACCAACAAGCAGGACCTCGGGCGGCGCCTGGCCCTGGCGGCGCGGGCCGTGGCCTACGGCGAGGACCTGGTCTACTCGGGCCCGCTATACCGTCAGCTCACCAGCGAGAGCGGGCGGCTGCGCGTGTGGTTTGACCACGCCTCCGGGGGGCTCGCGGCGCGCGGCGGCGGACCGCTGGCGGGCTTCACGATCGCCGGCGAGGACGGCAAGTTCCAGGCGGCGGAGACGCGCCTGGAGGGCGAGACGGTGGTGGTGTGGAGCCCGCAGGTCTCGCGGCCGGTGGCGGTGCGTTACGCCTGGGCCGACGACCCGGCGGCCAACCTCATCAACCCGGCCGGCCTGCCGGCCTCGCCGTTCCGCACGGACGCGTGGCCGGACGCCCTGTAGGGCCTTCGCTATAATCAAGAAGGCCCCCTCGAAGTACGGAAGCAACCAGGAGCAGTCATGGCAGCCAAACGTATCGGAATTCTGACTGGCGGCGGCGACGTCCCCGGCCTCAACTCCGTGATCAAAGGCGTGGTCTATCGCGGCAGCGAGGTCGGGTGCGAGGTGATCGGCATCCGGCGCGGCTGGGAAGGGCTGACGCACGTGAATCTGGCAGACGCGGCCAGCCGGGCGCGCTATATCATACCGCTCAACCGGGACAACACCCGCACCATCGACCGCACCGGCGGCACCTGCCTGCATACCACCCGCACTAACCCCTCCAAGATGAAGGCGGTGCCGGAGCACCTGAAAGGCCTGGAGTTCCCCACGGCGGAATCGACCAAGGGCGGCGTCACCAGCACGGTTTACGACGTCACGCCCCAGGTGCTCAAGAACCTGGAGGCCTTGGGGCTGGAATACCTGATCGCCATCGGCGGGGACGACACGCTCAGCTACGCGGCCCAACTGGACCGGGCCGGCGTGAAGGTGATCGGCATCCCCAAGACGATGGACAACGACGTGCGCAACACGGAGTACTGCATCGGCTTCTCGACCGCCATCACCCGGGCCACGGACGCCATCGAGCGGCAGCGCACCACCGTGGGTTCGCACGAGCGCATCGGCGTCTTCCGGGTGTTCGGGCGCGACGCCGGCTACACGGCGCTTTACACCGCCTACGTCAGCTCGCTGCGCTGCTGCATTCCCGAGTACCGGTTTGACCTGGTGAGGCTGATCGACCTGCTGCTCACCGACAAGCGCAACAACCCCTCGAACTACTCGATGGTGGTGCTCTCGGAGGGCGCCGAGTGGGAGGGCTACCGGGTGCGCGAGTACGGCGAAGCCGACGCTTACGGCCACCGCAAGAAGGCCAACGTGGGCGAGGACTTGAGCGACGAGATCAAGCGGCGGGCCAAAGAGGAGACCGTGGTCAGCGACCTGACCTACGAGCTGCGCAGCGGCGAGCCGGACTTCATCGACAAGATGGTGGCCTCGACCTTCGGCAACATGGCGCTGGATTGCGTTGTGGAGAACACGACCGGCGTGATGATGGCCATCCAGAACGGCTGCTACGTGCGGGCGCCCATCCCCGATCCCAAGCTGGGGCCGCGCCAGGTGGACATCGAGAGGATGTACAACACCGAGCGCTACCGCCCCAACTACGGCAGCAAGACCGGGCTGCCCATCTTCCTGACGCGAGCGTAGGGGCGAGGCATGCCTCGCCTCTACCGCTGGCTCCGGCGGCACGCGCGTCCGGCGCAACTGTCGGCGGAGCTGCGGCGGCGCATCCGGTCGAGCTTCGAGGAAGCCGCGGGCGACGAGGAGCATTTTCCCTCGACCATCGACCCGCGCATCTGCCATGTTCAACTGATCGTCGAGTACCTCGGCGACCTGGCGGGCCGGCGCGTGCTGGATGTGGGCTGCGGCAAGGGCCGCTTCGCGCGGATCCTGGCCGAGCGGCACCCGCAGGCCGAAGTCTGGGGCCTGGATCTCTCTCTGGCCATGTTGAGATTCGCGCCGGCGGCGGTGAGGACTTGCGCCGGCTCGATGACCGAGTTGCCGTTCCCGGACGGGGCGTTTGACGCCGCCTACGCCACCGAGTCGCTCGAGCACGCGGTCGAGGTTCCTGCGGCGGTTAGCGAGATCTGCCGGGTGGTGAAGCCGGGCGGGCGGATCGTCATCATCGACAAGAACGCCGAGCAGTGGGGCCGTTTCGAGACGCCCGAGTGGGAGAAGTGGTTCCACCGCAAGGAACTCGAACGGCTGCTCGGGCGCCACTGCCGCGAGGTTTCCAGCCGCTTCATCTCCTACTGGGAGGACGTTCCGCCCGACGGGCTGTTCCTGGCCTGGCTGGCCAGGAAGTAGCAACTCCGAGGCGCCCGGCGCGCGTTCCGCTCACAACCGCCGCGGCGGCGCTCAGCCACTCGCGCCGGCTCAGGTTACCACTACCGCCGGATGCTCGCACAGAGAGAGCGCGGTTCGCTTTCATCCAGCCCGGCGCCGCGGATGGCGCTGAGCGCGCCGGCCTGCCCCGCCAGTTCTGCTCCGTGCGCCGGGTCTCCTGCCACTGCTCCCACAGCGATTGCGCGGCCGCGGCCAGAGCAAGACCAGGCTCAGCACCCGCCTGGCCCCCCATCCTGCGCCGGGCTTCCTCAGAGTGGAACAGGTGCGACGCCCGGTCGAGCGCCCAGCGGCCCTGCTGGAGATCCGCGTGAAGACCGGCAGCCGCACGGTTCATCTCGGGCCACTGCCTGATCTCCTTTGCGGGAGCCGATTTGGGCGGCGGGAGAAAAGGGTGATCGAGCAGCGGCGCGCCGCGATGCCATTCCACACCGCCCGCACCGAGAACCACCACCAGCGCGTCATCCCCTTCCGCCACCGCCACCGCGGGCAGGTGGCTCTCGGTTTCCGCGAGTCGCCGCTCGAGAGCGGCTGCTATCCGCCCCGCGGCAACGTCCAGCCTCTCCTGGATACGCTGGCGTTCCAGGTCCCGGTCCTGCTCGCTTCAGACGCCAGCCCAGCCACCCCAGCCCGGCCGCGGGGACCACAGTGACCGCCAGGAACAGCGCCAGCACGTGGCGAGGCGGACGAAACCACTGGCCGGCAGGCATGGGACGGCTCCCCAGGGAGGCGCAGAAGGTAGACTGTAGAGATAAGTCCCATGAACTCAGCCGCCAGTCCCTCCCCGTGCCAGGAAGTGGTCGAGACGGAAGGGCACCTGATCGACTCGCACATCATGGAGCGGATCTTCGACACCGTGGTGGCCTGCCAGGGGCGCTTCGAGGTGGAGCAGTTCCGGATCGGCCGCACCAACAGCGAGCCGTCCTACCTGCGGATGCGGGTGGAGGCGCCGGGCCGCGAGGTGATGCAAACCCTGCTCCAGCAGTTGCTGGGCTTGGGGTGCTGTCCCGTGGACACGGCGGACGCGGACCTGGCCATGATCGAGCGCGACTGCTGCGCTCCGGAGGAGTTCTACTCGACCACCAACCATCGCACCCTGGTCCGGCACGAGGGCCGGTGGGTGGAGGTGGAGGAGCAGCGCATGGATGCGCTGGTGGTGGTGGCCGACGGCCGCGCGCGCTGCCGGCGCCTGCGCGACATCCGCGCCGGGGAGCGCGTGGTGGTGGGCATGCGCGGCATCCGGGTGGTGCCGGAGGCCAAGGAGCGCGACCGGCTGGCCTTCGCCTTCATGAGCCACGGCGTCTCCTCGGAGCGCCAGGTGGAGACCGCGGTGCGCCAGACCGCCGCGCTGATCCGGCAGACCCGGGACGCCGGCAAGAAGGTGGTCGTGGTGGCGGGTCCGGTGGTGGTGCATACCGGGGGCGCCGCAGCGCTGGCCCGGCTGATCCGGCAGGGCTTCGTGCAGGCCGTGCTGAGCGGCAACGCGCTGGGCGTGCATGACGTGGAGGCCGTGCTGTTCGGCACGTCTCTGGGGGTGAGGCTGGCGGACGGCCGCCAGGAGGAGCACGGGCACCGCAACCACATGCGGGCCATCAACGCGGTCTTCCAGGCGGGCGGGGTCCGGGAGGCGGTCGCGAGCGGGCGCTTGAAGAGCGGCATCCTCTATGAGTGCGTGCGGGCCGGCGTGCCCTTCGTGCTGGCCGGCAGCCTGCGCGACGATGGCCCGCTGCCCGAGACCATCACCGACATGAACGCCGCGCAGGACGCTTACGCCCGCGAGCTCGGCGGCGCCGGCCTGGTGCTGTGCCTGGGCTCGATGCTGCACTCGATCGCCGTGGGCAACATGCTGCCGAGCTGGGTGAGAATCGTCTGCGTGGACATCAACCCGGCGGTGGTCACCAAGGTGAGCGACCGCGGGACCGGCCAGGCGGTGGGCGTGGTCACCGACGTGGGCCTGTTCCTGGAGTCCCTGGCCAAGACGCTGGTGGAAGCATGAACCCGCCCCAATACACGGAAGACCATGCGCGGGCCGGCGTAAAAACGCCGCTGCCCGAGATCGAAACCTGGCTCAACCAGTATTCGGGCTACGAGATCGAGATCGTGGTCCCGGAGTTCACCTCGGTCTGCCCGAAAACCGGCCTGCCCGACTGCGGCAAGATCACCTTGCGTTACGCGCCCGACCGGCGCTGCCTGGAGCTGAAGTCGCTCAAGCTGTACCTGCTGGCCTACCGCAACCTGGGCATTTTCTACGAGAACGCCGTGAACCGCATCCTGGGCGACGTGGTGAAGGCGGCGCGGCCGGTGCGGATCACCGTGACGGGCGAGTTCACGCCGCGCGGCGGCATCTCGACGACGGTGACGGCGAACTGGAGCAAGAAGCGTGGCCGCTGACGACGTAACGACCGGGGAGCTCACCGCCATTATCCGCGAGATCCGCGAGCGCGTGCGGGCGCAGCACCCGCAAGGCTCCGCCGCCGGGCTGCCCCTGCCCGACCTGATGCCCATCGTGCACGCGCGCGACGCCGCCGAAGCCAAGGTGGCTGCCGTCGGATCAGTGAACCCCCGCGCGCCGGGGCTGCTGAACAGTCTCGTCCAGGCGGTCAAGCGCCTGGTGGCGCGCCTGCTGGACTGGCACGTGCGCGAGCAGGTCGAGTTCAACCGCGCGGTGATGACCGCCCTCGGAGCCGTCCTGGAGGCGCTCAACGAGAACAACCGGGCGCTGGCGCGGCTGGCGGCCCACGCGGATGAATTCCGCGCCGAGGCGCGGGAGCTCAAGGACATTCGGGCTCACTGGGCCGCCTGGCGCGCCGACGGGGAGCAGAAGCTCGCCGCCAACGAGATCCAGTTCCTGCGCAACGTGGCGGATCTGCAAGGCGCCTTCCAGCACCGGGCCTCGTTAATGGAGTCGAATTTCCGCGACTTGGTGCGCAGCCAGCACGCGGATTTCACCGGGGCGCTGGACCGTTCGGGGGTCGAGATACAGATGCGCCTGTGGGCGGACCTGGAGCGGATTCGCCTGGAGTTCGAGCGGCTGATTCACGCCCAACTGCGGCTGGTGCGGCAGCGCGCGGCGGTGGCCGCGCCCGCGCCGGCGCCCCCCGCGGTGACCGTGCCGGAGCGCCCGCCGATCGACTGGCTGGCCTTCGCCGAGCGCTTCCGCGGCTCGCGCGAGTACGTCCAGCAGCGGCAGCGCATCTACGTGCCGCGCTTCGAGGGCTGCCGCGCGGTGCTGGATCTGGGCTGCGGGCGCGGCGAGTTTCTCGAGCTGATGCGAGAGGCGGGCATCCCGGCGCGCGGCATCGATGAGGTCGCGGAAGCCGTGGCGCTGTGCCGCTCGCGCGGTCTCGAAGCCGAGCAGGCCGAGATCTTCTCCCACCTGGCGGGGCTGCCCGATGCATCGCTCGACGGCATTTTCTGCGCGCAGGTCATCGAGCACCTGGCGCCGGAGCGCGTGCCCGAACTGGTGCGGCTGGCGGCGGCGAAGCTCCAGCGCGGCGGCCTGCTCCTCGTCGAGACGCCCAACCCGGAGTCGCTGGCCATCTTCACCACGCATTTCTATCTCGATCCCACCCACCGGCGGCCGGTGCCGCCGGCGCTCACGGTCTTCTACCTGGAGGAAGCCGGCTTCGGCGGCAGCGAGGTCCAGCGCTTCGCCCCCGAGGCGCTGCCCGGCCTGAGCGACCTGCCCGAATCCTTCCGCCAGGCCTTCTTCGCCGGTCTGGACTACGCGGTCTTCGCCCGGAAGCTGGGGTGAGCGAACTGCTCAGCGGGCTTCACCGTATCGCCGGGTTTCTCGCAGAGCACGCAGAGGACGCGGAGGGGGCAGGGGGGTTCTGGTCACCACCCGGGAACTGGTGATTTTCACGACGCCTCCTCGATCCTGACGGCGCCGAACTTCTGGAGCTGCGGCGCGAGCTTCTCGGCGTCTCCGACGACCACGATGGCGGCCCGGTCCGGATGGAAGTACTTGCCGGCCGCGGCTTGGAGGCGCGCCGCCTCGACGGCCCGCACGCGCGCGGTGTAGCGCTCGAGGTAGCTGACGGGCAGCCCCATCAGCTTGACGGCGGCGAGCTGGCCGGCCAGGCCGTCCTGGGTCTCGAGGCGGATGACGAAGACGCCGCTCAGGTAGTTCTTGGCGGTGGCCAGTTCCTGCGGCGTGACGCCACCACGGCCCAGGCGGTCCATCTCGGCCAGCAGGGCTTCGAGCGCGGGCGCGAGCACCTCATGGCGCACCTGGGTGACGACGCTGGCGAGGCCCGAGTCCCTGAGGGGAACCAGGGCGGAGTGCGCGTCGTAGGCAAAACCTTGCTTCTCGCGGATGTTCGTGAACAAGCGGGAGCTGGCGCTGCCGCCCAGGATGGTGTTGGCGATCAGGAGCGGGAAGTAGTCCGGGTGGGCGCGGGTGACGGCCAGGCGGCCGACGCGGATGTCGGCCTGCACGGAATCTCGCCGGTTCACCAGCACGATGCTGCGGCGCGGCCGCGGAAAGCGCGTGGGCGGAGAGAGTGGCACGGCGCGGCGCTTCCACTCGCCGAAGCGAGCGCGGATCAGCTCGAGTGTCTCGCGGCGCGGGGGCAGCGCCCCGAGCAGGACCAGCACGGCACTGTTGGGCGCCACGTGCCGGTTGCGAAACCAGACCAAGCCGGCGCGGCTCAGCCGGTCGATCGATTCCAGGGTCGGCTCCTGCCGGCAGTAGGGGTGCGGGGAGAAGAGCACTTCGACGAACTTTTCGGCCGCCAGGAACTCGGCCTGGGAGCGCTGGGCCAGCAACTCCTGTTTGCGGTTCTGCTGGCGCAGCGTCACTTCGCGCTGGGGGAAGACGGCGTGGCGGGCCACGTCGGAGGCGAGATCGAGCAGCCTGGGCAGGTGGTCGGCCAGGGCGCTGGCGCCCAGGACCAGTGCATCGGGGGAGGAGTCGGCCTTGAGCGCGCCGCCGATGGCGGCCACCTCCTGGGCGATGCGCCGCGCAGTGCGGGTCTGGGTGCCTTCGGTGAGCAGGGCGGCGGTGCTTTCCGAGAGCCCCGCCAGGCGGCTGGGGTCGAACTTCGAGCCGGCCTGAAAGCCCAGGCGCGCGGTCACCATGGGCAGGCGGCGGTCCTCGACCAGCACGACCTCGAGGCCGTTGGCGAGGGTAGTTTCAAAGACCGGGGGCAGCTTGTAGGATGGCAGCTCGGAGGTGCGTGGGGGTCTGGTGCGGTGCATGTTCACCTCAAGGTTTCACGCGGGGATCGCTCCCCGCCCAGCGGGCGCCCGGTCGCGGCTCGAAAGCTTGCCGGCGAGGATCTCGAGTACCGTGCGTCTGGCCGGCACGAGCCACCGGCGCGCGGCCTCCTGGATGCGGCGCGGCGTCACCGCCAGGAACTCCGCAACTTCGGTGTTGAGGAACTCCGGGTTCCCGTCCAGCAATTCGAACTGGCCCAGGGCGGCGGCGCGACTATGGGAACTCTGAAGCTGCCGGAGGTGGCTGGAGCGCAGGAAGGCCCGGGCGCGCGCCAGTTCCTTGGGCGGGACGCCCTGGCGGACGACCTGGCGAATCTCCTCCTCCGCTTGCTTGACGATGTGGCGGCCGCGGAAGGCGGGCTTGTGCAGGAAGAACAGGGCGTACAGGCCGGGGTCCCGGTAGTCGGCCGGGCCGGTGAAGGGCCAGCCCAGGTTGGCCTCGTACTGGATGACCGACTGGCGGCCCTTGACCAGCTTCTGGTGGAAGCGCGAGGCCTCGCCGCCGGTGAGGATGATGTCCAGCATGATGAGGGCGTAGTAGTCCGGGGAGCGGCGGGGGGGGCCGGGGTAGCCCACGATGACGGCCGGCACCTGGGCCAGGGGATCGCGGTAGACCTCGGCGCGGGGCCCTTTCTGCGGGGGTTCGGAGAGGTCCGGCTGCGCCGGCCGGGGCTGGGGTGGAATGTCCCCGAAGCAGGCCTCGACCAGCCGGCGGGCCTCCGGGAGGCCGAGGTCGCCCACCAGCGCCAGCACGGCGTTGTTGGGCGCGTAGTGGGTCCGGAAGAACCGGCGCACGTCCTCGACGGTGGCGGCATCCAGGTCCTCGAAGGAGCCGATCAGGGAATGCGAGTTGTGCCAGTTGCGGAAGGCCAGCTCGGGCCAGCGGTCCACGATGGCGGTGGCGTAGGGGCGGTTATCGAAGGCCAGGCGGCGCTCCTGCTTGACGGCCTCGCGCTGGTTGTCGAGGTTGCAGCGGTTGACCTGAAGGCCGCGCATGCGGTCGGCTTCCAGCCACAGGGCCACGGCCAGCTTGTTGGAGGGCAGCACCTCGAAGTAGTCGGTGAAATCGGGGTGGGTCGAGCCGTTCATCACTCCTCCGTTGGCCTCGACCAGCTTGAAGTGCAGGCCCTTGGGGGCGTTCCGCGAGCCTTGGAACATCATGTGCTCGAACAGGTGGGCAAACCCGGTGCGACCGCGCTCCTCGGCGCGCGCGCCCACGCCGTAAATGAGGTAGACGGTGACGACGGGCACGGCGCGGTCCGGGGAAAGAATCACGCGCAGGCCGTTGGGCAGTGTGAGCTTCTCGATCGGGATGCGGCATTCGGCAGGCATTTCAGTTTCGGCGAAGGGCTTCCTGGAATTCGGCCAGGGGCCGCGTGTTGACGATGTCGGCAGCTTCGAGCCAGCCGCGCCGGGCCATGGTCACGCCGTAGCGCATGTGGTCGAGCTGCTGGGGGTGGTGCGCGTCGGTGGAGATGACGAAGCGGGCGCCGCGGGCCGTGGCAGCGCGCAGCAAGGCGTCGTAGAGGTCCAGCCTCTCCGGGGCGGCGCTGATCTCGAAGAAGACGTGGCGGCGGGCGGCCTCGCGGGCCACCAGGTCGAAGTCGAAGGGGAAGCGGTCGCGGACCAGCAGCAGACGCCCGGTAGGGTGCCCGAGGACGCGCAGGTAGGGGTTCTCCAGCGCGCGGAGCAGCCGCTCGGTCATCGCGGCAGCTTCCAGGTTCATGTAGCTGTGGACGCTGCCGATGACCAGATCCAGTTGGGCCAGGGCGTCGTCGGCCAGGTCCATCGAGCCGTCCTTGCGGATGTCGCACTAGATGCCGGACAGGACGTGGATGCCCAGGCCGCGCCGGTTGAGCTCGCGCACCTGCCGGGCCAGGGCCACCACGCGGGCTTCGTCCAAGCCGTTGACCATGGCCAGGGCCTGGGAGTGGTCGGTGATGGCCAGGTACTCGTAACCCCGCCGGCGGGCCGCTTCGGCCATCTCTTCGAGCGAGGCGCTACCGTCGCTCTCGGTGGTGTGGACGTGCAGGTCGCCGCGGATCTGGCCCTGCTCGACCAG
>Ga0315285_10006680_pt1 | contig 11891 bp, 4 predicted proteins | sample YL17G09_36_MG_FD_203698 | JGI IMG/M metagenome (GOLD analysis project Ga0315285, IMG submission 203698) | Sediment microbial communities from Yellowstone Lake, YNP, Wyoming, USA - YL17G09_36 | ecosystem: Environmental > Aquatic > Freshwater > Lake > Sediment | place: USA: Wyoming | collected... | reverse complement strand
GTTTACAGGAAATAAATTGCTCTTAAACGGGGAAGCCCAGAGGTGGGAGGAGAAAATAAGCCAGTTCCAGCAGGATTTTTATCAAGGGACCTATCTTTACGGCTGGCGCGTCTCTGTAATGGAAAAAATCTCAGGCGCGATGCATGAAAGCGTAAGCTTGGAAGCTAAGGATGACCGGGTTTCCAAAAATATACAGGAAATACTTAAGGCCTATTTTAACGCAAGCCAGATGTACAAAGGCGTAAGAAAGGTTGTTGTCAGCCGCCCGAATGGCGGGAAGGACATACAGTTTGAATTCCGCTTAGCTGACGGAGAAGTCAAGTCGTTCAGTCTTGAGGTCACGAAAAAGAGCGATCCAAAAGAATATCTGCCCCTTATAGACGAGTCGTTTAAGCAAGCCTCGAGTACGCGTTCCAGCGGCAGGGATTTTTTGACCAGATGCGCAGTCGGTGTAGGCATTGTCATAACATTAATGAGCTTTATATACTTAGGGCATCAATTATCAAGAGTTTCCGTGGAGCTGTCCGGGAAACAAGAAATTGTGGGTATATACGGCGCTCATGATACGCCGGCTGACGCATGGCAGATGATAGAATTGCTTAAAGAGGAAATGAAGCACCGTAAAATCATATTTGTAATGGAATCGGGCGGCGTGGATTTTGATGAAATATTCAGAGTCAATGTCGTGAAACAGCAGGGCCTTACGCCTGAGATATTCATGGCGGATAAAGAGACAAGCCAACAGCTGAAGCTGCTTAAGGCCGCTTTCGTCGCGTTGAATAATGATGACGCGCAAGCGATGCGCCGCGCGTTTTTTGAAAGAAATGTAAAAGGCAGTAACTTTGTGCCTTTTATAGAAGAAATCATGAAATTGCTTGTCTCTAACAGCGATAAAGTCGCCGCTCTCTACTCTGAGGGTGATGAATATGCCCCGCAAGAATTCGATATGTACTTCCAATATAATTTAGCTATGTGGAAAGCTAACCTCAAGAGAGACGCCTTGCTGGTGTCGATGTTAAAAAGTAATGTAGAGCCGCAAGAGTACCTTAAAAGGGCAAAAGAGATCTTACTGCAGTTTATAAAAAGCCAAATAGAGCGCGACAAAATATTCGCGGCCTATGTCAGGCAGTTGAGCGAAAAGTATCCGGATACGAGCGTGGTGTTTGTGCGCGGCTTAGTGCATCAAAGATTTGGAATAATCGGGAAGGAATTTGGTCGAAAGATCGAAGAGAAATTCCCGGACAAGATGAGCATAAGGCCGCTTGATGAGGCTTATATATTAGTGGCAAAAGGAACGCCTGTCGACGACCCAAGAATAGAGGAATTGCTGTATAGGGAAATAATATTTGATTATCTCCTGCAATCTTTCATGCGTTTTAATAATAAGGACCCAAGATATCAAAGCGTTAGGCAGGCCGTTTACAATATAGTGGATGCTGCCACAAAACAAGACGCAATCGAGCTGTTTAAAGTTTTGCCCGGTTTCGGCGAGAAGGCAGTGATGCAAGGCATTCCTGTTGACCAAAGCGTAATGGAATGGTTATTAAAGCGCCGTCCGGCAGCGGGCAAAAATGTAGCCCAGATCTCCGGCGCGATGCATGAAGGCGCTGAGAAGAAGCCGGCAAGTTTGAAGCCCAACCTATCCTTAGTCGCTACCTACACTGTATTATTAGCAATGTTAGGCGTGGCTTCTTATGTAGCGTTTTTTAAGAAACCAAATGAAGCTTCAGCTAAAGAGAAGGTCGTTTTAAAAGAGAAGGCTGCGCAGGAAAGCGTTAAGGTAGAAGCTAAAGCCAGGACGGCTGCCACAAATCTATTTAACAACGCAGGCTTGATCAAAGATTTGAAACTGCTTGATGATCTAGAAATAGATGAATTAAAGGATATTTTTGCGCAAATAATGAGGTCAAAAGATAAAACCAAGGTTCATTACGGGGACACGGATTACTTGGCGCGCGTATCCAAGGATGGCAGCAAGATCGAGCTTAATACAAAACATATGCAGGAATTGCCTGACCTGGAAGTAGAAGCCCTTATGCTCCATGAATCTATACACATGCTCAAGCGAAGGGTGGAAAGCATACAATTGGCCAGAAAAATACGCAATGGATTGCCTGGCAACATAAAAGTACTGCTGTCAAATACAAAGGAAAGCCTAAAAAGCCGCGAAGACCTTAAAAAGTGCATCGCCCTGTTGATCGAAAACGAGAGAGAGGCCTATGCCGCTGAATTTGCCTATAGGAAAGCTTTGGGGATAAATGACCTGGAGGCGTATTTTAAAAAGATACAAGGACAAACAAAAGACCCTGCAGCCAAATTTAATTATGGTCACCTTATTCCTCTTGCCCGAAACTATGATAGCATGCCTACCATGATGCGGCTGGTATTGTTTAAAGATATGGAAATAGTGCCCGAAGACCTGAAATACATGATAGAGCAGGTTTTTAAACTGGAAAGCGGCGGCAAACCTTTTGATGAAGGAGAATATTATAACTGGGCCCTTGGGTGGCTGGAAAAATACGGGGCAAATCTCGGGAGCAGAAAAACCGAGATCGATACAATGCAGGAACAAGAAGCAGCCAGAAAGCAGCTATTGGGGCTATTACAGGAGAACAATTATTTTACAAATGAGATACAACAAATCAAATGGCCCGAATCCGCAGGCATCAGCAAGCAAGACGCGTTAGACGGAATTGGCAGATTAACGAGCTTGCTGGAGAAAGGAAGGATAAAAATACTGAGCGAGGTGGACGGGGCTTTTATGGCCCTCAATGAGAACGGTTCGGAATTTTCTGTGACTAAGAAATTGCTGGATTCCAATTTAAAATATGCTGAAACAATAATGTTCCATGAAGCCATCCATCTCAATCCTGCCCAAGAAAAGCTCCAGCAGCGCCAGCTTCAACTTTCCAAAAGGTTGAATGAAATTGTCAAAGCATACAGCACAAAAGAGGCAGCGGCTAAAGCAAGAGAAAAATTAGGGCGGAATGCGGACCAAGAAAGCATAATCGTCTATAACTTATTGGAAGAGATGAAGAAATCCACGGAACTGCGCGAAATAGCTCGTGAAATGATCAGATGCTGGTGGGTTACTGAAATCCAATCTGAGTATGGTAAGTTTTTGCTATTAAACCGCAGGGCCCAGGTTAAAGGCCTCAGCCTTGAGGATTATATAAAGAGTTTAATGGCTCCTTATGCGCAGGCTAAGGAGAAAGATTTGGAAAGCTATATCAAGGATTTAAAGGCTACTGGATATTTCGAGGATGTAACGGAATCGATATTATTTGGTTTGTTGATGGACTCTAGAACGTTTAGTCCAGAAGGGATCACGCCTGTTTTTGAAAGCGAGAATATCAGGGATTTATTGTTTAGGGGCGAAGTCAATAACTTGCGCCTTCTAGCGGCTCTTGCGAGACTTGAATTTGACACTGAATTTTTCAATAAAGAATCTACGTGGCGCTTAGAAAACGACGCGAAATACCTTTTCCGGTTTTTGAAATGGGCAAGGCAGGAGGTGCTGCACAAAAAAGTTGACGAAAAACAAGGCCAAAAGCCTGAACTCAAAATCTCCGGCGCGATGCATGAAGCTGCTGTTAATTCGCCCAGAGCTTTGGCGGGGGCCTTCATCCGCCCGGAAAAAATAAGGGCGCTGTATATTGAAGACCAGTCCATTGCCTTTGTATATTCATCCAAGCTTTTAGACAGCCCTGGCGTAGCGGATTTAATACCCTCTCTAGTAGAAGGCATGATAAAAGAACCTGATTCTGCCGTAATACTTGTAGTAAATAAAGGACAAAAAGCGGCAATAGAGCAAATGGTATCCAAGCTGGTCCCGAGCGAGCTTCAGCCAAACGTCATTGTGGCGGAAGAAGGGGAAGAGCTGCAAAGAGTATTAAGCATCCTTTCAAACCTGACAAAAGTATATTATAAGACCCAGGGCGAGAAAGACCTTAAGGGCGCCGACATAAATATACCCATAACGCAAGACATGCTGAATCAGCTCCAAAAAATAAAGCTAAACAAAGAGCAATTCCAGGAATTGAAGAAGGAGATTGTGAATCTGTTGCAGGCATAGGTTTTAGTAACTCGTAACCAGCTTGCCCCGAGCGAAGTCGAGGGGTAACTAGTAATAAAAATATGACGAAAAAAACAATAACCATAATACTGATCCTGACATTCGCCCTGCAGAGCACGAATCCGCCTACGCCAAGGAAGCTACTCAGAGAAGATATGCTTCGGCGGACTTCGCAAGTGGGAATGCAAGCTCGTGCTTTGCGTGCGCGCAGCACTGAGGGTACGTCTGTGCCTAAACAAATCATGGGTGCGATGCATGAGGGGGCCAGAGTATATACGCTTGATAATAAGTTCCGAATACAAGTCCCTGATGAGATAAGAGAAAGATACGCAGGCAAGCATCTTATACTTGTGCCGCATAAAAACGGAGTTATAGCTGTCTGGGATGCTTTGTCTGTATCAGAAAAAATAAACGATATGGCCGCAAGATTGCCCCGAGATGAGGCTAGGGCAAAAATGAGGGTGCTAGGCGCATTTTCCGCTAACGCCCATTTAAGTAATGAAGGCAAGATCACATTTCCTGCGCAATGGCGCCAGTTCTTGATAGAAAAAGGGCTCTGGGCCAGCGTGCCTGAAAGGTTTAGCGTTGTAGATGTAGGCGACCATTTTGAGCTTCGGCCGGTAGAAGTATCCCCAAGTGACGCGTCCCGGCAAACCTCCAAAATAACTGGCGTGAATCTATCTAATTTTTATGGCCCGAAGACTTCATCGGCTGCCACGGACGTTAATGCCGGGCCGGATGATCTTTTGGACCGCCATGTTCGCCGAAAAGATATCAAAACCGCAGCTAGTGAAAACGGGATCTCCGGCGCGATGCATGAGGCTAAATTGCCGGCCGGCCTTGAGAAAATGGATAAGATTGTTTTGCAAGGTGCCAAGGACCTGCTTAAAGACATTAAAGAGTTTAAATTAAATCATAAAAAATGGTTAAGGCCTTTATCCGAAGGCGACCCGATGCAGATCCTGGGAGTTGTGGATTATGACGATGCGGGGGATATAAATGCCCTATATTTGATCCCAAGAATAGCGGAGGATAAAGATGGGACAGCTTTTGCGGCTGTACATCGCGATCTTGTCAAAGAAAAAGGCCTGGATCAAAAAGAGCTTGGAAAGGTTGTTTTTAATTTTAAAATCAGAAACGGCAAGGCAATAATTAGCTGGTTCATTGTAGTCCCCAACCTAAAAGATGAAAAAAATAGGCGTGAGGAATACATAAGGACTGCCAGGCTAGTGGTGGCGATCATGCAGAAAGCGGGTTATTCGTTGAAAGAAATCAGCAGTACAAAATTTCAAGTTTCTACCACGCTTACGACAAAAGCCGACCGGGAAACTTTGATTTCCAGGAAAGGCAACATTTTAAACGCGACGATACTCGATGTCGCGGAATTGCCGGTGGTAGAAAAAGAGAGGGAGTTCTTAAAAAGTGTTAGAGGACAGCTGGACCTGATAAAACAATATCTTAAAAAAAACCAGAGTGAAAAAATGCAAGCACGCGTTAAACAGATAATCGCCATTATAGACACAAAGTTTAGCGATCCTGAATTGCGATATCGGTTAAAGGACGCCCTGACCAGCTGCTACGCCATTTTAATTTTTGCGAAAAAACAAAAACTTAAAAAAGATGTGATTCTTAGATTGCTTGATGAGGCCGGGGCATCGCTTAAAGAGATTGAAAAGCTTTCAGCCACTGGCCGGCTATCCGCAGAAAATATTAAAAAAGCTTCAATACAAAGCGGGCTGCTTGACATCAACAGGATTCTGCCGGTATCTATGCTAGGCTTTGATAAAGTAGATATAAAAGATAAATCATGCGCTTTTGCGTATTCAAGCAAACTTTTGGCCAATGAAAATATCTTAGCGTTATTGCCGTCTATAGCCAAAGGCATAGCGAATAAACCAGATTTTTGCGTTATTTTAGCGGCGCAAGAAGGGCAGGAGTCCAGGCTGGAACAAGAAGTGGCAAAGCTTGATACTAAGATCCGCCAAAGGATAATTATAGTGCCGGAAGATGTCCTGGCAATGACCTTGAATGGATTACCCGACCTTACCAAAATTTATTACAGGACGCAGGAAGAGCCGGCCCTTGAGGGCGCGATAAACATCCCGTTGACGCAGGATATACTAAATGAACTTGGGATAGTCATAAAAGATAAAGAGCAATTTGAGGAACTTCAGAAGCAGATCGTGAATTTATTGCAGGCGTAAAAGAGGCCTAAGGTTGCGTAGGGTAGGTTTAAACATACCCTACGCTAAATATTATAAAATATTTTTGAAATCGGCTTGACAAAACCGGATTTATAAGGTATACTTTCTTTACATTCGTCGCTTAACAACAACCGTGACTTGGAAACCCAAAAGTTTCCAAGCATTTATTTTGAAGAGTAACTAAAGACTTTTAATAAGTATAAAAATAGAATTCATACATAAATAAGAATTAAAAAAAAGGAGGAAGTAAAATGAAGTACCAAAAAGCAGTAGTAGTAGCGGTAGTAGTAACAGCATTCATACTTACATCTATTGTATCTCAGGCACTAGCAAGTGAACAAACGCAAAATTTCAGGTCAGTCCAACAAACACAAGTAATTGACGCAGGTGTGCCAGCTTTTGTAACGGTCAGCGCTATGCAGAACAATACGACCAAAACAGCGTCAATCTCCAGCACAAGTAAGGGGATGCCGAATTTTCCAACTATGCCTAATTTTGAACCTATGCCGGATTTTCCAACTATGCCGGATTTTGAGCCTATGCCGGATTTTGAAGCAATACCGGAAAATTCAGAAGGTAATCAAATTGGAGAACAGAACCCGGAAGGGAATAATAATGAGGAAAACGCCGAAGAAGCTATAGATAATGAGGAAAATGCCGAAGAGACAGAAGACCAGGCTGTAGAAGAAGAAGCGCAAGACGGAGCAACAGAAGAAGATGCATATGGCCAGGAAGAGGCCGCGAAAACTGATGAAGGAATAATAAACGAACAGTTAGAAGCGGAATTTGAAGATTTCATGGCAGAATATGATGAAAAGGTAGCTGAAGCTGATGCTGAATACATTAAAATTGTGGACCCAGCTTGGGATCAGTACATAGCGGAGATGGATGCTATTCGTAATATGCCACGAAGCGAAGAGTATTATGCTATCTATAATGCTGCGAGTGATAGGTACGACGCGATAATTGATGCCGCAGCCGCGCAGAGGGAAGCGAGAAGGGAAGCCGCAAGGGCGGAATATGAAGAGGCTACGAATGGCTTCACAGGACAAGACTATGAACCGAACAATGACGTCATAAACAACGATCCAATACAAGAAGACGCGGACTATAATGACAATGAGCAGGGGACTGAAAACGGAGACGCGCAAGGCCCGGTAGAAGAAAATGAAACAAACGAGACAGAGTATGTAAATTTAGATATTGATAAGATAAAAAATGGGTCAGATCCATACGCAGATATATCGTTGGGTGTAAATCCTTATTTTTCTGAACCAACCGGAAACCGCGTCGATAAAGTAGTAGAGTCTGCAAACAGACCTCTTGATTTGCATGATCTGCAACAAATATACCTTGAAAGGGCAGGTGGGGAGATTAGTATGGAAAAATGGCGCAAAGAAATTGGCAGAGGCACCAATATTGAGGGAATCAGTATCGATGAGCTTAATAAAACAGAGAATGGTAATGAATATATTTTAGATTATTCTTTTATGGGACAATTTGGAGGTGCTGTGTCCACTCCCGATAGTTTTGTTGGAAGTCTTATCAGGAGCTACGCGAAAAAACGTGGCTTTGAATATGAGCCAATAGTATATGGACCTGAGACAAAAGAATTCTTTAACCGCACAAATATGTTTAAGGATGAGCTGTCTGCAATTGAAGGTACATATAATTTGCTAACCCAGCGCGTCAGGTATACACAAGACAAAAATAATTGGGATAAACTTATAAGCTCTGAAGAAATGTTAAAAACCGGTGAAGGTGTATGCCGTGATCAAGCTGTCTTGCTTTATTCCGCATTGAAGCAGCGCGGAGTAAATTGCGAATATTTAACACCTGAAGTAGTTGACAAAAAAACAGGCAAGAGTGGGGGGCATGCATGGGTAAGGGTGCACACCAGCGATGGATTGGTATTTGACCTTGATCCAACATGGTACAAGGACTTTTATCCGTTAACGCCAAGGGACTTAAAGTTAAAAGCTACAAAGAAAGGAAAGAACTAAAACTTTTAATAAAAAACCGCTAAAAGCTGTAGGGGCATAAACACCCCTGCAGCTTTTTTATTTGAGTTGCGTAGGGTAGGTTTAAACCTACCCTACGCTAAACATTATAAAAATATTTTCCCTTTGCCTTGACAGCGGCTGAAACATAGGGTATACTTTAACGTTTTTCAGAAGGAGAATCAGTAATCATAATATGCCCAGATTAATACCTGAACATGTTTTGGAAGACATCCAGGACAGGCTGGATATTGTAGAAATCATATCAGGGTACATACCGCTTAAAAAGGCAGGCCGAAACTTCAGGGCCCTGTGCCCATTCCACGGCGAAAAGACCCCGTCTTTCATGGTAAACCCAATCAAGAAGATATACCACTGCTTCGGATGCGGAGCAGGCGGGGATGTTTTCGGGTTTGTCATGAAATACGAAAAAGTGGAATTCCCTGAAGCAGTCAAGATCCTGGCGGATAAAGCCGGCGTACTGTTGCCGGAAAAGCCGATTGTAAGCGAAGAAACAAGCTCGTTGATCACTAGCATATATAAAGCCAACGAGTTGGCGGCTCACTATTTCCATGGTGTCCTCACAAAAACAGACAGGGGAGAGACAGGCCGCAAGTACTTTGAGCAAAGGCAATTAAGCGAGGAACTTGTAAAGGAGTTCAGGCTCGGGTTCGCGTGCAGTAAATGGGACGGGTTTTTATCATACGCGAAACAGAAAGATTTCAGTTTAGACAGCCTTGAAAAGGCTGGATTAGTTCTTAGGAAATCCCAATCAGAATATTACGACAGGTTCAGGAACAGGGTAGTGTTCCCGATCTTTGACTTGAAAAGTAAAGTAGTGGCTTTCGGCGCCAGGACATGCGACTCATCTTTGCCGAAATATATAAATTCGCCTGAGACGCAGATATACACAAAAGGCAAGCACCTTTACGGCCTTAATTTTTCAAAGACAGAAATAATGGACCTGGACCAGGCGGTCATAGTAGAAGGATACCTGGATTTCCTGACGCCGTACCAGTCGGGTGTAAAAAACGTGGTGGCGTCGCTTGGCACAGCTCTTACCACTGACCAGGTCAGGCTTTTAAAAAGATATTCCAGTAAAGTCGTCATGGTATATGACGGCGATTCCGCAGGTGAAGCGGCGACTTTAAGAGGGCTTGATATCCTGATCCAGGAAGACGTCGGCGTAAGGATCGTGAACCTGGAAAAAGGCCACGACCCGGACAGCTTTATCAAAGGTAATAGCGTCGAAAAATTTAAAGGCCTGATAGATAAAGCTGACACGCTTTTTGATTACAAATTGGGGTTATTGCTGAGAAAATACGACCCGGATTCAGTCGAAGAAAAGGTCGCTATAGCAAACGAAATGCTTCCCACGATAGCCAAGGTAAACAATTCCATCTTGAAATCCGAGTATATAAAACGGCTTTCGGAAAAATTAAACTGCAAAGAGGAAGCGCTTCTTTTGGAGATGGGCAAGGTAAAGACGCAGGCCTACGCCTTCGAGCGTGAGATAGAAAAATATAGTCCTAAGAAAATAAAAAGAATAGCTGAGAAGATCCTTGCGGGCATTATGCTTGACGACAAGCACACCGCGAAAACCGTTATGGAGCGGCTTACGCCTGAAGAATTCAGGGAGCCCCAGATAAGGACAGTTATCGAAGAAATTTATGAGATGACAAAGTCAGGCAAGATCGCGAGCTCAAATAAAATAATATTAAAAATGACTGACGAATCGACCCAGCAGATGATAGCGGAACTTGCGATCGCCGCGAATGTAGTGATCGACAAAGATAAAAGCATCGACGACTGCATCAAATCGATAAAAAAGGAAAATTTAAAAGAAGAGATAGACATCTTACAGACAAAGTTAAAGATATCGCATGGTTCGTCGGATGACGGCAAGACTAATGAACTATTGGAACAATATAATAAATTAATAAAAGAATACAAAATATGGAGCTGATGACAAATGAAAAGAAAAAAGCAGGCCGTTAAAGAGACCAAAGAAAACAAAATCAAGAACCTAAGCAAGCTCATATCCCTGGGCAAGAAAAAGGGCCAGCTTACTTACGAAGAGGTCAACAGCATATTGCCTGAGGAAGTCATATCGAGCGATGAAATAGACAAGATACTTACCATCCTCAGCAACGAGAACATAGAGATAGTCGATTCGCATGACCCGGATATGGATGCGGAAGTCGAAGGCGAAGTCGAAGAGCCCAAAACCGAGGGGCCGGACAAGATGGATGTGGTGGTAGAAGAACCCAGGGAAGATGCGCCTAAGGTCACGCATATCGATGACCCTGTGAAGATGTACCTGAGGCAGATGGGCCAGATATCCCTTCTGACAAGGGAGCAGGAGTTGGATCTTGCCAAGAAGATCGAAGAGCAGAGGGACAGGTTCAGGGAATCGGTCCTTTCGTGCAGGGTAGCAAGGAGAGAAGCGCTTGATATCGCCAACAGGATCATGACCAAAGATGTAAACCTTGAGGAATTGATAAACGGCGCCGAAGCAATAAAAAGGGAAAAGCTCGTAAGAAAAGTCGGTTCCCTTATGAAAAAACTCAAGGCGACAAGAAGCAGCGCCAGTATGCTGCCTATTCTTTTGGAATTTAATTTCACTTCCTATGTCGTGGCTGATATCGCCTCAAAGATAAAATCTTACACTGCCGAGATCGAGGCTATAAACAGGCAGATAAATGTATCAAGGAAAAAGGGATTAAGAGGCGCTGTAAAACCGCTTGAAAATAAAAGGCGCAAGATTGAGCTTGAATTCGGGATGTCCAAGGATGCGATAGACAAGCAGGTAAAACTGATAAGAAACAGGGAGTCGTTGCACAACAAGGCAAAGAAAGAGCTTGTCGCCGCCAACTTAAGGCTCGTTGTGAGTATCGCCAAGAGATACACAAATAGAGGGCTTTCGTTCCTGGACCTGATCCAGGAAGGGAATATCGGCCTTATGAAAGCGGTTGAAAAGTTTGAATATAAAAGAGGGTACAAATTTTCAACCTATGCCACTTGGTGGATACGCCAGGCGATCACCCGCTCGATCGCTGACCAGTCAAGGACCATAAGGATACCTGTCCACATGACAGAGACCATAAATAAACTTGTCAGGGTCTCAAGGGCACTGGTCCAGGAAACAGGAAGAGAACCAAGCCCCGAAGAGATCGCGCACAAAATGAGGATGCCTGTCGAGAAAGTAAGAGGCGTCTTGAAGATCTCGCAGGAGCCAATATCCCTGCAGACGCCTATAGGCGACGACGGCGACACTCATTTCGGGGATTTTATAGAAGATAAAAAAGCGATCTCTCCCGCAAGCGCTACCGCTTACAGCATGTTAAAGGAGCAGATGGGAAGCGTGCTTGATACTCTTACTGAAAGAGAGAAGAAAGTATTGAGGCTCAGGTTCGGCATAGAAGACGGCTATCCAAGAACGCTTGAAGAAGTCGGAAGCGTCTTTAATGTCACAAGAGAGCGCGTAAGGCAGATAGAGGCAAAGGCGCTCAGGAAATTGCGCCACCCGACCCGCTCCAGAAAACTCAAGAGCTTCCTGGAAATGGCGCTGTCTGAAGAAAGAGAGATCACCACGTAGCGTTGATAAAAATA
>Ga0315285_10006678_pt1 | contig 11891 bp, 10 predicted proteins | sample YL17G09_36_MG_FD_203698 | JGI IMG/M metagenome (GOLD analysis project Ga0315285, IMG submission 203698) | Sediment microbial communities from Yellowstone Lake, YNP, Wyoming, USA - YL17G09_36 | ecosystem: Environmental > Aquatic > Freshwater > Lake > Sediment | place: USA: Wyoming | collected... | reverse complement strand
ATTCCTTAAGGTCAACCCAGCCGGCGTTGACGAAGGGGATTTTGTGTTCATCCTTGGCTACCCGGGCCGGACATTCCGCCACAGAACCTCTCACTACCTCGCCTACGAAGAGAAATACCGAATGCCATACGTGGCGGATTTGTTTGAGTGGCAGATTGCCACGATGGAAGAGATAGGGAAAACTGATCGGGCAGTTGCGCTGAAGCATGATGCGCGCATCAAAGGCCTGGCGAATACAATGAAGAACTATCGCGGGAAGCTGCTTGGCATGAAGCGATTGCATCTTGTGGAGGGAAAATTTGAAGAGGAAAAGGCCTTGCAGCAATTCATCGAGTCCGACCCGAAGCGGAAGGAGCTCTATGGAACTGTGCTGGAGGACATTGGGAAAATCTACCGAGAAATGTCCGATTGGGCGCCTTCTGAGCTGGTTCTCGACTATCTGCGCGGCAGCTCAGTGATGCTCGGGTATGGCTTCACGATTTATGAATCTGCGCTCGAACTCCAGAAACCGGACCTCGAGCGCCTCTCATCCTACACGGAGAGAAATCTCGCCAATACGAAACGGGGTCTGTCTCAGGCTCTGCGGAACTACTATGAGCCTACTGACAAGGCTTTTCTGAAACACATGTTGATGCAGGCAGCCAATCTCCTGGAGATGCAGCGCATACCTGCAATCGATGAAATCCTGAAAGGCGGAAGCGCGGAGCAGGCAATCGATCAGTTCATCCAGACTGCGTACGCCCGGTCGAAGCTCAACGACGAGAAAATCGTGATAGATTCCTTCGGAAACAAGCCGGCCGAGGTCGAGCAAATGGACGATCCCTTCGTTCAACTCGCCAGAGTTTTGTATCCGACGTATCTGAAGCTTCGTGAGACGCGCCAGCGGCGCGACGGTGCTTTGTCGAAGCTCTCGGCATTGCTGGTGGACGTAAAGCAGCAATTCCAGAAGACGAGTTTCATCCCGGACGCCAACAGCACGCTGCGCCTGACGTTTGGACGGATCAAAGGCTACTCGCCCGCTGACGCAACGTACTACAAACCGATCACAACGTTGACAGGCGTCATCGAGAAAACGACAGGCGAAGATCCGTATGCTACCCCGGAAAAGGTCATTAATCTCTACAAATCAAAAGACTTCGGCCGCTACAGGAATGCGAAGCTGAACGATGTGCCCGTGGCGATCCTTTACAACATGGACACAACGGGAGGTAATTCTGGCAGTCCAGTGCTGAACGCGCGCGGAGAGCTGGTTGGTGTGAACTTCGACCGCGCATTTGAAGCAACAATCAATGACTATGCGTGGAGCGATTCGTACAGCCGATCGATTGCCGTGGACATTCGGTATGTTCTCTGGGTAACGGAAAAAGTTGGAGAAGCCAATCACTTGTTGAAAGAAATGGGGATAAAGTAACCGCTGCACCGCGCAGCTTGTATTGTCTTGACGTCTTTTGCCAGCTTTTCAAAGGAGGATCTCATCATGAAAAGCCAAAAATGTAACCTGACGTTGTTCGTGATCACGGTCGGTTTGGTTCTTCTTCTTGGCCAAGTCGCCCTTGTTCCGGTCTCAGCACAAGAGAAACCCATGGACGAGAAACAACTTCTTGAGCAGAAATTCGTAGCCCTCGAGCACCGGCTCGATCAGCTCGGGAAGGCAATTGACGATGTGCTCTGGTACAATAAGGTGGGCGACGTGGCGAACATTGACAAAGTGTTCATCGTCGGTCCACCGCGAACAAAAGTCAAGAACCCAACGGCCATGGGGGCAAAGAACCCTGTCAAGTTCTGGTCGTATATCTTCATCCCGCAAAAGATTGACCGCAGCAAGAAGTACCCGCTTCTCGTGCTTCCGCACGGCGGTGTGCACGCAGACTTCACGACGTACCACACCCACATCATCCGCGAGCTGATGGCGCAGGGGTACATCGTTGTTGCACCAGAGTACCGCGGGAGCACCGGCTATGGCAGGGCCTTTTTTGAACAGATCGACTACGGCGGTCTCGAAATCGCGGACAACCATGCGGCGCGTGACTACATGATTGAAAACTATGATTTCGTCGACGGTGATCGCGTCGGTGCCATCGGCTGGAGCCACGGCGGGCTCATCACGCTCATGGACATCTTCGAACACCCCGATGACTACAAAGTTGCGTTCGCCGGCGTGCCGGTGAGCGACCTCGTCCAGCGCATGGGCTACTACACCGACGACTATCGAAAGCAGTTCTCGGCTCCCTATCACATTGGCAAGACAGCAAACGAGGATGTGGAGGAATACCGCCGCCGATCGCCAGTGAACCACGTTCAAAAACTCCGGACCCCGCTGCTGATCCATACCAACACCAATGACGATGATGTCAACGTGCTTGAAGTTGAACATCTGATTGAAGCCCTGAAGGCTGCCGGGAAGAAGTTTGAATATGAGATCTTCAAGGACATCCCAGGCGGACACAGTTTCGATCGCATCGACACGAAGACGGCAAAAGAGATCCGGCTGAAGATTCACAAATTCCTCGCGAACTACCTGAAGCCGCCGCATCCGTTCAAATCTGTCGACGATCTTGAAAAGGCGGGGTACCGGTAAGGCTGTGAGATGTCCGACTTCCGACAACGCTCGCTCCTCCGAGAAGTCGGACCTCTACAGAAGCTTGAGCACCGAACAACACGTTGAGTAGGAGGACTCCGCCGAATGGAATTTTTCCAGGACCTGATCGAATTTGTACTTCACGTAGACCGGCATCTCCTCGAGCTTTGCAATACCTATGGAACTTGGGTGTATGCAATCCTGTTCGTAATCATTTTCTGCGAAACAGGACTCGTCGTTACGCCCTTCTTGCCCGGCGACTCACTCCTCTTTGCAGTCGGGTCGCTCGCAGCCATTGGCGCATTGGACCTGACGCTGTCCATAGTATTGCTGATCAGCGCTGCGGTCCTTGGCGATACCGTCAACTATTGGATCGGGGATTATGTCGGCCCAAAGGTCTTCCACGAAGAGCGTAGCCGATTCCTGAACAAGGAGTATCTCATCCGGACTCATCAGTTCTACGAAAAGCATGGAGGGAAGACCATTGTCATTGCCCGCTTCCTGCCGATCATTCGTACGTTCGCTCCCTTCGTCGCTGGCATCGGAAGCATGACCTACCGGCGATTTCTTCTCTTCAACGTTTTCGGCGGAGCCCTCTGGGTATGCCTGTTCATCCCTGCAGGATATTTCTTCGGCAGCGTTCCATTCATCAAGAACAACTTCAGCCTCGTTATCATCGCGCTGGTTCTCATACCGGGAATTCCAAGCGTTGTAGAATTCATAAGGCTCCAGCTCAAGAGGAGAAAAGCGCGAGTAGACTAGGGCAACTCTCGTAGGTCAGGTAGCCTGCCTGACCCGTTCGGTTAGCCAATTTGGCTACATTACGGAAGGTGTAGGTCGGGCAGGACGACCTACAATCCGTGGGAGATCAAACCATGTCACGACAGAACATCTCAAGCGGAGCGCCTTGGGAACTAATCGTTGGATACTCGAGAGCAGTTAAGGTCGGTCCGTATATACACGTTGCAGGCACAACTGGCGTAGGCTCAGACGGCAAGGTTGTCGCAAAGGGGGATCCATACGCACAAGCCGTCCAGGCACTGAAGATCATCGAAACCGCGCTCCAGAAAGCCGGCGCAAGCATCAAGGACGTTGTCCGCACGCGGACATTTCTTGTTAACATTGCTGATCGGAAGAAGGTGGCAAAAGCGCACGGAGAGTTTTTCCGTGACATTCGCCCGGCAGCGACAATGGTCGGCACAAGCGGACTCGTCGATCCCGATATGCTCGTCGAAATCGAGGTCGATGCCATCATCACCGATCAACATTGATCGCAGCCACGAGCCATGAGATCCCTCATTCGAGCTTCGGCAATTCTCGCTTTCACTCTATTTCTTTCTCTCTCGTATTCGCAAACGCACCAATTTCGCTTCGCGTGGCTGAGCGATATACACGTTGGGGCCTCAACCGGCACCGCGGACTTGGGCTTGTCTGTCCGCGACATCAACGCGATGCACGACATTGCGTTCGTCATCCTCTCCGGAGATATCACCGAGATGGGATCAGACGCTCAGCTTGAGCTGGCAAAGGAAATTCTCGATAGTCTGAAAAAACCGTACTACATCGTGCCGGGCAATCACGATACGAAATGGTCAGAGTCCGGCTGCACAAAATTCTCGGAGCTCTGGGGAAGCGATAAGTTCGTATTTGAATACGGCGGTATTCGTTTCATTGGCCTGCACGAAGGTCCGATTATGAAAATGGGGGATGGGCATTTTCCGCCGGAGGATCTTCGCTGGGTTGATTCTGTGTTGACTCACCATCCGAGAAGGGATCAGCCTCTGTTCTTCGTGACGCACTATCCGCTCGATCCGGGAATCGACAACTGGTATCAGCTCATCGAGAGGGCCAAACGCTACAACACCAAGGCTGTTCTCGCCGGACACGGACACAGAAATCGCGTGATGAACTTTGAAGGAATTCCCGGCGTGATGGGGCGATCCAATCTGCGCGCGGGACAAGCTACCGGCGGCTACACGATTGCCAACGTTGGACTGGATACTGTATACTTCTCTGAGCGGATTCCCGGAGTAGAGACAAGGCCCGCGTGGCATAGCATCTCCTTGGAACGCCGGGACTATTTTGCCGACACAACAACATACTCCCGACCCGATTTCACCGTCAACAACGACTATCCCAGCGTGAAGGTCTTGTGGAAGGTCAACACCGAGTATACCATAGCTTCAACGCCTGCTCTTTGGAAAGACTACCTTGTCGTCGGCAACAGCAGCGGTGTGATCTCTTGCTTCTCACTCAAAGATGGTTCAAAACGCTGGGGCTTTAGCACCGGTTCAACAGTCTACTCATCTCCCGACGCTGCAGATGGAAGGGTGGTGCTCGGCTCTTCGGACAAGAACATCTACTGCCTCGACATAGCAACTGGGAAGGTCGCTTGGAAAGTCGAGGCGGGGGCTCCCGTCGTCGCCGCGGCAAGAATCGAAGATGGAACGGTCTACATCGGTGGGAGCGATGGTGTCTTCCGCGCAATTGACCTGAAAACGGGCAGAGTAAAATGGGAGTCTCGAACCGTCAGCGGTTTCGTTGAGGCAAAGCCTTTGCCCTATCAAGGCAAAATCATTTTTGGAGCCTGAGATACGTACCTTTATGCACTCGACGCCTCCGATGGCTCGCTGGCGTGGAAGTGGAGCAGTGGAAATCCGGGAGTGTTGTTTTCGCCAGCAGCCTGCTGGCCAGTTGCTTCGGAAGGGAAGATCTTCATTGCTGCACCGGATCGGTATATGACCGCGATCGACGCCGAGACCGGCAAGGCGGTGTGGCGGTCCAACCGCTATCAGGTGCGTGAAACCGTGGGGGTCTCCGAAGACGGTCATCGCGTCTACGCCCGTTGTATGACCGATACTGTAGTTGCCTTGTTAACTTCCTCTTCTTCTCTTTCCGTTCTCTGGGCAACGCCGTGCGGATATGGCTATGATATCGACCCGTCCATGCCGATTGAGAAGGATGGTGTCGTTTTCTTCGGAACAAAAAATGGTCTCGTTATTGCGTTGGATGCGAAAACCGCGAATGTTCTGTGGAAACATCGCGTGGGCGAGACCATTGTGCACACGCCCGTCCCGCTGGAAGCTCGGTGTGTGCTTGTAAGCGACTTGGACGGAAGGTTGTCGTTGATCCAAGCAAGGTAGCCTATTACTTTTCGCAAACAGTCACGGAGGAAAATCCATGAAAAAGATCCTCATTCCCGGCCTTGTCGCTGGCTTCGTCATGCTCGTCGTGGCAATGGCTGTTGGACAGCTCACATCCTTTGCCTTGCCATCAGTGGCGAGGGAATACGAGAACACGAACCTCTTTCGGCCCTGGACAGACCCGATCATGCTCCTCTATTTTGTCTATCCGTTCTTTCTCGGCGTCGCGCTCGCTTGGGTATGGGAGAGAACGAAAGGCGTGATCGGAGAGGGAAGCATCTGGATGAGAGGAGGCAAGTTCGCTCGCGCATTCTGGATCGTCTCGACGCTGCCAGGGATTCTCATGAGCTACAGCAGCTTTCCGATCTCGCTGGCTCTGGCGCTTTCGTGGCTACTGAGCTCGATAGTCCAACTCCTGTGTGCAGGGTACATCTACGCAAGGATGAATAGGTAAGCGGCTCTCGTTTCCCCGGTCCTCCAGCGGGACGAAGCCACGCCAGATATGCATTGATCTGCAACTCAACGGCTCACCGTGAAACATGCACTTCAAGGAGATGAGCTTATGACCGACCTTCGCTATCCCATTGGGAAGTTCCAACCCAAACCTCAGCTCACCGATGATGAGCGCCAGGCCCTTATCCATCAACTCGTTGAGGCACCTGTCAAGCTTCGGCAGTCAGTAAGCGGCTTGATGGAGGAGCAACTCGATACCCCATATCGTCCCGAAGGATGGACGGTCCGTCAGGTGGTCCATCATTTGCCGGATAGCCACTTCAACGCGTACGTGCGTATGAAACTCGCGATGACAGAACAACAGCCCACCATCAAGCCGTATGAGCAACAACTCTGGGCCGAGCTCTCTGACGCGAAAACCGCTCCGATTGAGATGTCGCTCACGCTCTTCGAATCCCTTCATAAGCGTTGGGTGCTTTTCCTCCAATCCTTGAAATCCTCCGACTTCGCCCGCACGATCAATCACCCGGAAAGCGGCGTGATGAACCTCGATAGGATTCTCCAGCTGTATGCTTGGCACGGCCGCCATCACACGGCACAGATCACGTCGCTGAGGGAAAGAATGGGGTGGAAGTGATCCAAACTGTGCGCTTGCCCCGACCAATGTTTCCATTATTCCATCATCCATCGGGATCTGCATGAACATCTCCATCCACCAAGCTACACCACGCGACGCCCCGGTCATCGCGCGGTTCAATACCCTCATGGCCGAAGAGACCGAAGGACGATCACTCGATCCTCAACGGTTGCACAAAGGCGTTGAAGCGTTGCTGAGCGATCCATCAAAAGGCATCTACTTTCTTGCCGAATCGGAAGGCGTTATCCTCGGCCAACTGATGATCACGTACGAATGGAGTGATTGGCGCAACGGGAACTTCTGGTGGATCCAAAGTGTGTACGTAAAGAAGGAGTCACGCGCAAGGGGGGTTTTTAAGACTTTGTTCGATCACGTGCACCGGATCGCTCGGGCTGACAAGACCGTGTGCGGACTTCGACTCTATGTCGAGAAACAGAACGAAGGTGCAGCGCGCGCGTACGAGCAACTCCGAATGAAGAAAGCCCACTATGAGATGTATGAGATCGACTTCGTCCTCTAAAGCCTGACCTACAGACAAGCTTTTTAGCACGACCCTGACAACAAATTTGTGATCAACGATGAGCGCATGCTGCAATACCTCTAAGGCCTGTACCGGTGTAAATAGGTTTTTCTCTCGCAGGTCCAAGCACTATGCCAGGCGTTTTGGCAAGAAGGGACTTGAACGAGCGCAGCAATACCTCATCGAGGGGGTAAAACGCAAGCCTATCGCCGCAAAGGAGGTTCTCGATATCGGCTGCGGCGTGGGCGCTCTTCATATGACATTCCTGAATCAGGGAGCCGCCCGCTCTGTTGGTGTGGAGATGTCAGAAGGCATGATTGCGGAAGCCAAGCGCTTGGCCTTGGAGTCTGGTGTCGGTGAACGGACTCAGTACATTGTTGGAGATTTCGTTGAACTTGCGGATTCCCTCAGTGAAAGCGATATAACGCTGCTCGACAAGGTTGTTTGCTGCTACGAAAGGCTCGACGACCTTATCATGAAGTCAACCGCAAGGACCAAGAGCGTCTACGCTCTGTCACATCCGAAAGACAACGCTCTGATGAAGACCGTCTTCAAGACACAGAGGTTGCTTGCAAGATTCCTGGGATGGAGCTTTCACCCGTTCTGGCATGACTGGGTTGAGATGAAGAATCTGATTGTGTCCCGCGGGTTTCAGCTACTCTACGAAAACTCAACACTCGCCTGGCAGGTCCTGGTCTTTCAACGTATTTAATGCCAGACTCCCGAAGTCCCACTGTTGTAGATCCCGAAGACTTCACAGTCTCTGCCAAGAGAAACTTTTGCCTCTCACGTGCGTTATTGCATATTCGGCTCTTCACCGTAACACTTCCATCGAAATGAACCTTTTGCCCTCTACTGCCACATCCTACACATCTATCATTCATAACCAGGAGGATGTACAATGAAACGCTTGTGCACCATCGTTCTCATTATTGCCGCGACTGCCAACCCGGCACAGGCTCAGACGGCTCCAACGACGGGCTTGCGTGAGAACACTCCGGCCGTCCACGCCTTCACGAATGCGCGCATCGTCGTCGCGCCCGGGAAGACAATTACGCAGGGCACGCTGGTGGTTCGGAATGGCGTAATCGAAGCCGTCGGCGAGAATGTTGCTCCACCTGCTGACGCGCGCCTCTGGGATATGAAAGGATTAACCTTGTATCCCGGATTGATCGAGCTCTCGTCGGATATCGGCATGCCGAAGCCACCGCAAACACAACCAACGAGCCCATTCGATTTCTCTGCACCGCCGGCCCAGGCCGCTCAAGCCGAAAAGCCGAGGGGCGCAGCTCACTGGAACACGCGAATGCGTGCAGACTTGAACGCGGATGAGGAGTTCACCCCCGATGCAAAGGCGGCGGAGAAGCTTCGATCCCAGGGATTCACGCTCGCGCTCGCGACACCACAGCGCGGCATTTTCCGTGGCACCACCGCGCTGGTGAATCTCGGCGACGGCCCGGCATCGGATCTTGTCGTCAAGCGGCGGGTTGCGCAGACGGTGACCTTTGAGCAAGCCGGTGGGTTCTTCAGTGGATATCCGAACTCGCTGATGGGCATCATCGCGTTTATCCGTCAGACCTACCATGACGCCGATTGGTATCGGAAAGCGCAGGATACATACACAAAAACCCCTGTTGGCCAGAAACGCCCTGAGACGAACACCGCGCTTGCCGCACTTGCCGACGCCGTGCAGAATCGAATGCCCGTCGTGATGGAAGCGTCGAGTGATCTCAACTTCCTGCGCGCCGCAAAGATCGGAAAAGAGTTTTCGCTCAACCTCTGGATGCTTGCAAGCGGGCAAGAGTATCGCCGCCTGGAGGCGATCAAGGCCACCAGGATTCCTGTGATTGTGCCCTTGAACTTCCCCGAAGCACCGTCGGTAGAAACGCCCGAAGACGCGATGAACGTGACGCTCGAAGAGCTGCGCCACTACGATGCTGCACCGGAGAATGCCGGGCGATTACAGAACGCCGGAATTCCCATGGCACTAACGTCCGCACAGTTGAAAGATGCAGGAACGTTTCTCACTCAGGCGCGGAAAGCGGTCGAGCGTGGGCTCAATGCAGACGCAGCATTGGCTGCACTTACTATAAACCCGGCGAAGTGGATTGGGGTCGATAAGCAATTCGGCACCCTGGATCCGGGCAAGGCTGCGAACATCGTGATCACTGACGGCGATCTGTTTGCAGAGAAAACAAAAATCCGGGAAGTATGGATTGATGGAAAACGATATGAAGTCAAAGTCCCTCCCGCAAACGACCCCCGCGGCGTCTGGGATTTCGCTGTCACATTTCTGGGAACCGGATTCGGCAAAATGACACTAAAAGGCGAGGCGGAAAAGCCAACCGGATCATTCATCTGGGAAGGGAAAGAGGTAAAGTTCTCCTCGGCGACGTTCTCTGCCGGACGCATTGCCGCAACCTTCAGCGGAGATTCTCTCCAGAGGCCAGGGACAGTACGTGTTTCCGGGACAGTGAGTCTTCATGAAATGTTCGGTGTCGGCGAAATGCCTGATGGTGAGGAATTTTCCTGGAAAGCAACACGCAAGGAGCCAGCGAAGGAGGAACCCGACACCACAAAGCCGAAGAAACCCGAAATGGCGTTATCTCCTATGACACTTCCACCGTGCGAATACGGCCAGACGAAGCAGCCAGATCAGCCGGAAAACGTCCTCATCAAGAACGCAACCATCTGGACTCAAGGGCCTCAGGGAAAGCTACAGCAGGGAGATATGCTGGTGACAACGGGGAAAATCCTGCGCATTGGCGCCAATCTCGCCGCACCGAAGGACGCCGTGATCATCGATGCAGCAAATAAACACCTCACGCCCGGTATCATCGATTGTCATTCCCATACGGCCGCGGCAAGCATCAACGAGGGAGGCCAAGCCATTACGTGCGAGACACGGATCGAAGACGTGCTCGACCCCGATGACATCTGGATCTATCGCCAGTTGGCGGGTGGAACGACGATGGCGAATGTCCTGCACGGCTCCGCAAATCCCATCGGAGGGCAGAATTCGATCGTCAAATGGCGTTGGGGCGCGCTCGCTGACGATCTGCTCATGGCAGGTGCGCCGCCGGGCGTGAAGTTCGCACTCGGCGAAAACGTCAAGCAGAGCAACTTTCAGATCCCTGGTCGTACACCGCGCTACCCGCAAACGCGCATGGGCGTCGAACAACTCATTCGCGATCGATTCCAGGCAGCTCTTGATTATGAACGAGAATGGAAGCAATGGGAAAAGGACAAGACGAAGATTCCTCCGAGGAGAGATCTCGAGCTTGATTGCCTCCTCGAGATTGTCAAAGGCAAGCGTGAGATTCACGCCCACGGTTACCGTCAGGATGAATTGCTCATGCTCTTGCGCGTTGCCGAGGACTTCGGCATACGAGTTGCAACCCTGCAGCACGTTCTCGAGGGTTACAAAATCGCCGACGTGATGGCAAAGCACGGTGTAGGAGGATCAAGCTTTAGCGATTGGTGGGCCTACAAGATCGAGGCATGGGATGCAATCCCCGGCAACGGTCCGCTGATGCACAGTCAAGGAGTAGTTGTGTCGTACAACTCTGACAACGATCAACTCGCCTCGAGGCTCAACTGGGAAGCGGCAAAAGCCGTGAAGTTTGGAATACCCGAAGAGGAGGCGCTGAAGTTCGTGACGATCAATCCGGCCAAGCAATTGAAGATCGACAAGTGGGTCGGCTCCCTGGAAGTTGGGAAAGATGCTGACTTTGTGATCTGGAGCGGGAACCCGCTGTCGACATATTCTAAGTGCGAGCAAACATGGGTCGACGGCAAAAAGTATTTTGACATCCAGGAAGATCGGCAGATGCAGGACCAGATTGTGAAAGAACGGGCAACCTTGATTCAAAAGATCCTTGCCAGCAAGAAGGAGAAACCGGTCGCACCTGGAGGACCGCCCATGCGGTTCCGCCGCCCGAATGAATTCCACCAGCAATCGTGCATTGAGGAGGGACTGAGCCATGAAACGAACTAACGCTGTTCACACGCCGCGAGGAAGCTCCACTCCCCAGCACTCTCAGCAAGGGCTGTTGCGAGGGAGTTCTACTCCCGCGCTTTCCCACTCGCATACACGCCCATTGCTTGTCGCCGTGAGCTTTGCCTTGTTTGTTATCTGCTCTACCGCCGTTGCTTCAGACGCAATCCCGGCAGCAAAACAAAAGAAACCCATCGCTCTGATTGGGGGAACCATTCATACCGTCAGCGGTGCGGTGATTGAAAACGGCACAATCGTCTTTGACAAAGGCACCATCACTGCTCTCGGCACAAACGTGTCCATCCCCGCTGATGCGGAGCGAGTCAACATCAGCGGCAAGCATGTGTATCCTGGCATCATCGATGCATACTCGAATATGGGACTGACGGAAATCGGTTCAGTTCGCGGGACTCTTGACATCTCCGAGACCGGGTCAATCAATCCGAGTGTTCGAGCCGAAGTGGCGGTGAACCCGGAGAGTGAGCTTATTCCCGTAGCGCGCTCCAACGGCGTGGCTGTCGTCGCAACAGTACCCGGCGGCGGACTCATCTCCGGCATGGCCG
>Ga0315285_10006676_pt1 | contig 11893 bp, 13 predicted proteins | sample YL17G09_36_MG_FD_203698 | JGI IMG/M metagenome (GOLD analysis project Ga0315285, IMG submission 203698) | Sediment microbial communities from Yellowstone Lake, YNP, Wyoming, USA - YL17G09_36 | ecosystem: Environmental > Aquatic > Freshwater > Lake > Sediment | place: USA: Wyoming | collected... | reverse complement strand
ATGTTAGTATTGTTACAAACGGAGCGCAAAAAATACAAATAATTAATCCGACAACTCTTACTTGGGTTTCTAACATAACTGCATCAATAACAAATTTTGCTTCAGGAATGGCTTTAAATAGTAATCCAAGCTCTGCTCAGAATGGAATAGTAATATTAGTTACGTCTGGAGCAGGTAGTGTAAATCTAATTAATTCTACTACTAATATTGTAATAGCTACTGTAACTCCAGGAGGTATGTCTAATTGTTTTGAGGTTGCTTACTCCGCTGCTGATGATAAATATTATATAGCCAGTCAAGGTAATGGTAGAATTATATCTTTGAATATAACTGGACTTACTACATTAACATTAGATAAGATTAAAAATAATGCTTTTCTGACAATAAGTTTACAGATTGATGATACAAATGATTTATTGATAATTAACCAAGTTGCAAATTCATCAAGTAATCTAGCTAATATGTGTCATTTTATTAAAAAGTCTACTTTTGAATCTCTTTATAATATTATAACTCCTGCTGCTGGTGGTGGTGGTAGTAGAGCTGGTAGTGTAAAATTAGACCTTCCTAATAAAAGAGTATTTTTAACAGGAAGAAGCGCAGGCTCTTTACCTGTAGTAACTTTAAAATATTAACTATGAAAGTGCAGTTTAACAGTCAAGATAATTCAATAGTCACATACGGAGATTTTATAGAAGGTGCTGATGTTTACGATATTGCAATAGATGATTATTCTCCAGATAAATACAATTACACTTCTGCTGTAAATGGTGTATTTAACCCTAATGGATTTACATTAAAACCTGTTGTTGAAAATGTTGATTTTGTTAAAAGGCAAGACAACATTAATAAAATGAGCAACTACATGAATAACTTGCTGCAACAAGGGCAGTTGACGCAAACTAATTTAGATTTGTTTTTTGCTGATGTTGCTACCAATGTTCAAGGTTACTTAAATGGGGGAGGAAGATTAATTACTTGGATTGAAACAGTTAACAGAAATGGTTACAATGCAACAACTATTGGTTTTAAAACAAAGACTGCATACAGAGGTACATTAGTTGGTAGTACCTATCAAAGAGCAGATGATATTTTAGCGATGTTAAATGATTTATAAAATACATTAAATTTGCAAATAAAAAAAGACATGAAAAAAATAATTTTACTATCAGTATTTACACTACTTTCTATAGTAGGATATTCACAAGTTCCAACACCTAATGCTGCTAATGGTAGTCAGTATTGTGTAGGAACTACTAAAGTATACGGAGATCAACCTTTAAATGCAGGTAGTACTTACACTTTTGCTATAGCTCCAGCTCAAGTTTTTACAGCTATTACAGCAGGAACTCAGTTTCAAGTAACTTGGAATACTCCTGGAGTTTATACTCTTACTTTAACAGAAACTAATGCTAGTGGATGTCAGGCTGTTTATACAGCAACTATTACTGTTAATAATACTGGATTAGCTACTATTAACCCTGAAGAAGCTTGTGAAGGTAGTACAGCTTTAATTCCTATTACAGGAAGTAACTTAGGAGTAAACCCAGTATTCTCAGGAACAGGTGTTGTAGGAACTAACTTTGATCCTACAGGTTTAGCAGCAGGTAACTACACAGTCAATGTAACTTCAACAACTGCTAGTGGATGTCCTATAACAGGAACAGTAGTATTTGTAATTAACCCATTACCAGCAGGAACTTTAAACTCTGATTAACTATGAAATTATTAGTAGCATTTTTTCTATTATTTAATATAGCTTTATTTAATTGTGAGGATGCTACTTCAATATCTCCTAATGAATATTGTACTTTTTTAGAAGGCAATACTCAATGGTACACATTTACAACCATTTCTCCTATTATAGTTAACATAATTACTGCTTCTAATGGTGAAGATGGTAAGATGGAATTATATAAAGGAGATTGTAATGATTTAGAGTTTCTTTATTATGATGATAACTCTGGACCATTTTTAATGCCTCAGATAGATTTTGAAACTGAAGCTAATACTACATACTATGTTAAAGTATATGATGTAGAGTTCTTTGAAATATGTGTATTTAATTGTACTCCTTTACCAGTAGAGTTAATAGAATACAAGATAGAAAACTATATAACCTATTTAAAGTTAAAATGGGTTACTGCTTCAGAAATAAATAACTGGAGATTTAACATTTATTATAGTGAAGATCATTTAAGTTGGAGATTACTATCACCAATACCAGGAGCTAATAACTCAGTAAGTTTAAGATTCTATACTTATTCTACTTTAATAGTACCTAATAAAACTGTTTACTATAAACTTACTCAAACTGATTATAATGGAAATGAAGTAGAGTTAGGAGTTCTTCCCTTTTTCTCTAAAAAAGAATTTAAAAAAATAGCAAAAGAAATAGATATTAGTGGTAACAATGTAACTAAAGATTATCATGGTGTTAAATTTATAATTTATCAAGATGGTAGTGTAAATAAAATAATAGAGTTTTATGATAAATAGATTGATTATATTTTTATGTTTAGTTACAAACTTACTAACTAGTCAGCAAACTATTGAGTTATGTGATGATCAAGTAATTAAATCTTATACAGCTTTAACTACTGCTCAGAATACAGACTTTGATGTAATTCCTTTTACAGCTTATCAAGTAGATAATTTAACTGTTTATATAACCTATGCTAATATAGGTACTTATGTATTAACAGCTAAGTTTTCTAATGGTTTATGTTATCAAGAAGATAAACTTATTATTAATGTTATAGAATGTAAAGAGACTACTTTTTATGTTCCTAATTCTTTTACTCCTGATGGAGATAAATTGAATGATGAATTTGGTGCCTATGGTGTTAACATTCAAGAGTTTTCTATGGAAATCTATAATAGATGGGGAGAGATAATATTTACATCTAATGAATTAAATAATAGATGGAATGGAAAATATAAAGATAGTATATGTCAAATAGATGTATATGCTTATAAGATAATTTATAAGGATATAAAAAACAAACTTCATATTAAATATGGAACCCTAACCTTAACAATCTAACCTATGACAGAAACACTTATTATCACATTAGTAGGATCTGGAAGTGCCACATTAGGTGCTTTAGGATCTGTATTTCTCCAAAGATTCTTTGGTAGAAAAATGGATGCTGTAACTATCCAATCCCAAGTAATCACTGATTTATATAAAGAACTTGGAAGATTACAAGAACAGATACAACAATTACAATCAAGAGAAAAAAGTGCTGAAGAAAAAGAAGAGCAACTTCAAAAAAGAATATCATTATTAGAAAATGATAATAGAAAACAAGCAAGTGAAATAAAAGAATTAAGAAGAAAATTAAATGAAAAAAACACTAGAGATGATTAACCAGTCTTTTAAAGGAAGTAATGGTAAGATAGATCATAAGAGACTTACAGTATTTGCATTTGTAATACTAGTATTTGTAATATCAGGAGTAGCTTTATATAAGAAGACTCCAATAGCTAATGAAGCTATTATAGAATATGTATTAGTTACAGCAGGTACAATAATAGTAGGAGGAATGGGATTAACAAAAATAAATTTAAAAACAGATATAAAAAATGAAACTTAGCAAAAACTTCACATTAGATGAGTTAGTTAAATCACCATCTGCAACTAGGTGGGGTTTTGAAGAACAATTTACACCAACACAAGATATAGTAAATAACCTTACTTTATTGTGTACTAAGGTATTACAACCTATTAGAGATATTATAAAAGACACAATAAGAGTATCATCTGGATATAGATGTCCTAGATTAAATGCTAAAATTGGTGGTGCTTATAGTATTATAGGTGGTAAACCAGTACAAAGTTCACAGCATTGTTATGGACAAGCTGCAGATATTAACTATGTTAAAAGTGGTGTAGAACATAACAACTTAATTTTAGAAGCTATTAAAGAACTAATAGCTGACCCAGATTTTAAGTTTGACCAATGCATAGTAGAGTTTGGTACAGATACTAATCCTGCTTGGGTGCATATATCTTATTCAGATAAGAAAAATAGAATGCAAGTTCTTAGAGCTTATAAATCAGGTAAAAAAACATTATATAAAGAATGGAAACTATAAATAAAAATACATCTTGGATAGATGCTAAGTCAATTACTATTGTAGTACTTATTATATTGCTTTTGCTTTTAAATAAATGTAAGAATGATTTAAAAGTAGAACCTGCTACTAAAACAGTAACAGAAACAAGAATAGATACAGTTACTATCATTAAAAGAGATACTATTACAAGGTATGTTAAACTTAAAGTACCTACACCAGTTATTAGTATAGCACCAGATGGTGATACATTACAGACTTATGTACAAGAATATAGTGATAGTATTTTAGATGCTACTATAACAGCTACATTAAAATGTAAGCTAGACTCTTGGCAGTTTAAATACAAACCTAAGATTCCTACTACTATAACTAATACAGTTACTAATACCATTACTCAAACTAAAGAAGTTAATATACCTAAAAATATGTTATTGATTAACATTGTAGGTATAGGTAATGCTAATACCATTGATGGTGGATTAGGTATATCATTCTATCATAAAAAAGGGTATATTTACCAACTGAATTATCTGCCCATAACTAAAACTGTTGTAGGTGGTATTTCATTCCAATTAAATAGATAACTATGATAACATTAAACCAAATGATTTATCAAATCTATGAAGCTCTGCAAATTACTGCAGATGATACTTCATTAGATAAAAGGTTGATTAAAGATTTAATTAATCAATCAAGAGCTAATTGGATAAGAAAAGAGCATAACAAAAACAGAAGTATTGATGATAATATCATTCAAGATTTAGGTTGTATAAATATTCAACTTACAGATAGAGTATCAGCTAATTGCTGTGATATATCTACAGAATGTAGAATTCTTAGGTCTAAAGAAAAAATTCCTAATGCTATTGAGTTAAACCATGAAAAAATAATCACTAGAATATCTGCAGTAGACTTTATGTCTATTCCTATTATATTTATGGATTATGATGCTGCTATTTATTTTGGTAATGGTAGATATAACAAGAAAGCATTAGCTGCTTTTATTAAAAATAATTACTTATACATTGTATATAACAAAGGTGCATTCAATATGCTAATTGAAAAGTTAAATGCTCAAGGTGTATTTGAAGATCCTACAGAAGCTGCAACATTTACTAATGATTGTGGTACTCCTTGCTTTAGTTGGGATTCTCGTTATCCTATTAATGCTTGGATGTGGCAAACTTTAGTTAAGCCAGAAGTACTTAATGAATTAAGAGGTAAGAGAACTTTATATAAAGATGAAAACAACAATGCTAAGGATGATGCTATACCATCAGTAGCAGCTAATTTTACACAAGCTGGTACAGATCCTGGTCAAAATAAAGCACAAGAATGATAAGAAAAGGTTCTAAAAACAAATTTGATGTGCATAATACTTATGAAGATATTTATAAGCATTATAAAGTAAATACAGATAAACCAGTAGACAAAGCTAAACATGCTGCAGTACTGGTTGATACTTTTGAAACTCTAATGAATATGGTAATCAAAGATGGTTTCTCATTAAAGTTTCCACACAAGTTTGGAGAACTAGAAATACAAAAGAAAAAACAAAAGATAGTTTACAATGAGAATGGTTCTATAAATAGAATCTGTTATAAGATTGATTGGGGTGAGACTAAGAAACATTGGCAAAAAGTATATAATAATATACCTGATGAAGAGTTAAAGCAGATTAAAAATAAACCTAAGATATATTGTAAGAACAAATATAGAATGAAGTTTAAATACATTAAGGATAAAGCTGTATATAAAGGTAAATCAGCAGTAATGTTTATACCTAGTAGAAAGTGGTGTAGGCAGTTAGCTGTTCATCTTAAAACAAATCCTTATAGAACAGATTACAAAGAACAATGATTATAAAAATTAATGATATGTCACATGATAAAAAAAGGTGGGAGAAATCAGAAACTGCTGATGGAGTCACTAAGAGAGTATCTGTAGAACAAGTAGAAAATGGCTACATTGTAACTATGGAAAAATATGGTAGACCATCTATGGATGGTGATGAAGATGATAAATACACTAATGAGTGTAAAAAATATATATCTAAGAAAAACCCTCTTGAAGGAATGAAACCTAAAACAGAAAAAGAATCTGTTGAAGATAAAATTCTTGATGGATTAGAAAACTTATCCTTTTAATAACTATGGCTACTTCAGGTAAACTTGTCAGTTTAAAAACTATTGTAGAGAGAGTCTACATGGACTTTGGATTCAATTATTCATTATCATTCACAGAAGCTGCTGAATGGGCTGGTAGTTTACTTGCTTTACTTAAAGCTCCTGTAGTATTAAAACACCATGTTGATGAGATTGTAATTGATGAAGGTAGAGGTAAACTCCCTTGTGATTTAGAATCTATTATACAAACAGCTAGAAAAGTTAAAGGTGTTGGTGATGGTTGTGCTACAGGTGTAATTGCTACATTAGATAGAGGTACACAGTATGTAGAAATTTCTGCTATTGATATTGTAAATAGAAAGTTTAGATTATGTGGCTGTAATGCATTTACTTCTTGTGATGAATGTACTACTGTTGATGGTCCAGAAATTGAAAATAATATTCCTTGTGAACCTAGTAAACCTCTTATAAGACATTATGGTGGTGGTACTGAAAGACCTAACTTTAGATTAGAGCCTATGAGATGGGCTACAGATTCTTTTAACAATAGTATGCACTGTACTAACTATGACTATGCTTGTGGTGGTGGAACTAGTACTTATACAGTAAATGGTAATTACATATTTACATCTTTTGATCATGGTTCTGTAATGATGGCTTACTTAGCTATACCTACAGATGAAGAAGGTTTTCCTTTAATACCTGCTGATGAATGGTGGAGACAAGCAGTACAGTTTGAAATTGCTTATAAGATTGCTATGAAGTTATTTATTCAAGGTAATATTACAGATAAAACATTTCAGTATATTGAAAGAGAAAGAGATTGGAAAGTAGCACAAGCTGTTAATAAATCTAAAATGCCTTCTATTGATGAAATGGAATCATTTAAGAATCAGTGGGTTAAACTTATACCTAACTATAATAATCATACAACATTCTTTAAGAATATGCAAATGCCAGAGAGAATGTTTAATCATCCATATAGATACTTTTAATATATGCCAGTTAGTAAAAATACATGGAATAAGGGGCTTAATTCAGATTACTCAAAACTAAAAAGCCAACAAGATAGTTACTTGAATGCTAAAAACATTAGAGTAATAACTGATGAAGGTTCATCTACTCTAGCTATAGAAAATGTTAAAGGTAATTTAATAAATTTTAAAGTACCTAAAGTAGAGGCTACTTGGAAATTTGATTTTACAGATGTTACTGTTACTACAAGTATTACATTAAATAGAGGACCATTCCAAATAGTTTTACTAATAAATGCAATTAGTAAATCAAATGAGATTTTAGCTGAAGACTTAAATTCACAATTAGCTGATTTTGTTATAAGTAATCCAGGGCAAGGGTGGAACTATTGCAAATTTTACTATAACTCAGACTATTTAGTTTTATATGATTTCTTACCTCAAAGTAGTTTACTAAATAGCTTAACTATATTTACTACAAATAACATACATGTATTAAGAACTAGCAGAGTACCTGTTCACACTATATTAGGACAAGGGTATTATAATGATAACTTAGTAATTATAACATGTGCAGTTAATAGTAACCAAAGTGAACCTACTAATACTGAAGGTTTTATATGGGATATACAATATGATAATGCTAGTAATACAGTAATATCTACATCTTTAGATGGTTTATTTTTATTACCACAACCTACTTTAAAGTATGCAGGTAAACTAAATTTATCTAGAGAGTATGCTATTAATAAACATTTAAAATGTAGATTTGAAAATGTAGATGTAGCTAGAGTTACTTGGACAGATTGGTATAATGATTTAAGAATATGTAATGTTCTTGATCCACAAATTTATTCTACGCCAGAAACTTTATTTTCTTATACTCCAGAACATTTTCCACAAAAACCTATTGTAAGAGCACTAATAGGTGGAGGTACATTACCAACAGGTAAATATCAATATTGGTATCAACTATCTTCTAATCAAGGAGCTACATCTACTTACTCTCCTGTAAGTAATTTAATTAATCTTTTTCCAGGTATAGTTACTGGTGTAGCAGCTTTTACAACAACTGGTGCAGCACCTGGTGCAAACTCATCTAAATCTGTAAGAGTTGATGTAATAAATATAGATACTAATTATGATACTATTAGGTTTGGATATACTGTATATCAAATACCTGATTTTCCAGAATCTTTTTTCTTTGATGAAAGACCTATACCTGATTCAGGTGAAGTTACTGTAGTACATAATGGTAATGAAAATGATATACCTGTAAATTCTACTGATATAAATAACTTAAACAGAAGTCCTCAAGTATTTAAAACTATTGATGTAGTTAGAAATAGATTATTTGCAGCTAATGCAATTACTACATACTTTGATTTAACAGATGATTTTGATGCTAGAGCTTATAGATTTAATAGTGGTAGATTATGCAATTTATATAACATAGGTGATGATTATATTTTTCCTTCTGTGGCAATAAATGCAAACATTAATGAAATTAAAATTGAAGGAGCAGCTCCTGTTGTACCAATAAATTATAATTTAATACCTGAAAACTTTGATGTAATAAATCCATTTAATAATGAGAATCCAGATCCTACTTTAAACCCATTTACAAGTGGTATTATTAATGGTTGGGCAACTGAATCTCAATACAAATATCAAATTAATGGTACTACTATTGGTGGTACTGGTCAAAATATAAGCTATGAGTTTGTAGCTCATGACCAAATACCAGCATTAAATAATTTTCCAACATTTAATGTTTTTATAAGACCAAATCTTGATTATGGTGGTGCTTATGCTGCTGAACAAAATGATACTTATGAATACCCTGCAGGTAATGGACAGTATTTAGATAGTATGAAATCTCCTTTACAAGAAACTTTATTTACAGGTTATGCTAGAGGAGAAGTATACAGATGGGCTATTGTATTTTATGATATATATGGTAATCCATCTTATCCTTTGTGGATAGGTGATATTAAATTTCCATTTGCTTCTGATATAAGAACAACTCCTATTGCTGGTAATGATGGTACATTTGGATTAACTGATTTAAATCCAAATTTTAATATAAATAGTCATCCTGTACAAACTAGACAAGTAGGAATTAAATTTACTTTAGACACAGGTAATCCTCAATTTCAAAATATAAAAGATAAAATATCAGGATGGTCTTATGTTAGAGTTAGAAGAGATGTTAATAATAGCACTAGATTAGGTACAGGATATGTTCAGTTTACTGCTGTTAATGACAATTATACATATGGTGGATTAGTACCTTTTTTATATAATGGTGTAAATAATTCAGGATGGAAAAGCATATCTACTTTAGAAAATACAGCAATTAATATTCAAACTTTTAATTCACCTAATTCATTTAATCAAACAGTAGGTAATTTTAGATCTGGAGATTATATTAAGTTTATAGGTAAAACTTATGATTATGGTAGTACAGGTTTTCCTGATACTACAAAATATTTTGCAAAAATTCTTGCACCAACTGCTACAAACTGGAGTGGTTATTATATAATGGGTAGTAATATTAATTATAATTTTTCAGATGCTGCTTTACCTACTCCTACTAATATTGCAGCAGATGTAAAATTTCCATTACTAGCTAATTTTAATATAGGGTATGCTACATCAGGATCTTTTACTGCAGCAAGTAATATAAATGCTCAAGGAGCTGCTTTAGATTTTTATAATATGGCTAGTGCAGATAATGATGATTTTAATAATAAAAGATTTGGAGAATGGGGAGTACAGAATAATTTATTAGTTTTTGATAACGCTAATCCAAATTACAGTATAGGTCATCCAGAAACTGACATAGGATTAAACCCTCCTAATATTTTTACTAATTTTGGAATTTACTATGTATCTTATGAAAGATATTTAACAGGACAATATGGTGGTGATGATAGGTCATCTAGGTATGCTAATGAGTATATATACTCTAACCACTTTATGCCTTATAGTAAAAATGTAACAGGTAGTTGGTCAAATCAAGTTTATGGTGGAGATACTTGGGTAACATTCTTTGATTACCAAAGATCTAATTTAAATTATTTTGATGGTAGTGGTTTTGACCCTGCAGATGATAATGTTAATGATTTAGCATTAGCTGTATTTTATCCAGCTGAAAGTAATTTTAATCCAGAATTAAATAATGTTTATCAACATGCTTCTGTTAGAGGTACTGATGCTGCAGGTACAGATAGTATATTTAGAAGTAATTATTCTTATAACTCTGCTTATTCACAACAAAATTCAGGCATAATATTTATATCTAAAGCTTATCTACAATCAAATATTGTAAGAGAACCACATACTATATATCCATCAGAGCCTAAATTAGATGGAGAACTAACAGATTCTTGGAGATCTTTTTTAGTTAATAATGCATTATCAGTTAACGGTAACTACGGTGAGATTAATAGAGTAATAGAATTTAAAGATAGATTATTCTTTTACCAAAATGATGGTGTAGGTATAGCATCAGTAGATGAAAGAGTTCTTGCTAATGAAGCTGATGTTACACAAACTCAATTAGGTACAGGTACAGTATTACAAAGGTTTGATTATCTAAGTACTCAAACAGGAAGTAAACATTCTTTTGCTGTAGAAGCTACTGGTGATGGTGTTTACCATTATGATGCTTTTGTTAATAAAATGTTTAAGTATCAAATTACTGGTGATGCTAGTGGTATTAAATCACTAACAGATGTTAAAGGATTAACTGGATTCTTTAGAACAGCTTTTGCTACAAACAGTGGTTTAAAATCTACAGATAAAATACTAAGAGCTAACAATGCAAGAATAGGTATTAGTTCAGGATATAACTCTGAGTTTAACTCTGTGTATTTTACATTCTTTGACCAGCCTAACAATATAAGATATACAGTATCTTATAATGAATTACTAGATACTTTTGAATCCTTCTATGATTTTTATCCTTCTCTATATCTTAATATGAGAAAAAGATTCTTATCTGTTAAACCTACTGATATAAGTCCTGGTGATTCAATGTATACTCACAATGTAAACATTAGAAATACTTTTTATGATGTTACTTATCCATCATTAATTAAGTTCAGAGTTAATGAAAACTCTGACCTTGTTAAAACTTTTGATAACTTCCAACTTAACACAGAAGTTATATTAAATAATTTGCAGTTAGCAGAAACAATTGATACATTAGCAATTATAAATGACTATCAAAATATTCCACAAACAAATGCTAACTTTGTACAAAAGATAAGAAGTTGGAGATTAGCTATTCCAAGAGATGAGACTAATCCTTTATTGAATATTAAACCTAGAATATCAGATAAATATATAGATGTTACATTTACACATAATCCACTTGGTCTTGATAAGACTTTTAGATTGCATGATGTGTTAACAGAATACTCAATGAGAAGTAAAATCACACCTAAATAATTATGGCAGAGAAAAACTCACTTTGGAAAAACATTAGAAATAAGGCAAAGCAAAACAGAGCATCTGGTGCTACACCTAAGAAGCCTACTACAGAAATGCTTAGGCAAGAAAGAAAGATTAAAGCTCAAAAAGCTAATGGTGGGCCTGTAGGTGAGGATGTAGGTGGTCAAAGTGTAATGTTAACATCTAAAAGTTTTAATGATCCTAAAACAGGAGAAACTAGAAACTTACAAGTAAGTGATGATAATAAAA
>Ga0315285_10006674_pt1 | contig 11894 bp, 15 predicted proteins | sample YL17G09_36_MG_FD_203698 | JGI IMG/M metagenome (GOLD analysis project Ga0315285, IMG submission 203698) | Sediment microbial communities from Yellowstone Lake, YNP, Wyoming, USA - YL17G09_36 | ecosystem: Environmental > Aquatic > Freshwater > Lake > Sediment | place: USA: Wyoming | collected... | reverse complement strand
ATTTCCCCGGCATTGGAGTATCAAGTCGCAAGTTCTACGAGTTCTTAGTGCTTGGTAAATGCATCCTTGCCTTGCCGCAGAACAACTGCTGCTGGCCGCTGAAAGAATGGGAGCACTACGCGTCACTTGGGCCTGATTACGAGTACGAGACGCTCGAAGCACGCATTGATCATCTGTTGGATCATCCAGCGATCCGCACCGATCTTGGGAAACGAGCTGCCGCCTTGCGACCGCTCATGAGTCATGAGGCCGTTGGAGAATATGCCGCGAAGACTGTCGACGAGTTCGTCGGTGCTAGTTTGAGCGGCACCATAGAAAGAACAAGGTACTTGTGAAGTTCATCGACAGATACAGGCAAGACAAAGAAGATCAGTTTGTCGACAACGCGGTCATCGTCACGTTCGAAAACATCTGTGACTATGCTGCTCAGATGCCAAGCGCAGACAGCTACGAGATCAGGTACGCCACTAGGATGCCTTCGTTGAAAGCCGCTGAAAAAGTTCTTGAATCCGTGCGGTTGAAGTTCCTGGCTGAGGATGTGAAGGCTGATCTCTTTTACATGGAGGGAATGATCTGTGGGAAGATCGCATCCATTGCTCCTCCTTCGCAGGAGGTCTACCAACTTCGGATGTTCTGGTCTCGCGCACCTGGAAAGTTCATCAATAAGCTCACAGGTAATCCTATCGACCTCACCTCGAGTCTCTCAATGGGACCCGTCTTCACCGGAACGGTTCGCGAATGGTACGAGACGCTCATCGAGACCATCGTCGATGCGAGCAACGAACTGCGCAAGCAACACGGGGTTACACCCAACAAGATCTACGTCGGTCCTAACGTGAGGTGCATTCTGGAGGCCTGCGTTATGTACAGGCCTTCTTTTCCAGGAGGATTGCAACATTACGGCACGTTAGCTGGTGGTTTCAAGATCTACGAGACCAACAGGTTGACCAACGACGTTGAGATTTGCCTTGATCTGGGTGACGAACGACACATCGCGATCGTCAGCGTCCTCGACATGAACATCATCTGACAAAACATACCTAACGATGTGTTGACCCTCAACGAACTGCGTGAGCTCATCCACCGACAGCTCATTGAGGAAGCAAATGTCATGGATCTAGCGAACAGACAGCTTGACCGTGTTGCGATCGTGTCATACATGAACGGCAGGATGACATCGCTGATCGCGATCTCAACGTCCGAGATCGTGAATCACGAGGGTGTTCCGATCCCCAAGGTGTTGGGTTTGGCGCAAGCTGTCAGTGAATACGATGCAAACTACAGACTTCACCGTCTGTACGCCGAGAATGCTGTTGTTTCTATCGTTTTGCTAGCTGCTGCCCTTGAGTATTGGAAGAGTGTATTTGCCGATTACAGCGTCAGTCCTGCTGCGCAGCAGGTAATCAAACGCTACTTCGATCAAAACAAAGATAACCCAGCGCTAGTGGAACCAGACGCGGATTCTCAAGGTGGACGTCGGGCCGACTTTTTAAAGGCCGCTTACCTGGGTCCAGTTGGATTCAATCTCGAACACGCTCTTCAATCAGGAGAGAAGGCGATTAACAAAGCTGCCGAAGCTGGATCGGAGTATTGGACTCGCGACGATGTTGTTGACATGGTCAAGGATGCTGCAAACAACGGCTTCGATCGTGCTTACAAAGACATATCAAAAACACGACATTCACTGGATGACTTGCTTCGAGATGAAGCTGGTAAAGATCTGTTGGCTGAGCTGGTGAGAGCGATTCGAAACGGCGGCACAGCCAAACAAAAAGCCTTGGAATGGCTCTCCTCTAAAGTAGAGGAAGTCTATGAAATGATGATCGCTGACAAAAATGAAATGGACGCGTGGTATCGCATCGTTCAGCCTGCCCTCGATAAGCTAAATTACGAGGCGTGAAGAAAACAATCGCGGTCATCGGTCAAGGATTTGTCGGCGGCTCACTCACCATTGTTATGTCTGAACGCGGGTTCACTGTGCAAACGTTCGACAAGGCCGACAAGGTCGCACTAGGCGGATACAGGCCAACACGCACAGGCAAGTTGTCTGACTTTGTCACACACGTAGAGCGATACGAGACCATTGCCAAGGACTTCACAGGCGTCTACTTTGTGTGCGTCCCGACGCCGATGCACGAGGATGGCTCGGCTGACCTAAGCATCGTTGACAGCGTGTTGAAGGAGCTTGCGTCCATCCCTGGCGAACGCGTCGCGGTTGTGAAGTCGACCGTGCCGCCTGGCTCGACTGTACGTTGGAACAAAACCTTCCAGAAGACCGGTTTACGTGTTGTCTTCTGTCCAGAATTTTTGACAGAGGCCAACGCGCTCGACGATATGCGTAACCAGAATCGCATCGTGCTGGGCGGGCCACGCCCTCATATCAACAAGGTGAAGCAGATCTTCCAAACTGCCTTCCCGAAGGTTCCACTCATGAAAACGAGCAGCACAACTGCTGAGATGGTCAAGTACGTGACCAATTGTTTCCTCGCGACGAAGGTCGCTTTTGCTAACGAAGTCGCTCAGATCTGTGAGGAGTTAGACAAGATCGGGCTCGACATTGATTACGACAAGGTGATTGAGTACGCACGGTTCGACGAACGTCTTGGCGGATCTCATTGGTCTGTTCCAGGCCCGGATGGGAACCGTGGCTTCGGCGGTCACTGCTTTCCAAAAGACATGAACGCTCTGATCTACGTCGCCAAGGTTCTTGGTATCGATCCCAAGGTCATGAACGGTGTTTGGGCAAAGAATCTTGAGATTCGCGAATGTCGCGATTGGGAAGCTATGGTTGGGCGCGCGGTCTCAAAGAAAGTCTGATCACCACTCCTTGACCAACTTTGCCGCATCAATGATCGCATTTTTCACGATCGCATCACGTGTGGGACGTGGTGCTTCCTTCTTCTTTGCCTCGTTGTGGATCACATCGTGAACGATGTTGTGTCGAACGTCCAACCCGGACAACGTCTCTAACTCCTCGGTGTCGCGGCTAGTGGTCTTGACAGCGTACATCATGGTGAAGTAGAAGAACGTGTCCACGAACGGGCAGTCAGGGAACTTTCCGTTCCCAAACAAGGTGAACCACCTCTTATTGACGATCGGAAAGCAGTAGTAGAGTCCATTCTTGTTCGGCCACACGACGGCTGGATTCTTGACAGTGCACGCGATCAACTTCGTGTCCCACCCACGCGTCTCCATGATGTTGTCGTTGCCCCAGACGTACACGTAGTCTGCCTCTGGATCAGACATCGACATCGCTTCGTCGTACAAGACGTTCAGGATGTGGTAGCCTTTACCTCGCTTCTTGATCACGTACTTGACGTTGTCGTGATCGATCGCCAGCTGCTCGTAGAGCTTGATGCTCTCAACATCATCCGAGTCTATTCGTGCGCAGATCTCAAACCTTGTGGGATCGTCTGCGAGCGTGAACAAGCTTTCCACGGACGCCTTCGTCTGCTCGATGCGCCCTCTACTGGGCAACAGGATCGAGATCTTCTTCACGGGACCAGGCTTCGCTTGACAGCCACGGGGATCTCGGTCTTTCGGAACGCGGGGAACATCCGTTCGTAGGTATCGGAGTTGAAGAGCCTACTGCCCGCGTTCCAATGTTGTCCTTTGTACTCGACTATCGGGTTCAACCCACGTGCTTGACACAGTTGATCGACAACCTGAGACGTGCTCATCGTGTTCCCACCCGCGACCACGAGCACACGGTTAGAGACCGTCTCACTCGCTAACACGATGTTATGTGCCGTGTCCTCCACAAATGCAAAGGTGCGCAGATCGTCAGGGTTACCCTCTAACGCGAGCTTCAACGGGTCAGCTGTCAGCTTCTTGACGACGGTCGGAAAGAACCTGTCACTGTTGTCGTTAGGCCCGAACTGCGTACATAACGCAAGAGCGAGCCAATCATTGCCGGACGTTCTCAACTGTGAGATCAGCGTGCGTTTGCACTGCCCGTAACCCTCCCAGGTCGCCATCAACGCGCCGTCCTCCATGTTGTCCTCGGTCAAGACGTGATGCGATGCCGGCCACGCCGTGTGGGACGTGAAGCACACGAGCTTCGCGTCCGGCGCGTACGTCTTCCAGGCCTCCACAACGTTCGCTTGCATCGTCAGCTGTCGACAGAACGCAAACGAAGGATCAGTATGCCAATGACGGATCGCAACGTCAGCGCAGAAGAAGATGACATCGGGTTCACGTGCATTTTCGATCGAAGTTCGCGCTGAGTCGAGCTCAGTGAGATCGTATTCTCTCCACGCTTCAACTGTTGTGTGTCCTCTAGCATCCAACGTCTTCACAAGGTTTTTTCCAACGAAGCCGGTGGATCCTAAGACAAGAGCTCTCATACGAGCTTGCACGGTCGGTACGTGTCGCTTTCGTAATCCTTGCCGCCTCGTGGACCACGACTCATCACAAGCATGACGGCTGGCTCCAACGCCTTGAACGCGTGGATCTCATTTGGCTTGCTCACCGTCATGTCGCCAGCTTCCATGACGCATGTCTGGTGGAAGCCGCCGCTCACGAACATGGAGTGGTACTCCACCTTGCCGCTGATCATGTAGTTCGTCTGCGTCGTCTCCTTGTGAAAGTGGTTCCCGCGAACGGCGTCGACAGTGAACGTCACGATCCCGACGTGGTCAGTTGGTTCCTTGTACAGGACGTCAACGATGTCCCCGCGGTCGTCGGAGTGGGCTGGTTCGATCTTGATCTTCATGTTGAAACCTCGTCAGAAAACGGAGCAAGCACCTCGGTCGTTGGATTGATTCTCTTTAGGTTGTTCACGACCGACGTTGGTAGGTTGCGTGTGGTCAACACCACTACAGGATCGTTGTGCATCGCCAACGTTCCCTCGTCGACGATTGGGATCCTAGACAGTGGAGTGAACTTGTCGATCTTCCTGTCCGACACCTCGAGAACTGCTTTAACCTCGCGATGGGTGGCATGTGCACAGGTCAGAAGAGTGTTTCCTTTCGCGCTAGCACCCAACGTGAACACGGTTCTACCCACGGCTCGCAACGCGAATAGCTCAGACTGGAGGCGCTCAACGTGCGTGTCGAACTTCTTTGACGCGATCGTGATGGTCGCCACGTCAGGGTGGGTCCCAACGTCGCATGACGATGCAACGTCACCTTTTCGCAACGTCACAACCATGCTAACGCCATGGAAGTTGACAAGCTCCACATCTGTCATTGTGAAGCCAAAACGCTTCGCCATTGACGCCATGGAAGCGACTGAGAAGTAATGCACATGCTCGTGATACACTTGGTCGAAACCACCGTTCTCCACCATCCATGACCACGACGGAACCTGGATCACAAATCGCCCATCATCCTTGAGCACGTTGAACGCGGTCTCCATGCATCGCTGGATGTTGTCAACGTGGTTCAGAACGTTACACGCAATCAGAAGATCAACACAGTTGTCGCGTGAGATGATGCCATCTTCAAAGTACCCACAGAAAACGTCCAAACCACGCGCCAATGCGATCGTGACCATTGCTTCAGACGGATCGATCCCAAATGCGTGACACCCGTTGTCTTCGCACTTCTTCAAAAGGTAACCGTCGTTGCACCCGAGTTCAACGATCGTCTGTCCTGGATTGGTGTGTTTCAACGCGAACTCGTTCCAGTACTTTCGGTAACTCTCAGAGTGGGATGACACAAACGAGTACTCGGTCTCTTTGTATCGCGTGTCCTGTGAAACACGGTATCTCGTCTGAACGTGGCCACAGTTCTCGCACATGCAGACGATCAGCGGCCACACCTTGTCGCAGCCAGCGTACTGCCCACGCGACACGAACGTGTCAGCACATGGGTGCATCCCTAGATCCAAGACGTCAACGAGACGTTGTTCTTGACAGACCAAACACGCTTGCTTCAATTCTTGCATCGGAACTATGATAGAAGGTAATGGCAAACGTGTGTGTCTTTGGAGCCGGACGTGTCGGGTTGCCACTCGCTCTCGTGTTGGCTAGATCACATGACGTAGCGATCGTTGAACGTGATCCAAAGATCGCGAAAGCTGTCAGAAGTGGCAAGATGCCATTCCACGAGCCAGGGTTCGACGCTGAAATAGCCAAAAAGATGTTATTCGTTGCGAACGTTGACCCGTTGGTTGACGACATATGCATCAGTCACGATCACACGGTCGTGTGCATTGGCACACCGTTGATGAATCACATGGAGCCTGACGTTGGAAACCTCTTCAAGTTCGTTAGGAAGTGGGCTCAACAAGCTCGTGACGGTCAACACATCAGCCTACGCAGCACGGTTGCGCCAGGCATCTGTGACGCCATCATCGAGATCGTGCGCGCAGAGAGGCCCACGTGGACCCTTGGCGTTGACTTCTACTTCACACACGCACCCGAACGGATCTCGGAGGGGTTGGCCCACTCTGAGCTCCTAACGTTGCCGCAGATCGTGGGCGCGTACGACGAGAACTCGCGTGCCAAGGCACACGATTTGTACTCACATGCCTCGCAGTTCGTCGACTGTGACGTGCTTGAAGCTGAGCTGTGCAAGGTCTTCTGCAACGCTCGCCGTTACGTCGAATTCGCGTTGGGGAACCAACTGGCCATGACAGCGATGGAACACAACCGTGATCCACATCGACTGATGGAGCTCGCGAGCGCTGGTTACCCACGGTTCAAACCGATCAAACCAGGCTACGCCGCTGGCACATGTCTTCGCAAGGATTTTGGCTTCCTGTCGTGGAAACACTCCGAGGTTGACATCTTCACAAGCGCGTGGAGGATCAACGAACACTTGCCTGTCTTCATCGTCAACCACATGAAGCAGCTCGGCGTCATCAAGACAGGATCACGTGTCTTGTTACTTGGAGCAACGTTCAAGATGGATTGCGATGACATGCGTGACAGTCTTGGAGCGAAACTGAGGCGTCAGTTGCTCTTGAATCTCTGTCATGTGGACGTGCACGATCCGATGGTGAAAGAGAGCACGTTGCTTGATCACGACACACATGAGGAGTTCACGAACCTGACAAGCGCCGAAGCATGTGCCAGTCACTACGACGTTGTTGTGATCGGATCGCCTCACACAGAGATCGTTGAGTTCGTTCGAGCGCTAGACTTCGAATGCTGGGTGTCTGACATCTGGGGAGCAGTTGGAGCATGCAAAGGACCGTTGTACAGAAACACGTTGTGACCGGTGGCCTAGGCTTCATTGGCAAGCACTTGGTTGAGAGCTTGACTGGTGACGTGGTGATCGTCGACAACATGAGTCGGGTGCATGACACAGTCACGGCTGAGGCGCTGATGAGTAAGTGTTTTCAGCAAGACCTTCGCGAACCCATCGAACCGTTGCTCGCTGGCATGTTCACAGACGCGGTCGTCTGGCACCTAGCGGCCGTGAACGGGACAAAGAACTTCTACGAGAGGCCAAAGCTGGTGTTGGATGTGGCGATCAAGTCGATCATGAACGTTGTGGAGACATGCAACGGTCGCATTCCAAAACGTCTCGTGATCGCCAGCAGCAGCGAGGTTTACCAACAACCTTTGAGCATCCCAACGCTTGAGAACGAACCCTACAAGATCCCCGATCCTAAGAACCCACGATACAGCTACGCTTTTGGCAAGATGGCCACCGAGATCTACGCGCATAACGCTTGTCAGGGTTACGACTACGTCATCTTCAGACCACACAACTTCTACGGCCCTGGCGCTGGTTACGATCACGTCATCCCCGAGGTCGTGCGAAAGATCTACGCGGCGTCGATAGGGCTCACGAAGAAGAACTGTGATCTGACGCTTCATGGCACTGGGAGGGAGACGCGTGCGTTCTGTCACGTCAGCGACGGCGTAACGGCTATCAAGCTGATCGCAGAAAAGGGTCTCAACGGTGAAGTCTACCACGTGGGGACCGACGAGGAGATCGAGATCGTGGATCTGGTTCACGCCATAGCCGACGTTATGAACATCAACGTCGACGTGACATGGAACGTCGACGCAGCGCCTGTTGGCGCGACATCTCGTCGTTGCCCTGACATCGGGAAGCTGAGAGCCCTTGGGTTCTCGCCCAGAGTCAGCTTCATCGACGGGTTGAAGGATACTGTTGACTGGTGTTTACGTGACATTGCGCCCGTTGCTTAGTCCGGCCTAAAGCATGAAGACTAATAGACCTTCATATCACCGGTTCGAATCCGGTCGGGCGCGCTAAACAGACTACTATCTAAGGCATCATGAACATCCAGCTATCGCTATAACCATCGGCCACGTGGTCCTCCGAGTCTCATCCGTGTGAAAACGCGTGACGATGTGACTTGAAAGGAAAAGACCATGTTGAAGATGAAGAAATACGAAGCGTTTGCGAAGATGACGAAGCTGTTTGGCCCGTGGAACACGTGGGGTCGAGCGGAGCACATCGCATACGGGCTTGTGAGAGGTGTGCCTTACGCCAAGATGGAACGTTGCTCAAACGACAACCCGTTGGCTGTCTTGGTGGAAGACCGATTGTGGAGCATTGGGGCGTTCCCCGAGCATCTGAAGCCGATCGCAGATGGGAGGTACCACTCTGTCCCGCGTGAGATATACGACGAAGTAAAAGCTCTCGTCATATGGATCAAGAAGGAACCACACGTCAAGCGTGAGAAGGTTGAGGCTGCTGAATGACCACTGGCAAGCTTTACCTCGTCACACGCGCTGACCTGCGACACGGCTCACAGGCGGCGCAGTTGGTGCATGGGATGGCAACGTTCGCGCGTGAGTACCCAAGCACCTTCGAGGCCTGGGAACGCAGCTCAAACGTGGTTGTGTGTATCACAGCCTCAGACGAAGAAGCGCTTCGAGCGCTCTGGCATCGTGCCGAGGAACTCAGCGAGCTCAGTGAACACGGTTTAGCCATTTCACGCTTCTACGAGCCGGACATGGGCGACGATCTCACGTGCGTTGTTCTTGAGCCGATCGAAGTGTTCCAAGAACTCTGTCTAGGGTTGCCGTTGGCATGCCGTTGACTAGAGTGTGAACATGCCATCGATCGACGTGAATCAGATCTACGAAGGGTTGTATCAAGGCGCTTATCCCCCGTACGGGGACGAGCTCGCAAAACGTGGGTTTGACGTGCTCGTCCTTGCAGCAGGCGAGAATCAAAACGAAGAGCTGTACCCAGGCATTCAGGTGATCTGCGCGCCTGGGGACGATGACGTGCGAGTCAACCGCATGATGCGCTTCTTGCCGACGTGGATCCTTGCTGCACAACGTGTCGCTCAACTGCTTGACAAAGACAAGAGGGTGCTTGTCACATGCATGGCCGGCCTCAACCGATCCGGCATGGTGACAGCCATGGCACTTCATTTGCGCACTGGGTGGTCTGGTGAAGAGTGTGTCGAACACATACGCAGTTGCCGACCGATGGCGCTGTGCAACGACACGTTCGCAAAGTGGTTGATCGACAACCTCAAAGAAACTGAGAGTCCAACACTGCCAATGATCGACGTAGAGTCGACTACATGACCACACCGATCGTTGATTTCGTTGGGATGTCTAAGAAGCGTGCGCAGGACGTGGCCGAACTGAAGAACATGCTCTTCCGGCTCATCAGCGTCGACGGTGTGCCGTTCCTCTCCTACCCCGAAGATGAACGCACAGACAGAGTCTGTGTGGAGATCGAGAACAGCAAGGTTGTCAAGGCTACGTTCCGCTGAAGATCACCACGACTGTTCACGAGCTTCACCACGTAGATCTAGGAAATCACCTGGATCGACGACGACGAAGTCGCCTGTTTCGCGTCGAACCATGAAGTTGCCAGTGTGTAGGTCAGACCACTCCATGCCTGCGTTCTTTAGGGCTTCAAGGAACTCGTAGAATTCACGAACCTTCCTCGAAGGATGCCCGATCGCAACCTGCTTCTCTGCTCTAGACGATGTTGGTTCATGTGGGATCGTGGCGCCTCTCAACGCCGTGAGCAACCCGCGTCCAAACTTGTAGTAAGCTCTGTTGAATTTTCTTCCATCAGCATGCTTGTCGATCACACCAACGAGGTACTCATCGAAGTCGTTGATGGGTTTGCCAACAAACGATAGAAGCTTCCCTCTGATGTCAAGTTCATACATCGTGATGAGTTCGTCACGAACATCTTTGATGTCAGTCGCATCGTCAGCAATGTCTTCAACAAGCTTGTGGTTGTTCAACACGGCGCTCGCTCGCGAACGCTGCAAATTGCCTACAAGACTCTGATGGTCTAAGTCAAACTCAAGACCCGGCGGCATGGGATCCAACTGTTCAACGACTGCTCCGTAGTAGTACTCGATGCTGTGTTCTGATTCGATCTCGAGATCGAATGTCGTGAGAATTTTGGGAAAATGCTTGCGATACTTTGCTGGAAGAGAGTTCGCTTTTGAGACAAAATTGACCATTTTGTCCAGCTCATCCATATCTTCAGACATCCTGGCCACCGCTCGACGTCCCTTGTAAATGACGTCCAACACCGTGTTTGTTCTGCCACTACCCAATTTGGATGTCTGCTCAGCGCCGTGCTGGATCGGGACGATGCCCTTCTTCGCAAGCTCATGCTCGACTGGGGTGCCGCTCGTCAGCGCCCATTTCTTGAGCATGTCCTCGTCCTCGAGAAGCATGCCTCTGACGAGAGCTCGGAGGAGTCTCATCCCTCGCCAGCGAATCGCAAGGCAAGCTCGTCTGCGGTCGCCACGAGAGCGTCAGACGGATCGAGCTGATCGTACCAAGCGTTGAGGCTTTGTGTCACATGCTTCGCTTTGGCAGGATCCGCGGTGTACCCTTGAGCGTCGAGCGCCTTCTTGATGTTGTTGACCTTGTTGGTCTTCTGTGTGTTTGGACGCGCCATCGGGTTGCGACTGATTGTGCTGCCTTGCGTCTCCGCGTCGGCCTGCTGCTGCGTCGTGCTTCTCGCGGCCGGCATGGTCGGTGGATGCTGCGTCGGTGGCATCTGTGTGGGGGTCGTGCCTGTCGTGGGGCTCGTCGCCGACTGCTCGTCTGGAATGGATTCGCCAGCTGCGTTGTAGCGGAAGTTTCCTGCCTTAGCGGTCGCCGGCGGCGGGACTGCCTCGCTTAGACGTCTGACAACACGTTCCACCAGGGTGTTCAACTTCGCGCGTGTGAGCATGTTCTTAGCTATTCAGACGTTTGACAGTGACGTCACAAGACAATAGTAACGAGAGCGTCATCACGTCATACCTACCTGACCGTTTCTGGTGAGAGTGTTAGCTTCACTACGTGAACGATTACAAACATCTCCCCACGGGGAAGCCGCACGTGTCATACAGTGAAATGAGTGACTGGATGACCTGCAGCTACCGACATTTGCTCAAACATGTCAAGAAGATCGATCTTGATAAGCGTGGAACTGCCACTATCATCGGGACCGCGTTCCACAGCTGTGTTGAGGCTAGAGCGAACGGCAAGGAGCCTGACCGTGTTGAGATCTTGAGGGTTGTCAAGCAGGAACTAGAGCGTGTCACCGATCCGAAGGAACGTGAGAAGTTTGACCCTGAGGCGAACGTTGAACGCGCGATCCTGATGTCCGTCGAGGCGATGGGATTCCTCAACGCAAAGTTCCCTGAGTGGAAGCTTCACAAGACAGAGGACAACCTCTACGAGGCCATCATCCTGGATGTTGCGCAGCACGCTGACACAGCCTTCAAAGGGTTCATCGACCTCATCATCGAGGTGCCAGACAAGAAGCACGGCACCATCTTCTGGGTCATCGACTGGAAGACCGCGTCGAGACCGTGGGACAAGCGAAAGTTGATGGATCCCAAGGTCACGTATCAGCTCTCCCTGTACAAGAACTTCTGGTCTGCGAAGGCGAACATCCCACACGATCGTATCAAATGTGCGTACATCATCGCGGTAAAATCCGCGAAGGCCGGCAAACTCTGCAGCTTCATCCCTGTGTCAGTCGGCC
>Ga0315285_10006671_pt1 | contig 11894 bp, 9 predicted proteins | sample YL17G09_36_MG_FD_203698 | JGI IMG/M metagenome (GOLD analysis project Ga0315285, IMG submission 203698) | Sediment microbial communities from Yellowstone Lake, YNP, Wyoming, USA - YL17G09_36 | ecosystem: Environmental > Aquatic > Freshwater > Lake > Sediment | place: USA: Wyoming | collected... | reverse complement strand
GGCCGCGCGCGACAGCCTGGCTATGAACTTCACGGAGCCGGACGACGTCCCCGAGGACCGCCTGAACCGCATTCAGTGGCACACGGCGCGCGGTTGGGACGCGCCCTTCCCCGGCGTTCGCCACCGCAGCCAGTAATCTCAATTGCGGATTTCGGTTTGCGGATTGCAGGCACTGCCCAAATCCGTAATCCTTTCACGCGCCCAGGTCCCAGCGGCGGAAATACAGCGCCTGGCGTACGATCGGCAGCGTGCGCTTCTCCAGATCGCGCATCTGCGCTTCGCTCAGCGGCGTGAAGCTCGAGGCAACGCGCACGTTCTCTTCGATCTGGGCCACGTTGTCCACGCCGATGATAGTGGTGCTGACCGGGAGCGAGAGGTTATAGGAGAGCGCTTCCTGGATGGTCAAGGCGCCTGGCTTGGCAGTGCGCATACGTTCCGGCTGCTGGTCCGGCGGAGGCGGCGTCCAACTCGACAGCACCCGGCCGCGCGTGGCTACCTTCATGCCGATGATGCCCATCTTCATCTCCTGGGCCGCCGGCAGCAGGTGCTCGATGAAGCTCAGGTAATGCCGGTCGGCGGCGTTGACAGCCATCAGAATGGTGTCGAAGGGGAAACGCTTGATGGCTTCGACCAGAACGTTGGGCTCATAGTGGCCTGTCACGCCGAGGAAGTTCGTCATCCTCTGCTCGCGGGCCTGCTGGAGGGCGCGCATGGCGCCGTCGTTGGCGAAGATCTGCTCGAGCTGCTCGCGGGTCTGCAGGTTGTGAATCTGCCAGAGATCCAGGTGGTCGGTGTTGAGGTTGGCAAGCGTTCGCTCCAGCAGGCGCATGGAGCCGTCGTAGGTGCGGTCGGCCGTCTTGCTGGTGATGAACGCCTCTTTGCGGCGGGTCTTGATCACCCGGCCGATGTGCTTCTCGCTGGTTCCGTTTCCGTAGCCGGCGGCCGAGTCGATGTAGTTGAGGCCCAGATCGATAGCCCGGTTGATGATGGCCTCCGATTCCGCCTCCTTGCCCGGGATCTCCAGCGTGGCCTGCCCGCCCAGGCTGAGGATGCCGACACGGTAGCCGGTGCGGCCGAGGTTGCGGGTGGGCATGGCAGCGAACGTCCGCGGATTGAAGGGCGGGGCATGCTTGCCGGTGGGCCTTGCGGTCACCTTGCGCGCCTCCTGCCCCGCGGCTGCCGCTCCGCTGACCGCCGCCGCGATCCCCGCGCCGATGAAGCTCCGCCGATCGATCCCGCCCTCCCGGCAAATCGCATTCTCTTCCTTTTCGCCCATGCTCAACCTCCGTTGTTTGATTTCCGTCGATTGTACCGTCTTTCTGCTCGAGGATACAGTGCGCAGGTTTGCCCCCAATCACCAGCCGTGGCCACCGCGCCGAGCGGGCTATAATGGCGCATGCCGTTTCACCATCGCAGACAACTGCTCGGGGCGGCGGTCGTCGCCCTGGGGAACTTCGTCGCCGGCGGGCCGCTCACCCGCGAAGCGCAGGCGGAAACCAGGCGCGGCATCTTCGACGCCCACCTCCACATCCCCAGCGATAACGGCGAGAACTTCCAGTGGCACCTGGTCACCAGGAACATGGAGGAGTTCGTCGCCTACCTCGACAAGTGCCAGGTGCGCCGCGGCGTAATCTCCTCTTCCTGGAGCAACAAGGCGCAGACGCCGGAGGACTACCGCAACGGGAACCGCGAGGTGGCCCGCTATGCCGGGCGGTACCGCGGGCGGTTCCGCGGAAGCTGTGTCATCACCCCCTTTCGCATTGACGAGGCATTGCGCGAGATCGAGCACTGCCACAAAGAATACGGCTTCGTCTGGCTGGGCGAGTTCTGCAATTACATGACGGGCTACAAGTACGACACGCCGGAATGGGCGCAGGTCATGAAGCTGGCGACCCAGCTCAAGCTGGTGATCCAGATCCACACCAACACCCGTGAGATGCAACATCTGGCCGAGAACTTCCCCGAGACCACCATCGTGTTCCCACACCTCGGCGGCAGCCGCGACGACATCTTTGCCCGCATTGATATCGTAGCCAGGCACAAGAACGCCCATATCGACTTGTCCGGTTCGGGAATTGAGCGAGTGGGGATCCTGGAGCGCGCGGTCAAGCAGATCGGCGCCGACCGCGTGCTGTACGGCTCCGATTTCACCATCAATGAGCCCGCCGCGGTGGTCGCCCGCGTGCGCAACGCGTTCCTCACGGCCGAAGACCGGGAAAAGATCCTGTTTCGCAATGTGGAGCGCATGCTGGCGCAAGCCGGCCGGCGATGATGAGCGCCGGCGGCTGAGTTTGCGGCACCGAGTGGGGAGCGATGAGTACCAAGTAACGGAGGTGCCGCGGCAGTTCAGGGACGCGGGAGAGGGAGGAAAGCATGAACAAATCCATATCGTGCGGCCTGGTCGTCCTGTTCGTCTGCATCGGCGTGTTTGTGAGCACCTCTCAAACGCAACCTCGGCCCGCGGTCCGGGCGGCCCTTCCCGCGCCGGCGCGGGAGGGCGGTATGGCACTGCAGGAGGCCTTGGCGCGGCGGCGCTCCGTGCGCCAATTTGCAGCGACGCCGCTGACCCAACAGGAACTCGCGCAGCTTCTTTGGGCTGCGCAGGGCGCCAATCGGCCCGGCGGCCTACGCACCGCGCCATCCGCCGGCGCGCTGTATCCGCTGGAGCTTTACCTGGCCACCGCCGCCGGGTTCTTTCATTACGATTCGCGCGAGCACCAGTTGGAACGGCGCTCCGGCAGCGATCTGCGGCCGGCCATGGCCAAAGCGGCGTTGGGGCAAACCATGATTGCCGAAGCTCCGGCCGTGTTCCTCTTTGCCGCCGAATTCGAGCGCACCGAAAAGAGGTACAAGGCGGAGCGGACGCCGCGGTACGTGCATATCGAAGTCGGTCACGCCGCCCAGAACCTGCTGTTGCAGGCCGTGGCGTTGGGTTTGGACGCCGTGCCGGTAGGAGCGTTCGAAGATGCATCGCTGCAGCAGGCTGTATCGCTGCCCGCCACGCATCGCCCGCTCTATCTGGTACCCGTCGGCAAGCCTCGCTGACGAGCGCGGATTAACGCCGGAATCAATGCGACGGCTGCTTCAGATTCTGATCACCAGAATCGTTGGAGGAGACGCTTCCAGGTCGCCTTGCGGGGACGTGCGGATTACATATTGAAGCGCCAGTACAAAGGGCCTGCCGTCCTCAGTGCCCACAAACACCTGCTCCAGCGTGAATGACACCGGGATCGCTGCCGCGTGGGGCAGGGCCGACGCGGTGCGGCGGGCGACGTACGACTGTCGGGGGGCGCGCTTGGGCGGCGCTGCGGAACGAGCGCGGGCGGGCATGGAAGCCGGGCGCGGCGCTCCTCGGCGTTCGCGCAAATCGCCGCGCAATTGCGGCCGTCGGTCGTCAATATCAACACCGAATCAACGATCAAGCAGACCGGCCCGCGCCGCGGCCGGCCGGGCTTCGACGGCCAGGACCCCTTCGAGCAGTTCTTCGGCCCATTTGGCAATCCGTTCGGCATGGCGCCGCGCGGCAACCTGCGCCCGCGGAGCCTGGGCTCGGGCATCGTGGTCGATCGCCAGGGATACATCCTGACCAACCAGCACGTGGTGAAGGGCGCCGACCGCATCCAGGTGAAGTTCGCCGACGATCCGAAGCCGTACGAAGCCAAGCTGATCGGTTCGGACAGCGAAACGGACCTGGCCGTGGTGAAGGTCGATGCCACCAAGACGCTGACGCCCGCCCAGTTGGGAAACAGCGAGGGGATGAACGTGGGCGACTGGGTGCTGGCCATCGGCAGCCCGTTCAGCCTCGAGCAAACCGTCACTGCGGGCATCATCAGCGCCCGGAACCGCGATGTCGGCGGATCGCAGTTCCAGCATTTCCTGCAAACCGATGCCGCCATCAACCCAGGCAACAGCGGCGGCCCGCTGGTCAACATGGCCGGCCAGGTGATCGGCATCAACACCATGATCGTGAGTGATGGCGGCGCCTGGGAGGGGATCGGCTTCGCGCTGCCGTCGAGCACCGCCATCCGGGTATACGACCAGATCATCAAGACCGGCCACGTGTCGCGCGGGTCAATCGGCATTCAGTTCGTCAACGACGAGAACCGCAACCCGGCCCTGCTGCGGGCTCTGGGCGTAAAGCAAGGCGTGGTGGTGGACGACGTGAAGGCCGGCTCACCGGCCGACAAAGCGGGCCTGAAGTCCGGTGACGTCATCGTCGCGGTGAACGGCACGGCGGTAAAAGACGGCAATGACCTGGTCACCCGGGTTTCCGATACTCCGCCGGGCACGACCTTGCGGATCCAGTATGCGCGCGACGGCAAGACCGCCGAAACCACGGTGACCGTGGCCGACCGCGCCCGCTTGTTCGGAGATCAAAACGCAGAAGAAGCCAACAGCGGCAGGTCCGACGAGGCGTCGGGCGTGAAGTTCGGCCTGTCGCTGCAGGAACTGACCCCGGAGCTGGCCGAACGGCTCGGGCTTCGCAGCGCCAGCGGCGTGGTTGTGGCGGCGGTGGAGCCGAACTCGTTTGCCGGCGACATCGGCATTGCGCCCGGCGATGTCATCCTGGAGATCCAGCGGCAGCCGGTCAAGTCCATCTCCGACGTCCGGAGGATCCAGGGCACGCTGAAAACCGGACAGGACGTGGTGTTTCGCGTTCGGCGCGGCGGCAATGCGCTGTTCCTTGCCGGCACGCTGAAGTAGCAGAGACGCCGCTGTACCGCACGGCGATGGTCACCGTGTTGCTCTGCGCGCCGCCCTGCGTCATTACCACATCCACTTCATCGCCCGGCGTGACTCCCGTCGGCACCTGCGCGTTCACTTGGCAGACACCGGCCAGCACCGCAGTGCTGCTACGGTCCAACGATCTGCAGGATTTGCCGGTTGCTATCCTTGAGCGTCAGAACCATGCTCCCGGCGCCAGCGCTCCCATAGGTTTTCTGCCCGTAGAGCTTCATGGTCGCGTTCTGCGCCACCGGCACGTAGAACGCGCCAAAGCCGACGGTATCAGGGGCAAGGTAGCCGCCGGTGTCGACACCGCCGCTGAAGAAATCGGCCGCCAGCCCGAGCTGGTACGTGACCGGAGTCGGAGCGCTGTTATAAACCTCAACGACGTAAAAGCCCGGCGACAAGGAGGCGCCGAGTTGAAGCGGTGGCGCGCCGCTCACCGGGTTCCCAATCAGCGTCTTGTTGCTATCGAGGAACCGCATGGTCAACGAGGTTCCCGAAGGCGCCTGCGCATTCAGGTTGGCGGTGACCTTTTGCGGTGTGCTGAGCATGAATGCGCCGAAACCCGGCGTGTTGCTGGCGGCGGGGTGCAGTGCGCCGCCGAGATTGAAACCCCCGGCCGCCTGGCCAACAGACGTAAGCACCTCCAGGCCCCAGAACCCAGCGCCAGCACCCGAGGCCAGCGTGGCTTCCAGGATGTAGAAACCGGGATTCAGAAAACGCGTCAATTGCGGCTCGAAAGCTCCGCTGCCGGCAGTCGAGGCTGCACGGACATCAGCGGCATTCCCCAACACCCTGCTCGTGGCTTCGGTCAACCCCGGCATCGTGGCGTGCACCGTCACCTCAACTGCTGACTTGCTCGACGGCGTCCAGGTGCCGACATATGTACCGGCCGACAGATGGGTGAGGAAAACAGCGCGATCGCCATTGGTGAAAGTGGCGTAAACCAACGCCTGCGTAACTGCCTGGCCGCAATCGTCTTTGACCTGGGCCTCGATAAGGCTTGGGTAGGCGGCGGGCACAGAGAAGTTGTTGGCCAAGGTGCGGTGTACCACAACCAACCGCTGCGGCGTGCACTGGTCAGCCGCGTGCTCGCCCGGCCCCTCGGCGATTGCGTCGCTCAGCGCATCCCCGCGAGCTGAGGCCGTGCCCGTGCCCCCGCCGCGCGTCACGACAAACAGCACCTGCACCTCCTGGGAATCAAAACTGCCGCCGGCCAGGTCCTGGGACTTGACGGACAGCGTGCCAAAGTAAACGCCAGGCGAGAAGTTGCCGAGCTTCACTGGCACTTTGATTTCCCGTGGGTCGGCTGGCATGACCGCCGCGTTGTCAGGCGTATTGCTCAACCAATCTCCGCCGTCGAATGTGGAAGGGCTGACGCGAACCGCGAAACCGGCCGGGGCAGCCGTCCTAAGGTTAAAGTTCTGGGAACCGGGATCGGACGTGCCTGCCTGGCGCACGAAGATCAGCCCGGTCGGCCGGATCAGCAGGCCCGGATTGCTGCCCGCCGGCAGAACGTTAAGGTCAACCGGAACGACCTGCTGCGGATTGTCGGCACCCGGCGCGCTGACCACCAGCTCGCCGTGGTACAAACCGGCGCGCATACCGGCCACATTCACGCCGATCTCCACTGTCGGGTAATCCGGGGACGAGGCGTCGCTGGAACCGCTGGCCACCGATACGCTCAGCCAGTTGCCGCCCGATGTGGTCGAGCCCTGCATCGTCCAGTTCATCACCCCCTGCCCGACGTTCAGGATGCCGATGGTCTGCGGAGGAACGACCGTGCCGCCTTCCACCCCGGCGAAAAACAGCCCGCTCTGGCTCACCAGAAGCCTTTGGTTAGCCTGCGTCACGGATAAGCCGACCGCTACTGTTTGCGTCTGGTTGGTATTGGGGCTGCTAATGATGATCGTACCGCTGTAAGTGCCAGCCGTCAGGCTGCTTGTCTTGGCGCTCACCTGCACCACGGACGCCGACCCGGCGGGGACGGAGCCGGCTGTCGGAGAAACGCTCAGCCAGGTTCCTCCCTGCGTCACCTGCGCCGTCCAGGTCAGCGTGCCGCCGCCGGCGTTGGCGATGCTCAGCGCCTGGGCTGGCGCCGCTGCCGCCCCTGGCGCCGCCCGGAAGCTCAAGCTGGAAGGCTGCACCGACAAGCTGGGCGGTTGTGCCGCCGTGACCGTTAGCGTCACGGCGATGGCTACACTCGATAGGGAACCCACCGGCGCCAGGATGGTGATGGTGCCTCGGTAGGTTCCGGCGGCCAGAGTGCCGGCGTTCACGGAGACGGAAATGGTGGCCGGGACCTGGCCGGAAGCCGGTGACACGCTGAGCCAGTTCCCGCCGTCGTAGGTAAGCGCCCCCGCCGCCCAGGCCACGCCGGCAAGCGTGCTGCTTAGCGTGACTTGCTGGGCTGTGCTGGCGGCCGAGCCTGCCGCAGCGGAGAAGCTCAGGCTTGCGGGCGAAGCCGTAAATGAAGGCGCCGTCGCCCACACCTTGCGAATTCGCTCATTATCTGTATCAGCGATGTACAGGTTGCCGGCGGCGTCCACGGCCACAGCCCAGGGATCCCGCAGCGAAGCGCTAGTGGCTGGCCCGCCGTCGCCGGCATAGAACTCGACACCGTTGCCGGCCACCGTGGTGATGATCCCGGCGGGACTGACCCTGCGGATGCGCTGGTTCCCGGAGTCGGCGATGCACAGGTTGCCGGCCGCGTCCACCGCCACGCCAACGGGGTTATTGAGCGAAGCGACCGTGGCTGGCCCGCCGTCGCCGGAGTACCCCGCCTGCCCATTGCCGGCCACCGTGGTGATAATTCCGGCGGGGCTCACCTTGCGGATGCGGTGGTTGGCCGTATCGGCGACGTACAGGTTGCCGGCCGCGTCCACCGCCACGCCGTAGGGCATGTAGAGCGAGGCGCTGGTGGCCGGCCCGCCGTCACCGGAGTAGCGGTTCACGCCGTCGCCGTCGCCGGCCGCTGTGGTGATGATGCCGGAGGGGCTCACCTTGCGGATGCGGCTGTTGCCTGTCTCAGCGATGTACAGGTTCGCAGCCGCGTCCACCGCGACACCCCCGGGCTGGTTGAGCGAGGCGCTGGTGGCCGGCCCGCCGTCGCCAAGCGACGGCCCGCCCCCGGCCACCGTGGTGATGATTCCAGAGGGGCTGACCTTGCGGATCCGGTTGTTGTATATGTCGGCGATGTAGAGGTTGCCCACGGCGTCCACAGCCAGGTGGTGGGGGTAGCTGAGCGAGCCGCTGGTGGCCGGCCCGCCGTCGCCGGAAAAACCGCCGGCACCGTTGCCGGCCACCGTGGTGATGATTCCGGAGGGGCTGACCTTGCGGATGCGATAGTTGCCTGTATCGGCGATATACAGGTTGCCGGCGGCGTCCCCCGCCACACCACGGGGACCCTGAAGCGACGCGCTGGTGGCCGGCCCGCCGTCTCCGGAAAACTCATACGCACCGTTACCGGCCACCGTGGTGATAGTCCCGCCGGCGCTGACCCTGCGGACGCGCTCGTTGTCCCTATCGGCGATGTACAGGTTGCTGGCCGCGTCCACCGCCACACCATGGGGACCATGAAGCGACGCGCTGGTGGCCGGCCCGCCATCCCCGGAATAGCTGTACGCGCCATTGCCGGCCACCGTGCTGATGACCCCGGCGGGGCTGACCTTGCGGATGCGATGGTTGTTTCTATCGGCGATGTAGAGGTTTCCGGCCGCGTCCACCGCCACGCCATAGGGAGAGTTGAGCGAGGCACCGGTGGCCGGCCCGCCGTCGCCGAACACGCCCCCGCCGCCCGCCACCGTGGTGATAGTTCCTGCCGGGCTGACCTTGCGGATGCGGTCGTTGTTTGTGTCGCCGACATACAGGTTGCCGGCCGCGTCCACCGCCACGCCCCAGGGATCCCGCAGCGAAGCGCTAGTGGCCGGCCCGCCGTCGCCCGAGTAGCCCCGAATGCCATTGCCGGCCGCTGTGGTGATGATTCCGGACGGGGTGACCTTGCGGATGCGCTCGCCGTCCGAGATGTACAGGTTCCCGGCCGCGTCCACCGCCACACCCGACGGACCCAGCAGCGAGGCGCTGGTGGCCGGCCCGCCGTCGCCGCCCGAACCGCCTCCGGCCACCGTGGTGATAGTTCCTGCTGGCGTGACCTTGCGCACGCGACCGGGGTTCCAGCCCGCAATGTATAGGTTCCCGGCCCCGTCCAGCGCCACGCCGTAGGGCTGGTTTAGCGCGGCGCTGGTGGCCGGCCCGCCGTCACCGGAGTACCCGCAGATCTCGTTTCCGGCAACGACCCGAAGCAGCCCCGATGGCAGGATCTTGACAACTAGGCAGTTGCGCTCGTCACTCGCGTAGACAGCACCCGCAGCATCCACCGCGACACCGCTGATGTACCCTAGCGGCGCGTTAGTCGCCGGGCCGCCATCGCCGCGGAAAACCCAGGTGCTGCCCGCCACCGTGGTGATCACGCCCTGCGCCCGCGCCGCCTGCGCCGCTGAGAGAACCACAACCAGGAGGGAACAAAGGGCCCGCCAATTAGTACACTTCATGGCGACTGCCTCCACTAAGTTCCGCGCAGTACACCACCAATTGCGGAGTGCGGAGTTCGGAGTGCGGAGTGCGGATTTCAGGCCCAGCCGCCCGCAATCCGCCATCCGGAATCCGAAATTCAGGCCGGCCGATTTTTGGCGTTAGAATAGGGACGATGCGGTGCTTGCGCGTCTACGCTGATACGTCCGTGTTCGGCGGCTGTTTTGACCCGGAATTTCGGGTGGCGAGCGAGGCGTTCTTTCGCCAAGTGCAGGCCGGACGGTTCGCTCTTGTGATCGCGGCTGTGGTCCTGCGGGAACTTGACTCGGCGCCGGGACACGTCCAGGAAATGCTCGCTCAACTGCCGAAAGAAAATGTCGAAACGATCGAGCTTTCCGAAGAAGTCCGGCGGCTTCGCGACGCGTACGTTGAAATGCGGGTGGTGGGTCCGGCTTCGGTGGATGATGCCGAGCATGTCGCGTCGGCTTCTGTAGCAGGCGTAGACTTGTTCCTAAGCTGGAATTTCAAGCATATCGTACGGTTCGACAAGATAACCGGGTTCCAGGCGGTGAACATGCTGTGTGGCTACAGGCCGATCGCTATCCACTCGCCCCGTGAGGTGGTAGAAATATGAAGAAAGCGAAGAAGTTTGACTGTGTCGAGATGAAGGCGCGAATCCAGGAGAAGCTGCGGAAAGACTACGCGGGCATGAGTGAGGAGGAGGCGCGCCGCATCCAAATGGAGAAGGTGCTTTCCAATCCGGTGCTTGGACCCTTCGTGAAGGCGCTCAGGGAGCGTGCAGCCTCCCGGCCAAGGTAACGCTTGGACCACTCCCGCCTCAGCAGAAGAGGGCGAGATAGCGCGATCTTTCTTTTGCCATCCGCGGTGGTGGAGTTATGAAGGAACCCAAGACATTCGATTGCGTTGAGATGAAGCGGAAGATCCAGGCGCAACTGCGCAGGGAAGCAGCCGAGATGGGGGAAGAAGCGGCCCGCAAGATGCAGTGGCAGAGAGCCTTGTCGGATCCCATCATCGGGCCGGTGCTCCGGGCAATCACGAACCGGGCGCCCGCTGACGCGAAGTAGCGGCTCGTCCAATCTGCGGAATCTGCGGCTCTCATCTTTTCCCGCGTTCGACCAGCGGCTGCACGGCGCCGATGGTGTTGTTGGGCAGCGTGATCGTGACCGGGCGGCGAGCGCGCTCGACCACGACCCGCGTGGCACTGTCGGAATCCTGGCGGCGCGCGGTCCAGGCTTCGGCCTGGCCTTCCTTGTGCGGCACGATCACCGTCACCATGCGCAGCGTCTGGCGCGGCTCGGCGGTGGCCGTTTCCACATGCCAGGTGTTCGGGAACTGCGTCTGCGGTTTCGGCTCGTAGCCGTCCCACTGCCGGAAGCGGAGCGGCACGGCCGGCGGCAGGTACTGGACGACGACACCCGCCTTCGGCCGTTCCACAGCCAGCCGCGCCTGCTGCTCCTCGACCCGGAATGGCGCCAGCGCATGTAGCGTGAACTGGTAGGTCGCGGGCTTGGCCGCTTCCAGATCGTCGAAGATCACGATCACGTCGGGCTTGGCGAACACCACGCTGCGCCGGAAGCGCTTCAGGCGGCCTTCGTAGGCGGCCGCCGCTTCGCCCGCCACGTAATCGAAATCGGACGAAAGCTGATAATCGACGATGCGGCCGAACGGGCCGGCCGTCTTGCTCTGCCCCTTGCCATCGACCAGCACCGCATTCTGGGCCTCGGTGCTCCATACCCATTTCGTATGGAAGGGGCTGCCGTGCCAATCGCGGTATATGGTGGCGGTCAGCAGCGATTCGCCGTAGGCGTTCAGGTGGAAGCTGTTGTGGGGGTTGTGGCCGTGGCTCTGGCGGCCGAAAGGGCTGGACTTGAACAGGAAGTGCACGTCGTCGGCGCTGTCGAGCAGCGTGTTGTGCAGCGAGGCCACGCCGATGCCGCGAAATACGCGCGAGGTTGGCAGGTCGGCGGGGGGCTTCGGCTTGGGAGCAGGCACAGCGCGGGCGGCATGCAGGAAGCCCATAATGCCTTGCTCGGCGGGCGCTTTCAGTTGCTCACCCCACCACTACCAGTGGCCGTTGCCGGTGCGCCGGGCAAAATACTGCGCTACGGTTCCCCAACCTGGTGACGGCGGCCGGAATGACAGATCGCCGAAACCCACGGTCGGCGTGCCCGGCACGCCCAGGTAGAGCGAAAACGTTCCGACATTGGCCCAATAAGGCTTCTTGAAGCCATCGATCTTCAGCGCCGATTCGGCAACGTCCAGCCACCAGATCACCTTGGTCATGTAGCCGTACTGGTAGCTGAGGCCCTCGTGCCATCCGCCGTCGTCGTCGGCCCAGGCGGGATAAACGGCGAAGAAGGTGTTGACGGCGTGGTCGAGCCACTCGGCGGCCTGGGGCACGCCCGGCTCGCCCAGAAACGCGATGCCGGTTTCGGCCAGCTTGTGCCAGATGCGGTTGTTGTGGCTGCCGAACGGCTTATTGATGTGTGGGCCGCGGCGCAGCACGGCGTAGGCATCGTCGCCGCGGCGGGCCCACATCTTGCGCACCGCCGCCCGGTCGTCTTCGGTCAGCGCGTCGTACGCCCAGTCATAGGCGCGCGGCACGCGGAACAGGA
>Ga0315285_10006669_pt1 | contig 11895 bp, 18 predicted proteins | sample YL17G09_36_MG_FD_203698 | JGI IMG/M metagenome (GOLD analysis project Ga0315285, IMG submission 203698) | Sediment microbial communities from Yellowstone Lake, YNP, Wyoming, USA - YL17G09_36 | ecosystem: Environmental > Aquatic > Freshwater > Lake > Sediment | place: USA: Wyoming | collected... | reverse complement strand
CCATCGCGCGGCCGATCCTGCTCGGGATCACCCGCGTGTCGCTCAACATCGACTCGTGGCTGTCGGCGGCGTCGTTCCAGGAGACGACGCGCGTGCTGACCAACGCCTCCATCTCGGGCAGCGTGGACCACCTGCGCGGCCTGAAGGAGAACGTCATCATCGGGCACCTCATCCCCGCGGGAACGGGAATGAAGAAATACCGCGAGGTCAAGTTGTACGACGAAAACATGGAGGACCTGGACATCTCCATCAACAGGATCATCGAGGAGAAGCGCAAGGAGCGTGAGCTGAAGGCGCTGCTCGAAGCGGAGAGGGGAGCGCTGCCGACCGCCGAGAGCCTGCTGCCTCAATCCATGGATGGATAGAGGCGCCCGAGACAGGGATGCCTTGGGCGGCAGCCGGCCGCGAAGCGGCCTGGCGAGAGCCCAGAAAGGGCGCCGAAGCCGAGTGCTCGGGCCTCTTGCGGAGATCGAAGAAATCGGCTACTCTGTGTCGGTCGGGCCGAGCGGCGGTCCGCGTTGGGAGGGGATCCGGTGGAAACCGGAGTGCCGGACGATGCATCCGGCACCAGGGCGGGGGTGGATCCAACATTCTGGTCTCATTGTCCCCGGAAACGCAGAAAAGGGGTTGACTTTTTTTTTGTGCGGTAGTAACGTCTTAACCCGCGTGTCTTTCTCGCGCGCGTGCAACGCGGGGGAGAAATGCGCTCGTGGACGATCCAAGGGAAGGTAGCAGGAAGGTTTATGCCGACGATCAACCAGCTCGTTCGATTGGGGCGGAAGGCGACACACAAGAAGACGAAGGCCCCCGCTCTTCAGAACTGCCCCCAGAAGAGGGGCGTGTGCACCCGCGTCATGACCGTCACTCCCAAGAAGCCCAACTCGGCTCTGCGGAAGGTCGCGCGCGTGCGGCTGTCGAACGGCATCGACGTCACTGCGTACATCCCCGGCATCGGCCACAACCTCCAGGAGCACTCGGTCGTGCTCATCCGTGGGGGAAAGGTGAAGGACCTGCCGGGCGTCCGCTACCACATCATCCGCGGTGCGAAGGATACGCTGGGCGTCGAGGACCGCAAGAAGGCCCGTTCGAAGTACGGGACCAAGAGACCGAAGGCGTAAGGAAGAGGCCGCGCGATGCCCAGAGGTCAGTTGATTCGGAAAAAGAGGATCCTTCTCGATCCCCGCTACAACAATCCCGTCGTCGGGAAGTTCGTGGCCCGCATGATGATGCAGGGGAAAAAGAGCGTCACGTACACCAGCATCTACGGCGCCCTGGACCTCATCCAGCAGAAGGTCGCCGGCAAGGAACCCGTCGAGGTGTTCCTCAAGGCTCTCGAGAACGTGAAGCCCGTCGTCGAGGTGAAGTCCCGCCGCGTGGGCGGCGCGACCCTGCAGGTGCCCGTCGAGATCCGCGAGGAGCGGCGCGACGCGCTTGCCATGCGGTGGATCATCGGCTACTCGCGCAGCCGGCACGGCCGGTCGATGGCGGAGAAGCTCGCCGCCGAGCTCATCGACGCGTTCAACAATACGGGATCCGCAGTGAAAAAGAAGGAAGATACTCATAAGATGGCGGAGGCGAACAAGGCTTTTGCCCACTACCGCTGGTAGAGCGGTCGTGTGATGGAATCTCGGTTCCCCCTGTCGTCGATTCGCAACATCGGCATCATGGCCCACATCGATGCCGGGAAGACGACGACGACGGAGCGCATACTGTACTACACCGGCCGGACGCACAGGCTGGGCGAGGTCCACGACGGGGAAGCGAAGATGGACTGGATGGACCTCGAGAAGGAGCGCGGGATCACGATCACCGCCGCGGCGACCTTCTGCGAATGGCGGGGCGTGCAGGTGAACATCATCGACACGCCAGGACACGTCGACTTCACCGCCGAGGTGGAACGTTCTTTGAGAGTTCTGGACGGAGCGATCGGGGTCTTCTGCGCCGTCTCGGGCGTGGAGCCCCAGAGTGAAACGGTCTGGAAGCAGGCCAACAGGTACAACGTCCCCCGCATCGCGTTCATCAACAAGATGGACCGCACGGGCGCCCGGTTCGCGGGCGTCGTGCAGGAGATGCACGCGAAGCTCGGAGCGAATGCAGTTCCCATTCAGCTGCCGATCGGCGCCGAGGCGGACTTCGTCGGTCTCATCGACCTGGTCCGCATGAAGGCCCTGATCTGGGACGAGGATGTCCTGGGGGCGCATTACCGCGAGGAGGATGTACCGGCCGCGCTCGCGGCGCAGGCCGAGGCGGCCCGCCTCCTGCTGCTGGAGAAGCTGGCCGAGACGGACGACGCCTTTATGGCTGCGTACATCGAAGGACAGCCAATTCCCGAGGAGATGGTCAAGAAGAGCCTTCGGGCGGCGGTGGTGGCGAGCAAGGTCTTTCCCGTCGTGTGCGGGACCGCGTTCAAGAACAAGGGCATCCAGCCCCTTCTTGACGCGGTGGTCGACTACCTGCCCTCGCCGGCGGACATTGCCCCAGCGACGGGGATGGTGCCCAGCACGGGCGACTATATCCCGAAGCCGCCGCTGGACAGCGAGCCTTTCGCGGCCCTTGCCTTCAAGATCATGACCGACCCATTCGTGGGCAAGCTCACGTTCTTCCGCGTGTACTCGGGGCGCCTCTCCTCAGGGTCGTACATTTACAATGCGACCGCCGACAGGCGCGAGCGGGTCACACGGCTGCTGCGGATGCACGCGAACGAGCGCGAGGAGATCAAGGAGGTGAATCCGGGCGACATCGCCGCCGCGGTGGGCCTGAAGAAGACCACGACGGGTGATACCCTCTGCGACGAGGATTACCCCGTCATCCTCGAGTCGATGGTGTTCCCTGACCCGGTCGTCTCCGTCGCCATCGAGCCGAAGACGAAGGCGGACGAGGAGAAGCTCTCCTCGGCCCTGTACAAGCTCTCCGATGAGGACCCCACCTTCAAGGTGCGCTTCGACAAGGAGACGGGGCAGACGATCATCATGGGCATGGGCGAGCTGCACCTCGAGGTGCTGGTGGAGCGGATGTTCCGGGAGTTCAGCGTCGCCGCCAACGTCGGGGCGCCCGAGGTCGCCTACAGGGAGACCATCCGGGAGTTCGCCGAGGTGGAAGCGAAGTTCATCAAGCAGACCGGCGGTCATGGCCAGTACGGCCACGTCGTGATGAGCTTCGAGCCGCTGCCGCCGGGAACGGGCTTCGCCTTCGAGAACAAGGTCATCGGCGGCCGGGTCCCGCGGGAGTACGTGCCCGCCGTCGAGAAGGGGATCCGGGAGGCCATGGAGAACGGCGTGCTCGCCGGCTACCCCATGGTGGACTTCCGGGCCACGTTGCTGGACGGGTCCGCGCACGACGTGGATTCCAGCGAGTTGTCCTTCAAGGTCGCTGCGTCGATGGCATATAAGTCGGGCTGTGCAAAAGCCAAACCGACTATCCTTGAACCGATCATGGCGGTGGAGTGCGCGAGCCCCGAAGAGTCCCTCGGGGATGTCATATCCGATTTCAGCGCGCGCATGGGCCACGTCGAGGGGATCGAAGATCGGCATGGGAGTAAGGTGGTGAAAGCCCTCGTACCCTTGAGATCGATGTTTGGGTACGTGACTTCGCTTCGCTCGATGACCAAGGGTCGGGCGTCGCACACCATGCAATTCTCCCATTACCAGGAAACCCCCCGATCGATTCAGGAACAGCTGGTGGAAAAAGTCCGCGGCGGGCGGAAGTAGGATCCCGCCGCGGGTTCGAAATAGATCGGAGGGGGCGTATGCCCCGCCCGAGGGTCTGGAGCGCGTCAGAAAACTGCTAAGGAGGAGTTTCATGGCGAAAGAGAAGTTTGTCAGAAGCAAGCCTCATATCAACGTGGGCACCATCGGTCACATCGACCACGGCAAGACCACGCTCACGGCTGCGATCACCATGTACTGCGCCAAGAAGTACGGCGACAAGCTGATGAGGTATGAGGACATCGACAACGCCCCCGAGGAGAAGGCGCGGGGAATCACGATCAACACGCGGCACGTGGAGTACCAGTCCGAGAAGAGGCACTACGCCCACATCGACTGCCCGGGACACGCCGACTACATCAAGAACATGATCACGGGAGCCGCCCAGATGGACGGCGCCGTGCTGGTCGTCTCCGCCCCGGACTCCGTCATGCCCCAGACCCGAGAGCACATCCTCCTCGCGCGCCAGGTCGGCGTTCCGGCGATCTGCGTGTTCCTCAACAAGGTCGACATGGTCGACGATCCCGAGCTGATCGAGCTCGTCGAGGTCGAGATCAGGGACGTGCTGAAGTTCTACGAGTTTCCCGGCGACAAGATTCCCATCGTGAAGGGTTCCGCCTTGAAGGCGATGGAGCACCCCGAGGTTGCCGAAAACACCAAGTGCATTGAGGAGCTGCTCACCACGATGGATGAGTACTTCCCCATTCCTCCCCGGCCTGTGGACAAGTCGTTCCTGATGCCCATCGAGGACGTGTTCTCGATCTCGGGCCGCGGCACCGTCGTCACGGGAAGGGTCGCGACGGGCGTCATCCACGTCGGCGACGAAGCCGAGATCGTCGGCATCAAGGACACGAGGAAGACCGTCGTGACCGGTGTCGAGATGTTCAACAAGCTCCTCGACGAGGGACAGGCCGGCGACAACATCGGCACCCTGCTGCGCGGTATTGAGAAGAACGAAGTCGAGCGCGGACAGGTCCTCGCCAAGCCGGGAAGCATCACCCCGCACAAGAAGTTCAAGTGCCAGGTGCTCGCCCTGACCAAGGAGGAAGGCGGGAGGCACTCGCCGTTCTTCACGGGCTACCGGCCGCAGTTCTACTTCCGCACGACCGATGTCACGGCCTCCGTCACGCTGCCCGAGGGCAAGCAGATGGTCATGCCGGGCGACAACATCAGCGATCTCGCCGTCGAGCTGATCTATCCCATCGCCATGGACAAGGGGCTTCGCTTCGCCATCCGCGAAGGCGGCAAGACGGTCGGCGCGGGCGTGGTCACGGACATCATCGAGTAGAGAGCGCCTGAAAAGGCGGAGAAAACGCCTCTGCGAGGCGGAGAAAACGCCTCTGCGAGGCGGGAGTGAGAGAGACAGTATGGCCAGGGAAAGGATACGAGTGCGCCTGCGGGGTTTCGACATCGAGCTCATTGATCAGAGCGCCAAGTCCATCGTGCAGACGGTGCTGAAGGCGGGGTCCCGCGTGTCGGGGCCCATCCCGCTGCCGATGAAGATCAACAAGTTCACGGTCCTTCGCTCCCCGCATGTCCACAAGAAGTCCCGAGAGCAGTTCGAGATGCGGACGCACAAGCGCCTGATCGACATCCTCGAACCGACCCCCGCGGTCATGGACGCGCTGATGCGCCTGGAGCTCCCCGCCGGCGTCGACGTCGAAATCAAGCAGTGAGGCTGCAGGAATGCTTGCGATAATTGGCAGAAAGATCGGCATGACCCACCTCTTCAACGAAGAGGGGCTGTGCGTTCCGCTCAGCGTCGTCCAGATCGAGCCGAACGTCGTCGTGCGGGAGCGCACGCCGGAGGCGAACGGGTACAGCGCGAAGGTGATCGGCGCGGAGAGCTTGAAGAAATCGCGCACGCCGAAGCCCTACGCGGGACAGTTTCCGCAGGGCACGGACCCGACCCGCTACCTGCTGGAGTTCAAGGACTTCGAGCGGGAGTGCAAGGTCGGCGACAAGCTGGGGGTGGAGATCTTCGAGGGGGTGCGCTTCGTCGACGTGCGCGGCACGACAAAGGGGAAGGGATTCCAGGGCGTCGTGCGGCGGCACGGGTTCCACGGTGGTCCCGGAGCGCACGGGTCCAAGTTCCACAGGGAGATGGGCTCCGTCGGCACCGGCGCGTTCCGCAGGATCATCAAGGGCTCCCGGATGCCGGGCCGGATGGGCGACGCGAAGCTCACCGTCCAGAACCTGAGGCTCTTCCGCGTGGACAAGGAGAAGGGGCTCCTTCTGATTAGGGGAGCCATACCGGGACGCCGCGGCGGCATGGTCGTCGTGTCGAAGGCCGGTAAGAAGTAGGCGAGAGGGATATGAAGACGCAGGTCTATGGATTGGACGGGACCGCGCTGCGCGAGATCGAGCTCGCCGACGAGGTCTTCGGCCGCGACGTCAGCGAGGGCTCGATCTACCACGCCATCCGCAACGAGGCGGCCAACCGCCGCGTCGGAACCGCCTCCACGAAGGACAGGGGAGAGGTGCACGGCAGTGGGAAAAAGCCCTGGAAGCAGAAGGGCACGGGCCGGGCGCGCGCGGGCAGCAAGAGGTCGCCGGTCTGGGTCGGCGGCGGGACGGTGTTCGGGCCCAAGCCGCGCGACTATGGTTACCATCTGCCGCGCAAGGTGAAGAGGCTCGCCCTGGTGTCCATCCTGTCGCTGAAGGCGAAGGAGGACCGCATGCGGGTGGTGACGGATTTCACCGTCGAGAGCGGGAAGACGAAGGACCTCGTGACGGCCCTCGCCAACCATGCCGCCGGCGAGAGGACGGTCATCATCCTAAAGGACGACGATGCGATGATCCGCAGGGCCGGCCGCAACGTCCCTTGGCTGAGCTTCCTCAGCTTCAATCGCCTGCAGGCGCACGACCTATTCTACGCGCGCAAACTCCTGCTGCTCGAGACGGCCGCGCTGAAGCTCAATGAGTTCTATGGCGCCAAAGGCGCTGCGGGCGCCGAGGGCGCTGCGGGCGCCGAGGGCGCTGCGGGCGCCGAGGGCGCTGCGGGAGGCGGCGAATGACATTCGAGCGGGTCATCCTCGAGCCCGTCGTCACGGAGAAAACGAACATCATGCGCGAGGGGCACAAGTACGTCTTCAAGGTCGACGCCAGGGCGAACAAGTACCAGATCATGGACGCGGTGCGACGGCTGTACAGCGTCCATCCCCTGAAGTGCAACGTGCTGCGCACGGCCAGAAAGCCCAAGCGCGTGCGCAACCGGGAAGGCTACACTTCCTCGTGGAAGAAGGCTGTCATCACCCTTCCGCCCGAGGAGAAGATCGCCATATTCGAGGGCGCGTAAGGAAAGGGCAGGACACACCGCATGGGTATCAAGAAATACAGGCCGCTCACTCCCGGCCTGCGGTTCAAGACGAGCCTCACTTTCGAGGAGATCACGAAGAGCGAGCCCGAGAAGGCTCTCACGAAGGGCAAGAACAAGCACGCGGGCAGGGGCGCCGGAGGCAGGATCAGCGTGCGCCGCAAGGGCGGCGGGCACAAGAAGAAGTACCGCCAGATCGACTTCCGCCGGGACAAGATCGACATCCCCGGCACCGTTGCGGCGATCGAGTACGATCCCAACCGCAGCTCCTTCATCGCGCTTGTCGTCTACAAGGACGGCGAGAAGCGCTACATGCTCGCCCCCGAGGGTCTGGCCGTCGGGGGAACCGTTGTCAGCGGCCCCGCCCCATCCTTCGAGGTCGGCAACGCGATGCCCCTGGCGAAGGTCCCCCTCGGGATGCAGATCCACAACATCGAGCTCACCCTCGGCCGCGGCGGACAGATGGCCCGTTCGGCGGGCACGAGCGCCTCGGTCGCCGCGAAGGAGGGCCGGTACGTCACCGTGCGCCTTCCCTCGGGTGAGATGCGGATGGTGAACGGGAAGTGCTACGCCACCATCGGCGAGCTGGGGAACAAGGACCACATGAACGTGACCCTCGGCAAGGCGGGGCGCAGCCGCTGGCTGGGAAGGCGCCCGAAGGTCCGCGGCACCGCGATGAACCCCGTCGATCATCCCCACGGCGGAGGCGAGGGCAAGACGAAGGGCGGCAGGCATCCCGTCACGCCCTGGGGCCAGCCGACGAAGGGCTACAAGACAAGGAAGAAGCGCACTACCACGAGCCGCTTCATCGTGAAGAGAAGGAAATAGGGGGAGCCCGCGTGTCCAGATCGATCAAGAAGGGACCTTTCATTGCAAAGAGCCTCTACAAGCAGGTCGTCGACATGAACAAGAGCGGCGAGAAGCGGATGGTGAAGACCTTCTCGCGCACCTCGACGATCATCCCCGAGATGGTGGGCTACACGATCTCCGTGTACAACGGCAAGACGTGGGTCCCCGTGTACGTGACGGAGAACCTCGTCGGCCACAAGCTGGGTGAGTTCTCCCCCACGCGGATCTTCCGCGGGCACTCGGGGTCCGACAAGAAGGTGGTGAAGAAATGAGCGACGCCGCGAAGGACCGCAAAGCGACCGGCAAGGCCGCGCGGAGCCCCCGGAAGAAAACGACGGGGTACTCCGCGAACGTTCCCTTCCAGCGTGTGTCCGCGACGAAGGTGCGCCGGATCGCCGACCACGTCCGCCGCAAGCCCTACGTGGAGGCCATTGCCCTGCTGGATGTGCTCCCGCACAAGGGTGCCCGCATGCTGCGGAAGCTCATCCAGTCCGCGGCGGCGAATGCGCTGGCGCAGAACAAGAACCTCGATGAGCAGATGCTCTACGTGAAGGAGCTGCTCGTCGACGTGGGACCGACGATGAAGCGGATGTGGGCCCGCGGCCGCGGAAGGGCCGACCAGCTGCTCAAGCGCTCGTGCCACATTTCAGTTGTCGTCGACGAGATCGGGGCGAAAGAGGTGGGTCATGGGTCAGAAGGTTAATCCGATCGGGCTTCGGCTGGGGATCAACAAGACCTGGTCCTCGCGATGGTTCGTGGATCCCAAGCTGTACGCGCTGACCCTCCATGAGGACCTGCGGTTGCGCAAGATCATCCTCGAGGCGGAGGAGACCAAGGGGGCGGACATCGCCGAGGTCGAGATCATCCGCCACCCTCAGCGGGTAACCGTGATCATCCATACCGGCCGGCCCGGCGTCCTGATCGGCGCGAAGGGCGCCAACATCGAGAAGCTGGGCGGGAAGCTGCAGAAGGCGATCGGCAAAAAGATCCAGCTCCGCATCAAGGAGATCAAAAGGCCCGAGACCAACGCGAAGCTGGTCGCCGAGAACATCTCGCGCCAGATCAAGGCGCGCGCCTCGTACCGCAGGGCCTGCAAGATGGCCATCCTCAACGCGATGAAGACAGGCGTGCAGGGCGTGAAGGTGAAGATCGCGGGCCGGCTGTCGGGGGCCGAAATGGCCCGCCGGGAGGAGTTCAAGGAGGGGCGCATTCCGCTGCACACCTTCCGCGCCGACATCGACTACGGCACGGCGACCGCCATCACCACCTTCGGGTGCGTCGGGATCAAGGTCTGGATCTTCAACGGCGAGGTCTACGGCCAGGCGAAGAAGGACGACGCGGGTCTCCTGGTTCGCCGTGGCCGCGAGGGCCGCGACGACCGCGAGGGGCGCGACCCCCGCGGCCGCGACCGCGATGAGCGCGGCGGCCGCGACTGAGGCGAGGAGTAGGGAACAACAATGCTGAGCCCAAAGAGAACGAAGTTCAGGAAGCAGCAGCGGGGCCGGGCGAAGGGCCGGGCGACGCGCTGCACGGAGATCTCCTTCGGCGAGTTCGGCCTCGTCGCCCTCGAGAGGGAGTGGATCACCAACAGGCAGATCGAGGCGGCCCGCATCGCCATCACCCGCCACGTGAAGCGCGGCGGGAAGGTCTGGATACGGATCTTCCCCGACAAGCCCTACACGAAGAAGCCGGCCGAAACCCGCATGGGCAAGGGCAAGGGCGCCCCCGAGTACTGGGTGGCCCCCGTGAAGCCGGGCACGGTGATGTTCGAGCTGGGCGGCGTGGACCGTGCGATGGCCGAGGAGGCCATGCGCAGGGCGGGGAGCAAGCTCCCCATCAAGACGAAGTTCCTGTCCAGGGACAGCGCGGAGTAGGACCATGAAGGATTCATTCAAGGATCTGACGCTCGAGGAGCTCGCCGTGAAGAGGGAAGAGCTGAAGAAGGCGTACAACGACGTCTGCAACAACTCGGTCATCGGGCACGTGGACAACCCCCTCGCCCGCAGGACCCTCCGCCGCAAGCTCGCGCGGGTGACAACGATGCTCCACGAGCACGAGCTGGGAATCAGGAAGCGCTAAGGAGTGCCGCACGTGGAAGAAGCCAACAAGAGAGTGGAGAAGGTCCTCCAAGGCCGGGTCGTGAGCAACAAGATGCAGAAGACGATCGTCGTCGAGATCGTGCAGCGCAAGCTCCACCGCCTGTACAAGAAGTACCTGACCCGGACGAAGAGGCTGAAGGCGCACGACGAGGCGAACGCCTGCGGCATCGGCGACACGGTGCGCGTCGTGGAGTCGCGCCCTCTCAGCAAGGACAAGCGCTGGAGGCTCCTCGAGATCGTCGAGAAGGCGAAGTAGGGGAACCGTCATGATACAGATGAAGACGCTTCTGAACGTCGCGGACAACAGCGGCGCGAAGCAGGTGCAGTGCATCAAGGTCCTCGGCGGGACCCGTCGCAAGTACGCCCGCATCGGGGACATCATCGTCGTCGCGGTGAAGGACGCCCTCCCGAACGCCGCCATCAAGAAGGGCGGCATCGAGAAGGCGGTCGTCGTGCGCACGAAGAAGGAGCTCCACAGGCCCGACGGGACCTTCATTCGCTTCGATGACAACGCGTGCGTGGTGATCGACGAGAACAACAACCCGAAGGGCAAGCGCATTTTCGGCCCTGTTGCGCGGGAACTGCGGGAGAGGGATTTCATGAAGATCGTCTCCCTCGCGCCCGAAGTGCTGTAGGAGGTCCAGGGAATGGCTGTCGAGGCGAAAGTGAAGCTGCGGAAGAACGACGTCGTGAAGGTCATCTCCGGCAGGGAGAAGGGCAAGACGGGCCGTATCCTCCGCATCGACAGGGAGAAGATGCGGGCGGTCATCGAAGGGCTCAACATGGTGAAGAAGGCCGTGAAGCAGAGAAAGCAGAACGAGAAGGGCGGCATCACGTCCATCGAGGCGCCCCTCTCGGTCTCCAAGCTCATGATCATGTGCAAGAAATGCGGGCCCACGCGCATCGGTTACAGGATAGACGACCAGTCGAAAAAGCGGGTCTGCCGCACGTGCGGAGGCGAGCTGTGAGCAAGGAGAAAAAGGGCGCTCAAGGCGCCGAGGGCGCTGAGGAGGCCAAGGCCGCCGTCAAGAAGGGCGCTCAAGGCGCCGAGGGCGCTCAAGGCGCCGAGAAGGGCGCTCAAGGCGCCGTGGAGAAGCCGGCGAAGACCCTTCGGGCGGCGCAGGGCGGAGCCGAAACGGGCCAGAAGGCTCAGAAGGCCGAAAAGGGTCAGAAGCCCCAAAAAGGCCAGAAGGCGCCGAAGGGCGCTGAGGGCGCCCCGGCGGAGCCGAAGGCGAAAGCTAAGCCCGTCGCCGATCCTCCCGGCTACAAGCCGCGCTTGAAGAAGCTGTTCCTGGAGACGGTCGCGAAAGACCTGAAGGAGGAGTTCGGCTACAGCTCGCCCATGCAGGTGCCCCGCCTCTCCAAGATCGTCGTGAGCATGGGCATCGGCGAGGCGATCGCCAACAAGAAGCTGCTCGATGCCGCCACCCAGGAGCTCACGCAGATCACCGGCCGCAAGGCCATGCGCACCCGGGCGAAGAAGTCGATCGCGACGTTCAAGGTGCGCAAGGGCATGGACATCGGCGCCATGGTCACGCTGCGCGGGAAGGCGATGTACGAGTTCTTCGACCGCCTGGTGAACGCGGCCATGCCGCGCATCAAGGACTTCCGAGGGGCGAACCCCAACGCCTTCGACGGGCATGGGAACTACTCCCTCGGGGTGACCGAGCAGATCATCTTCCCTGAGATCGACTACGACAAGATCGAGAAGGTGAGCGGCATGAACATCGCGGTCGTCACGACGGCGGCGACGGACGGGGAGGCGCGGAGCCTGCTCGCCCGCCTCGGCATGCCGTTCAGGAAATAGCGGGAGCGGAGAGGACATGGCAAGAAAAGCGGCGATAGAGAAATCCGAGCGCAAGCAGAAGTTCAGCTCGCGCCGGACGAACAGGTGCAAGGTGTGCGGGCGCGCGAGGGGGTACATGCG
>Ga0315285_10006667_pt1 | contig 11896 bp, 11 predicted proteins | sample YL17G09_36_MG_FD_203698 | JGI IMG/M metagenome (GOLD analysis project Ga0315285, IMG submission 203698) | Sediment microbial communities from Yellowstone Lake, YNP, Wyoming, USA - YL17G09_36 | ecosystem: Environmental > Aquatic > Freshwater > Lake > Sediment | place: USA: Wyoming | collected... | reverse complement strand
CATGCTTCGACCTCCTTCCAAAGTCTTTTCACAACCTTGGGATACGTCAGCATGTCCACGCTCTTCAACTTAAAAGTACGGTAAAACCGGATGAGCCAGAATAAAGATGCCCGCAGAGCACTGCAGTACTTCAACAAAAACAAAGAACACATGCGATACGCCGACTTCCGCTCGCAGCACCTATTTATCGGTTCCGGCGTCATCGAGGCCGCCTGCAAGAATCTCGTGGGCAAAAGACTCAAACAGTCCGGTATGGAGTGGACGGTAAGGGGCGCCAATGCCATCGTGGCCTTACGATGCGCCACCCTCTCCCGCCGCTTCCAGGACTACTGGGACGCCCGCGCTGCCTAATTCCCACTTTTCTGACGCAGGCCCTTAAAGGAATAAAACACATAGGACCTATAGTGCAGGCGGGACGCCTTCACCACCACAACGTGCTTTGAACTTGGGTGCCGATCGCGTATTCTAGTCGCTGATGCTTGGGTATTGGGCAGGCGGAGTGGACGCGGTGTTTTTGTGTTTTGATCGATTGCGTTGTTGGGTGTGGGCCGTGTTGGTTGTGACGCTGGGGGTGTGTCTTTGGGCGTTGGGTGAGCCGTTGGTGTTGGACCCGCCGACGGCGCCGGGGGACCTGGATGCGGATATCGAGGTTTGGGCGTGGAACATTGCGGCGGGGAGCCTCGAACATCTGACGCCGATGTTCAACGAGATCTATCCGCGGTGCCGTGTGCGGGTGAACATGAACGGGACAAACGTGCAGTCACGGTTTTTGTTGTCGCTGGCGGCGGGAGTCGGGGCCCCGGACGTGATGCAGTTGCAGGTGCGGGAGACGCCGCGGTATTCGATGACGGGGAAGCTGACGGACCTGACGGAGGTGGCGAAAAAGTACGAGCATGATTTCCCGCCGTCGTTCTGGCAGGACTGCATGCACGACGGGCGCGTTTACGGGATTCCGTGGGATATCGGTCCCGGGGGCATTTTTTACAAGCGGAGCATCTTTGAGGCGTGTGGCGTAGACCCGGAGTCGATCGTGACGTGGGACGATTATGTGTCCGCGGGCGTGACGATCATGAAGAAGTCGGGGGGGAAGACGAAGATGCTTTGCCTTCCGCGGGGAATGCTGGTGGAACTGTTCGAGCCGCTGTTGCAGCAGTCGGGCGGGCAGATTTTTGACAAGGAAGGGCGGCTGGCGATCAACTCGAAAGAGTCGCTGCAGGTGTTGCGTGTGATGCGGCGGATGCTCGAGATGGGCATCGGGGCAAACATCAACTTTTGGACGCACGAGTTTCTGGCGTCGCTGAAGTCGCGTGCGGTGGCGACGTACGTGGCGGGCGCGTGGTTTGGCGGGACAATCCGGGACGACGCCCCGACGACGTCGGGCGACTGGGGCGTGATTCGGCTGCCGGAGATGGAACCGGGCGGGCTGCGGACGAGCAACTTCGGCGGGTCGACGCTGGTGATCCCGGATCAGTGCAAGAACAAGGAGGCGGCGTGGCGGTTTATCGAGTTTGCGCTGTGCACGAAAGAGGCGCAGATCGAGCAGTTCCGTGCGTTTGAGTTGTATCCGGCGCTGCTGTCGACGCACAGCGACCCGTTTTTCGACGAGCCGGAACCGTTCTACGGGGGACAGAAGACGCGCCGGCAGTTTTCGCTCGATATCGACAAGATCCCGACGATGTACCGTACGTTGAACTGGGTTGAGACGGAACGGTATATCAACCAGACGTTCAGCCGGTGGGTCAACGACCGGATGAAAGACCCGGAGGGCATGCTGGCGCAGTTGGAGGAGAAGTTGAGCCGGCGGTTGGGCTGCGGGATATCGCCGGGCTCGTTGAGCCTGCGGGGGAGGGACTGACGTGGGGCGCGGGCTATGTTGGCGGGTCTGGGCTCACCGGCATTTTTACGTGTTCATATCGCCGTTTTTCCTGCTTTTTGCCGTGTTCGGGCTGTATCCGCTGTTGTTTTCGTTTTACCTGAGTTTTACGCAGTGGGACGGCCTGACGGAGATGACGTGGGTGGGGCTGGGGAATTTCCGGAACCTGGTTCACGACGAGCTTTTTCTGGCGTCGCTTTGGAACACGCTGGTGATCGGCGTTTTATATATTCCGCCGATGTTTTTGGGAGCGTTTGTGTTTGCGCTGGCGTTGAACACGGGCTGGCTGAAGCTGCGCGGCATTTTCCGGGCGGCCTTTTTCATGCCGTGCGTTACGCCGATGGTTGTGGTGGCGATTGTGTTTTCGCTGATCTACAGCGAGGACTCGGGCCTGCTGAACTACGCGCTGGGCAAGGTGGGCGAGATCTTTCCGCCGCTGCGGATCGAGCCGATTGCCTGGCTGACAAGCGACCGGTGGTTCAAACCAGCGGTGGCGCTGCTGCTGGTATGGCGGTGGACGGGTTACAACATGGTGCTGATGCTGGCGGGCCTTCAGGGGATCTCGACGGAGTATTACGAAGCGGCCCGGATAGACGGCGCGGGTGTGTTTCAGCGGATGTGGCACATCACGCTGCCGCTGATGCGGCCGGTGTTCGTGTTCTGCGCGATCATGTCGTTGATCGGTACGGTTTACATGTTCGATGAGATATTCGTGATGACGCAGGGCGGGCTAGGCGGCCCCGGCGTTTCCGGCATCAACTTCGGCCTTTACCTTTTCAACACATCGTTTGCGGATTTCAAGTTTGGCTACGCGTCGTCGATGGCGTACACGCTTTCGTTTTTCGTGTTTCTTGCGTCGTTGTTGATTTTGCGGCTTCGGAAATCGGAGACGTAACGAGATGGGCGGCTGGAAACGATACGGGATGCGGCTGCTGGCCCACGTGCCGATGGCGGGTCTGGGCGGCCTGTTCGTGTTCCCGTTCTACTGGCTGTTTATCAGCGCGTTCAAAGACCGCGACCAGATATTCAAGCTGCCGCCGGAGTTTCTTCCGGACCCGTGGATCCTGGAGAATTTTGCGAGAGTTTTCAGAGAGACGCACGTAATCGGGGCGTTTGTGAATTCGGTGGTGATTGCGGGTGGGCACGTGGCGTTTGCGCTTTTCCTGTGTTCGCTGGCGGGCTATGCGTTTGCAAAGTTCCCGAGGGCGCCGGGGCGGGACAAATTGTTTGCGTTCGTGCTGGCGACGATGATGATCCCGGGCGCGGTCCTGCTAATCCCGGTGTTTGCGGTGCTGTGCAAGCTGCACGCGGTCAACACGTATTGGGCGATGATCGTTCCCGGTGCGGCGAGCGCATTCGGGATTTTCTGGATGCGGCAGTACGCCTCCGAGAACGTGCACAACGATTTACTGGATGCGGCGCGGATCGACGGATGCAGCGAGTTTCAGATTTATTGGCGGGTGGTTGTGCCGATCCTGAAACCGGCGCTGGCGGCGTTGGGTATCGTACTGGTCATCGGGATTTGGAACAACCTGATGTGGGCGTTTATCGTTCTGCGGACGGAATCGATGTACACGCTGCCGTTGGTTATTTATCTTTTGCAGGGTGAACAGCGGATTCCGTTCGAGCTGATCATGGCGGGAAGTGTCGTGGCGACGCTGCCGCTACTCGTGGCGTTTCTGGCGTTCCAGAAGAATTTCATCGAAGGCATCACGGCGGGGTCGATAAAGGGGTGAGGGGGGGTCTGGGGTATGGGGTAACGAGAAGGGTGAAGATAAAGCCTGACACGCCTTGGAGACTCTTTTGCATCAAGACCATCGACTTTGGCACTTGGAAAAACGCTGGGACAATTGGGACAATTGGGACAGTTGGGACCTCTGTGGCCGACACTCTCCGAACCCCAAACCCGAAACCCCATACCCCAAACCCCGTATTGTTTTTGGCCCGGCGTTTGCATAAGTGGGGTTTGGGCCATACAATTTCTGTATGAGCAGTTCTACCAGGCGCGTTTTTCTCAGGATTTTATGACAATCCTTTCGGCGACGTTGCTGCTTTTTCTCGTACTGGATCCGGTGGGGAACGTACCGGCGTTTTTGTGCATTTTGAAGGACACGGAGCCCGAACGTCAGCGGCACATCATTGTGCGGGAACTGTTAATCGCCTTATTCGTACTTGTGTTTTTCATGTTTTTGGGGCGGTACATCCTGCTTATATTGAGGATTTCGGAACCGGCGTTGAGCATATCCGGGGGGATCATTCTTTTCCTGATAGCGATCCGGATGATTTTTTCGTCGGTATCGGAGATGTTTGTGGGGGGTCCGGGAGGAGAACCGTTTATCGTTCCGCTGGCGGTTCCGTTGATAGCGGGTCCATCGGCGGTGGCGACGGTGCTGCTGTTGATGGCGCGTGAACCTCACCGGTGGCTGGAGTGGCTGGCGGCGGTAGTGTTGGCTTGGTTTTTTGCGGGAGTGATCCTGCTGTTTTGTGCTCCGCTGCGGCGACTGTTTGGGCAGCGTGGGCTGACGGCGATGGAGCGGCTGATGGGTATGATCCTGACGACGGTGGCGGTGGAGATGTTTATCAGCGGTGTTTTTGAGCTTGTAGCGCGGAGCCGGCAGTTTTAGCAGTTTTCGGGGCCCGCCCAACCTCCACGGAGGGCAACCTGGCGTGGTTCCATGAGTTGCGCAGGTTGGCGCGGGTGTGGTAAGGTTTCATAGTTTGGCATTAGTCGAAGCGGGTCTTTTTCAGCCGTTTTACTCTTACCGGGGTTGTCGGAGGTTTTTCGCATCATGATGCATTGGATGCGCAAGCATAGCAAAATCATAATGTGGGCCATTGTGATTATCATTGTCCCGTCGTTTATCGCCTGGGGCGGCTACCGGAGAGGCCGCGGCCGCGGCCGGGGCAAGGGCGAAGAGACGGGGCCGGCGGCGGTGGCGACGGTGGGGGGTATTCCGATCACGCGGGAGCAGTACCTGGATCGGCTGGGTGACGAGATACGGCGTCGTACGCAGTATGGCCAGACCGCGACCGTCGAAAACCTTGTGGCGGACGGGACGGCGGAGAAGATCCTGGACGGCCTTATCGACGCGACACTGATCAACATCGAGGTGAACAAGATGCGGCCGTCGTTGAGCCGGCAGTATCTGGTGGATCGGCTCAAGGACGATCCGAATTTTAAGGACGAGTCGGGGAAGTTCAGCGCGACACTTTGGAACGATTGGGTAATGGCGGACCGGCGGCAGAACTGGAATGCGATTTATGCGTCGGTGGCGGACCAGGTGGCGCGCGAGATCCTGCTGAAAGAGGTGACGGCTCCGGCGCGGGTGATGGATCAGGAGGTCAAAGACGCGTTTGAAATCAGCCGGACGACCTACCAGGTGAAGTTTATCAACGTGGACCCGAAGATCACGCCGACGGAGGAACAAATCAAGGCGCAGTACGACACGGACCCGACGAAGTACCAGACTCCGGAGAAGCGGTACGCGGAGTACGTGGGATTTTCGGTGGTTCCGCCTCGCCCGGCGGTTTTGGATGAGATAGTGAGCAAGGCGCGCGGGGGCGAGGATTTCGCGGCGCTTGCGGGGCAGTACAGCGACATGCCGAACGCGAAGGAGAAAGGCGGGGAACTGGGCTGGTTTACGGCGGAGAAAACGAAGGCGGAGTTCATGAAAGTGACGCTCGATATGAAGCCGGGCGACGTGAGCGATCCGGTGGAAAACAACGGGGCATATTTTATTTTCAAGGTTGACCAGGAGAAACCGGACGAGAAGACCGGCGAGCCGAGCAAGTTGATCCGGCTGATCATGATCCGGCCACAGTTGTCTGAAGAAGAGCGCAAGGCGGTCGAGGACAAGGCGAACGAGTTTGCGAACAAGGGGAAGGAGTCGAGCGATTTTGCGGGCACGGCGGGCCAGTTGGGCCTGACGGTGCAGACGGCGAAGGAGTTGTCGACGGAGACGACCGAGATCGAAGGGATGCCGAAAGAAGACGCGATGACGTTTATTACGGGGATCGGGTCGGTACCGGCGGGGGAGATCAGCGGGATCATCGAGTCGGTCCAGCATTTATATGTGGCGCGTGTTCTGGAAGTTGCGCCGGCGGTGATCCGGCCGCTGGATGAAGTGCGAGATCGTGTGGTGGCGGATGCGGAGCAGACGATCCGGATAAGCCCGGAACACGCGGAACTGGTGCGCAACCTCGCCAAGGAGGTCAAGGCGAAGTCGGCCTCGTTGGAGCAGGCGGTCCAACAGTACCCGGACCTGGCGATGGAGATTAAGGAGACGAAGGCATTCACGGAGAAGGATTACCTGTTGCAGGACGGCGTTTTCATCCGGACGCAAGATGTGATCGCGGCCGTAAAGGATCGTGCCCCGGGCGAGATGGCGGGGCCGGTGGAAGGGTACAGGTCGGACGCCTATTTCTTCGAGTTGGTGAGCAAGACGCCGCCGGCCGAGGAGACCTGGACGAACGACTTCCCCAAGGAGGAAGAGAAGCTTCGCAAGCAGATGCTGGCCAAGCGTCAGAGCGAACTGCTGATGGAGTACGTGGCTTCATTGCGCGAGCGCGCGACGACGGACGGGGCCATCTATCGGGATGCGATGGCTATCAGCGACGCCCTGGGCCTGAACAAGGCGGCCGAGGGTGAAGGCGAGGGTGAAGGCGAAGGCGAAGGCGAAGGCGAGCCGATTGCGGTCGAGGCGACGCCCGGCGGGACGGTTTCAGTAGAAGTTGCGCCGGCAGAACCCGCACCTGTTGCGGAGGAACCTGCTGCGCCGGTCGAGGCCGCGCCTGTTGCGGAGGAACCTGCTGCGCCACCGGCATCGCAGTAAGCAGAACTGAGCGGATAATTCGCGGCAGCGGCCGTTGAAACATGGGTCGCTGCCGCGATTTTACTGTTGTTGGGTTTGGGCGGTCTGTTCGGCGGGGAGAAGGACGGGCAGGACGGGCTGGCGGAGGGGTGAGGTTCGTATGATGAGCTGGTAGGTAAGGATGCGGATGGCGCACAGCAGGAAGAGCATGATCCTGGCGGCGAAATCGCCGCTGCCCAGCCTGACGTAGACGAGCCAGAGGATGGCCATCATGATGACGCGGCCGATGGCGAGGGGGACTTCCCACGCGCAGAGGTATTCGATCCGTTGTGCGGGTTCTTCGGCGGACTTTTCGATGATGTCGAGGTTGAGGGCGGAGTGCGGGATGCCGAACATGGGCCCGGAGATAGACCGGAACAGGCCAAACAGGAACAGGGTGACGATGTTGAGCGGGACGAGCATGGCTGCGCCCGCGGCGAGCAGTGTTACGACGCCCCACCACATGAATCGCCTGCGGTTGGACGGTGACACGGTGCGGCCGACGAAATAAGCGGTGATAAGGGCGGCGACGGCCTGGAACGTGCCGTACCCGCCGACGGTGAGTTCGTTGGCGGTCTCGACGTACATGAGTACGCCGAGCAGGATGGAGAAAATGGTGAATGAGCCGGTGAGCGATGCGGAAACGAGCATCATAAGGCGCCAGTCGCGCTGGTCGGGGCCGGGCAAGAGGGCGCGCCGGATTTTAAACGGCCTGCGGGTGCTGTCGGGCGGCACCCAGAGCGACACGACCAGGCAGGCCAGGAAGAGGATCAGGACGAGGGCGAACACGCGGTGGTAGCCTTGGACGGGGTTGCTCGAGTATATGATGATGGCACCGCTGAGGACGGGGGCGACCAGGCTGACGGCGGCGCTGATGACCTGCATGAGGCCGAGGAAGTACTCGCGTTTGCCGGAGGCGGTCACGTCGAAGTTGAACGTGTTTGCGCCGACCCAGAAGATGCCCCAGGTGACGCCGAGAAGCGCGCCGAGCCAGCCGGCATAGTGGGGCGACTGCTCGCGGAGGAGGAGGAGCGCGGCGTAGAAGACGGCGTGGAGCACCAGCCCGGCCCGGTAGACGTGGACGCGGTCGCGGGCCTGTGAATACCAGCCGGCGAGGATGAAAAACGGCGGGATAACGGCAAAGAGGACGAGGTAGTGGCGGCAGATGATGGCGAGGTCGTGGCTGTTTACCCAGAGGTAGACGCTGACGAAAACGGTGCTGAGGGCGGCGGCGGAGCAATAGAGGGCCTGCAGAATTAGGATAACCCACGCGCGGGGGAGGAGTTTCTTTTCGTTCATGGTATGGGCGCAGAGTACATGACGAGGGAAAAGAACTCAAGACAATGATGAATGATGAATATCGGGGTGCGGTGGGTGTATTTTTGGTGGGACGCTATTTAAGTGTCCGATTGGCCGAGGCCGGTGACCTTGGCCAGCGACCTCGATCTTGGGAGGAAGGGTGATGTTGCGATTGTTTCGGGTTTTGCTGTATGTGGGGCCGTTTTTGGTCCTTGCGGCAGGGGCCGTTTATCTGGGGCTGCGATGGGAAGAGATCCCGGAGAAGTTCCCGATCCACTGGGGCGCCCATGGCGTCGTCGACGGTTGGGCTTCACGGACGTTTTTTGGTGTTTTTGGCCTACTTCTGCTGGGTACGGTGGTGGCATTGGGGATTGTGGGCGGCGCGGTTCTTGTTCGCGTGGTTGGCCGCCGTTCTTTACCGGAGGGTTGGGCGGAGCAGGATACTCGATACCGGCGGATGAACGAAGGATTGATGCTGGCCTTGGGCTGGCTGCTGGTGCTGGTTTTCACGGCTACGGCGGTGTGGTTGCCGTTCCGGGAATCGGTTGTGTTGCCGGTCGTCTTTGTTCTGGCGGTCGTTATCGGCGTGCTGACCATCATAACAGTCATGATAGTGTACGCCATCCGGGCGTCCCGAGCCCGGTCGCGATTTGTAGCCGCGGGCGGCGTGATCGGCGAGGGGGCACCGGACGAATGCTGGAAGGCGGGTGTTTTTTATTACAACCCCAACGATACGAGGCTGTGGGTCGAGAAGCGGTCCGGGATGGGCTGGACCCTCAACATGGCTCATAAGGCGGCCTGGTGGGTGTTGGCGGGCCTCATGGCATTTATCGCAATGGACGTTCTGATCGTGCTGCTGATCGGCTGGGCGTCAACGCGTTAGTCGGTACAGCGGATGTCGCGTAAGTCAACGAGGCCGTAGGAGCCGCTGGGGGGAGGCTGATCTTCGTCGCCGATTTCGAAAGCGACCGCGGATAGGATACTGAAATCGGCCTTTGAAGGTCCTTCGGGGTTGCCGTCGTTTTTGAACCTTGCCCATCCTTGGCGCAGGGGAATCTTGAATGCTTTCCAGCTTTGACCTTCGACAATCAGTTTTCTTGGGCTCTGGTCGCGTCCCTGCCAAACCCAGTGCTGAAGCAGACCGTTAACGACCCGCAGGGTGAGTGCAACACGGCGTATCCGTTGGGGCGCGCCGGGGGGAAGCTCCTGGTCTTTGCGGAAATTTTGAGAGGTGGGCCGGGTGAATTTGGGCTGGCACGTGGGGACGCGCGCCTCGAACTGGAGGTAGTTTCGCCGGGGCATGTTGAGCAGCGGGGCCTGGCCCATGGTTCTGATAACGATATTGCAGGGCGAGGCATTTTGCGCGTTGAGGAACTCGACGCGCAGGAACTGGCCTTTGTAGTCGATCTTTGGGCAGATCCGGCTGCCGGCGACGGTGTCGGCCCACATGAACTGGACGGGGTTCGAGTTTTCCGGGGTGATATGGAAATCCTGGAACTCGTCTCCGGACCGGGGCGTGTTCAGCCCGTAGAACTTGTAGAAGGGGCGGTTCCTCCGGGAGGGTGCCCTTCCGGTGCGGACGACGAGCAGGGTGCCGACCAGAAACAGGACAGCGCCCTGTGCGCCGATGGCGATTCTCATGTTTGCCCTGATGGGCTGGTGAAAGCCGGGCATCAGGCCCGATTCGGCGACCACCAGCCCCGCCAGGCCCGCGCATAGCAGCGCCAAACCCGATGCCAAAAGGAGAAATCCGCCGATTTGTGACGGAGTTTTAGTCTCGCTGGCTTGCATAAGATCAGGCCTTTCTTGTGCAGCAGGGCCAGGGAAGGCCGGGCATACAAAACGGCCAAACAGCCACGCTGCATGAGACAACAGGAGGGGGGGCTGGAAAATTGCATGGGGGCGGGGGGATCCGAGGCGTCTTTGAAGGCGGTTAGAATCTTTGTTCGCGACATCTGCGCACGACGCGTAGACGTTGGCTTAAGGTTGCGAACAAAGATTCTGAATGCGGCTTCTTAGCCGTCTTAGGCGGAGTTCCAGGCGCCTTTTTCGTCGAAGACGATTCGTTTGCTGCCGTTGGGGAATTTCGCCTCAATCCAGGGTAAGGGCGAGGCGGAACCGGCAGGTTCGAGCTTGAATTCATAGATGACGAGGCCGTTTTGGTGTGTTGCGGCCGAATTCTGGTGGACGTGGCCGAGCGGGTCGCGGATGAGTACGGGGATGGCGGGGTCGCGCGAGACCCACGGGCCAATCAGCCGGAATGTGAGGGTGAGGGCGGCGTTATTCTGGCGGGCGTTAAGCGGTTCTCCGGCCCATTGGGCGACGGGCCCGGCCCCGATTTGGGCTTTGACGTCTTCCTGATAGGTTTGCCACTGTGGGTGGCTGGTGCGGACCCGTTGGGCGAGGTCTGAGTCGGATATGGGCGGAGCACACGCGGCCAAGGCGACAAGCAGCGCGGATGCAGCAATAGCCAGGCGTTGCATCAGCGGTCGGTGCGGCGCCTGTCGACGAAGATGGTGCTTTTACCGTCGGGCTGAGCCATCTGGCGGACTTGGGCAAGCACTTCGAACATTTTTTTGGCGCTTTTGAACTGGCGGTACTGGGTGTGCGCCACGCCGATGGACAAGGCCATAAGCGGGCATCGCATTTCGTTTCCGCGCTTGTCGGAAGTGGTCATGTAGCCCTGGCTGATTTCCTGGGGCGTGTAGAGCTGGCTGACGGCCCTGTCGAAGGAGTCGATGAGGGTGTTGCAGAACCGCTCGTAATCTTCGAGGTTGAGCAGGACGACGAAATGCTCGCCGCCGAGGTGGCCGATGTAATACTCATAGACGCCGACGCTCCGGGCGAGTGAGACGAGGTTTTTTGCGACGAACTTGAGCGCTCCGACCTGGCCTTCCTGTCCCCGGGATGCGCAGTAGGGTTTGAAACCGACGACGTCGACGTAGCATGCGGCGATAGCGGTGCCTCGAGCGAGCCGGTGGTTGATTTCTCTTTTTACGGCGTCGGTGCCGGGTAGGCTTGTGATGGGGTTTCGTTTTTCGATGGACTGAAGGAGTGCGTTGAGCGAGGCGAGCTTATCCATGAGGCGTTCGAGCTTGAATGGTTTGACGAGATAGTCGTCGGCGCCCTGTTCGAGGCCGTGGAGGATTTCGGGCTCCTCGCCGAGCGCGGTGAGGATGAGAATGGCCATTTTGTAGAGTTCGGGGTCTTTACGTAGCCGGCGGCATATTTGGTACCCGGTGACGCCGGGCAGCATGATGTCGAGGATGGCGATGTCGGGTTTGAATTGCTTGGCCAATTCGAATGCGCCTTCGCCCGTATTCGTAGCGCAGGTCTGGTGTCCTTCGGCGGAGAGTTTGGTTTTAACGAGTTCGGCGAGGTCCACATCGTCATCGACGAGGAAAATCCTGCTCATCAAGAAGGCCCTTTCTGTTCAGCCAGTTGATCAATCCCCTCGATGGCGATTATACACCAAACGATGGCGGTCCTGTAAAATAGGGTTAGATTTGGAACACAGCTTTTCTCCATGTTACCATTTCCGGGTTGTGTATTGGTATTTTATGCAAGCAATTAACCACCGAGCGTTTAGGACGATATCGGCCGTGGCCGGCATGGCCGGTGCGCTGGTGTTGGCGGCCGTATTGGCCGGTTGCGGCGAGGAGGCGGCGGGCCCGGAAAAAGGGGAGGCGGCTACCCCGGAAGCCATTGCGGGCGAAATCCGGCCGGCGCTGGCCCCGCTCGAGGGGTTGTTGGCGGCCCTGGCGGCGGACAACGGCAATTTTACGTTGGTGGACGCGGAATGGTGCCGTGGTCTGGCCGAGCAGATCCGGCGGGCCAGGTCGACCTACTCGGGGATGGAGAACGGGGAGGCCGC
>Ga0315285_10006662_pt1 | contig 11901 bp, 10 predicted proteins | sample YL17G09_36_MG_FD_203698 | JGI IMG/M metagenome (GOLD analysis project Ga0315285, IMG submission 203698) | Sediment microbial communities from Yellowstone Lake, YNP, Wyoming, USA - YL17G09_36 | ecosystem: Environmental > Aquatic > Freshwater > Lake > Sediment | place: USA: Wyoming | collected... | reverse complement strand
TCACCAAAGGTACCGTGGTGACTGAAGGTCTGCTGAACCGTGTGGAGATGGCCTTCCGTGCCTACGATCCATGTTTCGGATGTGCCACACACTCTCTTCCAGGTCAAATGCCGTTAGAAGTGACTATTCGAGATCATGAAGGCAAGACTGTCGATGTCCTGAAGCAGTATTGTTAGGTTGGTGAGTTGGCAAGTTGAAGGTTGAAAGTATCCACTTTCAACCTTCAACTTTCAACCTAAAGTCACGTGAAAGAATGAACTTTTCCAAAACGATAATTATTGGCCTGGGAAACCCTCTTCTAGGTGACGACAGTGTCGGCTGGCGAGTTGCCGAGCAGGTCCGGGAATTGTGTGAAGTCGATCTTGACTGCCTCTCCGTCGGCGGCCTCAGCCTGATGGAGCGTCTGGTCGGTTATGACCGTGCTGTTCTGATCGATGCGATTACGACCGGCAAGCAGCCGACGGGGAGCGTGTCTTTATATAAGCTTGAAGACCTGCCGGATCTTTCAGCCGGACATACAGGGTCGGCCCATGATACAAGTCTGCAAAATGCTCTAAAGCTGGGCCAATCTATGGGTGTTCAACTCCCTACCGAAGTAGTGGTCGTAGGGATTGAAGCCCAAAGCGTGTATGAGTTCAGTGAAGTTCTCAGCCCACCTGTAGCTGCCGCCATTCCGCAAGCGGTGCAAATGGTGATGGAGTTGCTAAAATAATAGATCCCCCAATGGGGTGACTCTTCAGGAGGACCGCTATGATATCACCCGAGCTTTTACGCCGTTATCCCTTTTTCGCCTCTTTATCGGAAGACCAGCTAAAAGCGATCGCGATGATTACCGAGGCAGCTCCCCTAAAAAAGGGGGAGGACATCTTTAAAGAAAAACAACCTGCTGATTACCTCTATATTCTTCTCGACGGGAGAGTTGAGTTATATTTCGTTGCAGAAGAGGAATTCTACCCGGAAAGGCGTAAAGAATTCTATGTGGACAGTATCAACCCAGGCGAAATATTCGGCTTCTCAGCATTAGTTGAGCCTTATGTGTACACCTCCACAGCACGTGCAGCTCAAGATGGACATTTTATCCGTATTGACTCTGCCAGGTTGCGAGCCATGTTTGATCAGGATAAAAATTTAGCGTATCAACTAATGCACCATACAGCCAGGGTTATCCTCGAGAGGTTGCGTACCACCCGTACGCAACTGGTTGCTGCACAAGCATAAAAGAGAAGGTTGAAAGATACAACGATATTGGAGGTTAGATAATGGTCACGAAAGAGGATCTCGTCTATCGACAAGTCATCACCCTGAAGGATGGAGCCAGGGTGCTGCTCCGCCCGCTTACTCCTGAGGATCGCCAGGCCCTGATGGATATGTTTCTGCCGGTACCGCTCGAGGATCGGCGTTACATGCGCCACAATGTGAATGACCCGAACGTGGTTAATGCCTGGGTAGATGAATTAGACTATAACAAGGTCTTCCCACTGATCGCGATGGTCGGAAGCCGGATGGTAGGCAACGCCACCCTGCACTTTAACCAGGGCCCGGCGCGTCACCGCGCTGATGTACGTATCTTCCTGGCTAAGGACTTCCGCCAGCGCGGCCTGGGCTCTCGGATGCTGCAAGCATTGATCGACATCGCCAAGCGGCGCAGCCTCTATATCCTGCAAGTTGAGGTGGTGAGTGACCAGACCAGTTATATCCGCGCCTTCCAAAATGCAGGTTTTGATGTAAAGTGCACCTTTGAAGATTATTATATGTTTCCGGATGGGGAGTTGAGGGATGTAACTTTCTTGATCCACCGCCTGCGCGCCCTCCACGATGAATTTTAATATAATTACACTCTTATTTCTCCATGACATATATCACTTGACACTCTATTTAATGTTAACTTATACTGGTCTAGATTTAACCACAGGATTTTGCAACCCTATTTCATAGCACATCACTGTCAATATTAACCTGGTATGTAAAGTGGAGGTGATCATGCAAAAAGTAACTTATGATGTGCCGTCTCTCTACGGAGACCATCATGTGATTGAGGTCCGGCGCATTTTGTTAGAAATGCCTGGCGTGGAGGACGTTTACGCCAGCAGCAGTTTTCATATTGTGGAAGTGACCTATGATCCGCAAAAGGTAAACGACCTACAAATTGCTGTTAAGCTCGATGAAGCTGGCTATCTCGGAGAGTGGTCGGTCACTTCTGAACCGGACTCCGCTGAACGTCAGTTGGAAGACGACAAGAGTTACTTCCGCCACACAAATGTTTATGAGCAAACCCGGCAGGTGGTCAGTTTTACTCAAACTACCCATGAGATAGGACGCCCACTGTGGCCATGCCCGGGAATGGGGATATTAAAAAATAAAGGTATCGAGGAGAACACGTAATGGCAAAAAAACGGAGTGTCATCGAGCAAAGCGCCGATCCGGCTGCGCAGCAGATGTTGATCCGAGCCGAGGAGCTTGGAATCAGCACAGCGTTCAGCCGGGCAGATGACCTCGCACCCTGCAACATCGGTGGTGCAGGGATGTGTTGTAAATTATGCGGGATGGGTCCTTGCAGGTTGACGAAAGACGGTCAAACCGGCATTTGCGGGGCAACCATTGATACCATCCAGGCTCGTAACCTGATCCGCTCCATCGCCGCTGGAGCAGCAGCCCATTCCGACCATGGGCGCGATATGGCTTTCATCTTGAAAGCAACCGCCAACGGGGAAACCGAGGGGTATACCATCCGTGATGTAGCGAAATTACGAATTATCGCCTCTAAGTACGGCATACCCATCGAAAAGCGCGCACCTGAGGAAATAGCCAACGATTTAGCCGATCTATATATTTCTCAATTTGGGCAGCAGAGAGGCGAGATTGTACCCATAAAGCGTGCGCCAGCTAAAAGACAGAAGCTATGGAAAGACCTCGGCGTGGTGCCGCGCGGCATCGATCGTGAGGTGGTCGAGGCGCTCCACCGCACTCATATCGGTGACGACCAGGAACCGACGCATATCCTTCACCATGCGATCAGGACTGCCCTGGCCGATGGCTGGGGCGGCAGTATGATCGCAACAGACATCTCCGATATCCTGTTTGGTACCCCCGCGCCGGTCTTGGGCCAGGCAAACCTGGGGGTCTTGAAAGAGGATATGGTCAATGTGATCGTCCACGGTCATGAGCCAAGCCTCTCTGAAATGATCGTCGCAGCGACCCAAGACCCCGAAATTATCGAGTACGCCAGAGCTGCCGGAGCGAAGGGTGTCAATCTATCCGGGATCTGCTGCACAGCCAACGAAATCCTGATGCGCCAGGGGATCCCGGCGGCAGGTAATTTTCTGCACCAGGAATTGGCCATCCTGACCGGCGCGGTAGAAGCCATGGTGGTTGATGTGCAGTGCATTATGCAGGCATTGGTCGGACTCTCCAGGAATTTCCACACGCAGATCATTACCACCTCACCTAAGGTAAAAATCACAGGGGCAATCCACATCGAGTTCGATGAACACCATGCGATGACGGTCGCCAAACAAATCCTCCGCACCGCTATTGATAACTATAAAAACCGCGGTAAGACGTACATCCCTCAGATCCGCGAAGACCTGATCCCGGGCTTTTCGCACGAGTACATCAACTACATGCTGGGTGGTACTTACCGGGCTTCCTTCCGCCCATTGAATGACGCCATTATGGCAGGGCGTATTCGCGGTGTGGCAGCGATCGTCGGATGCAATAACCCTCGCTCCCAGCAAGACTACCTGCACACGTATGTCGTTACTGAACTGCTCAAGCAAGACGTACTGGTTGTACAAACCGGCTGTGGTGCCATTGCCAGCGCGAAGCTCGGCCTGATGCTCGGCGACGCGGGTCTCGAAAGGGTAGGACCTGGATTACGTGAGGTGTGCGAGACGGTTGGTATCCCACCGGTACTGCATATGGGCTCCTGCGTTGACAATACCCGTATCCTGACCGTGCTGACACAGATGGTCGAGGAGGGTGGCTTGGGCGACGATATCGACCAGGTCCCTGCGGTGGGCCTGGCACCCGAATGGATGAGTGAGAAAGCTCTAGCCATCGCGACCTACTGCGTTGCCTCGGGTGCTTATGTCATCTTTGGTGGATCCTCCCCGATAAGCGGTATGCCCGACCGGGTAGCCGACAGCGATGTCGTCTTGAAGTACATCAGCGAAGGCTGGGAGAAATTATACGGCGGCAAGCTGGAATTCATCGCTGACCCCGACGAGATGATCCGAAAGACCCTTGAGCACATAGACAAGAAACGCGCCGCCCTGGGCTTGCCCGTTTATGATCCCACACGGTTCGGTCGCAGTGGTGATGCTCGCATGCTTGAGCTCGAGGAACTCCCGGTGGCAGACCGCCGTGCGGCTCTCTATGGGGTTCCGGTAAAGTAACGACGGAGGCAAAATGTCCCGATACATCGCTACCCGTGCAATCCGGGGTGCCAACGCCCTGGTCACTGAAGCAGAACTGATGCTCAATAAAGCCCTGGCGGAAAAAGGGCCCGATACGCCAGTGGCCTTCCCGAATACCGCCTATTACCTTCCGGTGATTAACGGTATGACCAGCAACCAGGTTGAGAAGCTGGGTCAGCTCGTACCGGCAATGAAACACGCCCGTATGCTCCTGCATCCTCTGCCATCAACCAGACATTGGACGCCCTACCTTGGCGAAACCCTTGACAGCGGTATGGCAACGCTCATAGCTGCTGAGACGATTGAGGCGGTCCGTTTCATATATAATCTACAGCCAGAGCCGATGCCTGGCTTTACCCTCGCCGGCGGTACCTCCTTCACCAGCCCCGACTCGGCTGGAGGCCAACAGGAAGCCAGCGGGGGAGGCAAGATGGACGGGCATTTGAATGGACCGATTGACGACATCCGCCTGAGATCCTGGGGTATCCAGCTCGTGGATGGGCGTATGCCCGGCTTCGCAGCCATCGTTGGAGCAGCCAAATCAAACGAAGTGGCTGTGAAAATCGTGCGCGAACTCCAGAAGCGGAATATCCTGTGCTTCTTATCCGGCAATGTCAACGGGCGCAGCATCATCCATCAGCTCATTGAGGAAGGTGTCGAGTTAGGCTACGATACCTATACCGTAGCCTTTGGAACTGATACCATCAGTGCCATCTATGCGTTAGGGTTTGCCACCCGTTCAGCTCTGACATTTGGCGGTCTTAAAGGCGGTCAGGCGCGCGAGATTCTGTTATACAACAGGGAACGCGTCTTTGCATTCGTACTGGCCCTGGGCGAGGTGGATGATCTGAAATATGCAGCCGCAGCCGGAGCGATTAATTTCGGATTCCCGGTTATTGCCGATACTGTTATCCCCGAAATCCTGCCCACTGGGGTCACAAAATATGAGCATGTCGTCAGCATGCCCTTCGACGAGATCGAAGGCAAAGATGATCTGGAGCGCGCTGAACGCCTGGTGCAGAAATGTATCGAGGTGCGCGGCGTTAAGGTGAAAGTCTCCGACGTGCCTGTGCCTGTACCGTACGGCTCTGCATTTGAAGGCGAGGTTGTCCGTAAAGCCGATATGCGCATCGAGTTTGGTGGTAAATACTCACGCTGCTTCGAATACCTGCATTCCGCAGCTCTCGATGAGGTTGTAGATGGTAAAGTGGAGGTGGTCGGCCCAGGCTACCACGATATCCCCGCCCAAGGACATATGGATATGGGTGTTGTGGTCAAGGTAGCTGGACGGCAGATGCAGCAGGACTTTGAGCCCGTTCTGGAGCGCCAGATTCACTATTTCGTAAACGGCGCCTCAGGGATCCAACACATCGGTCAGCGCGACATAGCCTGGATCCGCGTCTCCAACGCGGCCGCTGATAAAGGCTTCGACCTGGAACACTTTGGGAAGATCCTGCACGCCCGCTTCCACGGCGATTTCGGTGCGATTGTAGATAAGGTGCAGGTCACAATCTACACCGAGCCCGATAAGCTGCACGAATGGTTAACCAAGGCACGTCAGGCTTATGATTTTCGAAATAAACGCCTGGCCGATTTAACCGATGACAAGGTAGAGGAATTTTATTCCTGCACACTATGCCAGTCCTTCGCGCCCAACCATGTCTGCGTGGTCAGCCCCGAACGGTTGGGGTTATGTGGTGCTTACAACTGGTTGGACTGCAAAGCTTCCTTCAGCATCAACCCAACCGGACCCAACCAGCCGATAAAATTAGGGTCGGTAATCGACCCCAAAAAGGGATATTGGACCGGTACAAATAATTATGCCAAGGTTGGCTCACATGGCGTAGTACAGGAAGTTTCCATGTACTCGATCATGGAAAACCCGATGACTGCCTGCGGCTGCTTCGAGTGTATTGTGATGCTCATCCCCGAAGCCAATGGCGTCATGATCGTCAACCGGGAGGATACCAGCATGACGCCAGCGGGTATGACCTTTAGCACATTGGCTGGTATCGCTGGTGGAGGTCTGCAGACGCCAGGTGTGATGGGAGTTGGTAAGTTCTACCTGGTCAGCCCAAAATTCATCAAGGCTGATGGCGGTTTTAAGCGGGTGGTGTGGATGAGCAGCATCCTTAAAGAAAATATGGCAGAAGAATTTAAAGCTGTTGCCATCCACGAAGGCGATCCAGATCTGATCGATCGCATCGCCGATGAACGGCATGTGACGACAGTCGAAGAGCTGCTCGCCTGGCTGGAAGAGCATAATCACCCGGCGCTGGTCATGGACCCCATGTTTTAGCAAGACAGGGATAAGGGAGATGGGATAGAGAAATACCCATCTCCCCCATCCCTTATATCCAAAAATTTTATTATGACCGATCAGCACTCATCTTCTCCCCTGCTCGTTCGTGACTTGATGACTGTGGGGGTCGCTACATGCTCTGAAGAGACTCCGGTCACTAATATGCAAGACCAGGGAACCCGCGCCATGTTCTCAATGCACCATGCCGGGGGGATTGAATATCCTGCTGCGGTGCTATCGTATTATCACCTTTTACGCCACTTGGCAGCAGACAGCGATGAGGAACTGCGCGATTTAGGCGTAAAGGCCGCACGCCAGGCACCGCTCGAAGCCTTTATTAACCGGCGGGATGCAGCACGGCGCAGGTAAACGAAACGCGAATATCCATAGCTTTTATTTTTATATTAAAACCAAAGGAGTGGACACATGCCAGTTGAAATTCCTATCGAAAAATGGTCGGCAACGATGCGAGCCATAACATTAGGGGCGACTGCAGCCGAGGGGGGCACGCGTCACCATACCGTGACCGTTGGTGGTGAAAACACGCTCCCATTTATGCAGTTTGAGGGCCGGACACCCCATCGACCGGCGGTAGCTGTGGAGATCAAAGACCACCACCCCGATGATTGGTCACCTCTTCTGAGCCAGGTCTGGGGAGATGTCATGCATGACCCATCAGCCTGGGCAAAAGCTGCCGAAGCCGCCGGAGCCGATTTGATCGTCCTGGCACTAAGCCTGACCGGCAAGGATGGCAATCCGAATACACCGGCAGAAGCTGTTCAGGCGACAAAAGCCGTCCTGGCTGCCTGCGGACTTCCCTTGCTGGTATTTGGTCCGGGTCAGGCTGCCCTGGACAATGACTTTCTGGTAGCTGTATCCGAAGCAACGAAGGGCGAGCGCCTGGTGCTCGGTATCTGTGAGGATAAAAATTACCGCACCATCGTGGCTACAGCCATGGCGAATGGGCATCTGATCAGTGCCCGAACCCCGATGGACGTCAACTTGTCCAAGCAAATGAGTATTTTAATCAGCGATATGGGCATGCCATTGGACCGAATCATGATGGACCCAACCACCGGGGCGTTAGGCTATGGCATTGAATATGGCTTTTCGGTGATGGAACGCCTGCGCCTGGCGGCTCTGCAAGGAGATTCGATGACGCAGTTCCCGATGATCGTGACCCCTGGCTTTGAAGCCTGGAAGACCAAAGAAGCCAAGGTGGGGACCGGTGTTCCTGATACATGGGGCGATTGGTTAGAACGAGCGATTAATTGGGAAACCCTGACTGCAATGACCTTGATCCAATCTGGCGCAGCCATTGTGGTACTGCGCCATCCTGAAAGTATCCGGCGCGTCAAGGCAGCCATCGATGAGTTAATGGCTGCGGCAACAATGGCCTGATCCGGAGAAGGAGAAATCCCTATGCCTCTCTCAGGTATTCAAATCTATAAACTCCTCCCCCAAACCAACTGTAAAGAGTGCGGATTCCCTACCTGCCTGGCCTTTGCCATGAAACTGGCAGCCAAACAGGTAGAACTATCGTCCTGCCCGTACGTCAGCGAAGCCTCCAAAGCCCAATTGGCCGAATCGGCTACCCCTCCGATGCGTCTGGTGACTATAAAAGCCGATGGCAATGAGGTTAAAGCAGGTAACGAAGTCATCTTATTCCGCCATGAAAAAACCTTTTACAACCGACCTGGTTTATTCATCCGGGTCAGTGACAGCGAGACAGCCGACAGCATAAAGGCCAAACTATCACCCGCCGAGGCTTTCAAGGTAAACTATGTCGGTATAGAGCTGAGCGTGGATGGTTTTGCTGTCGAATCTAAATCTGGAAATCCTGGGACTTTCACCACCGCCGTCCAGGTCGTGCGCCAGGTCAGCCACCGTCCGTTAATTTTAATCAGCCGCGATCCGAAAGTTATGGCAGCTGGATTACAGGCACTGCCGGGTGAACATCCATTAATGTATACCGCAGACGCCTCCAACTGGGAAGCGATGGCAGACCTTGCCAAGCAACACCAGGCCTCTCTGGCAGTCTTCGCACCCACTCTGGATGGTCTGGTTGACCTGACTGAAAAAATTAAAACCAAAGGTGTGGAGGACCTGGTCCTGGACCCTGCTGAGCGTGTGCTAGGTAAGTGGCTTGTCCGAAGCACCCAGATCCGCCGTCTGGCACTCAAAAAGAATTTCCGCCCGTTGGGCTATCCGTTGATTGCGTTCCCTGGAGAAGTAGATAAAGCTCAGCCCAGTGAGAAAGATAATCCAGGACGCGAAGCTATCATGGCTGCCCAAGCCATTGCCAAATATGCCGGGTTCATCGTCCTGGACCACTTTGCTCCCGAGCTGCTTTATCCCCTGCTCGTGCTGCGCCAGAATATCTACACAGACCCACAGAAACCCATCCAGGTGCAACCAGGCTTATATGAGATCAACTCACCCAAGCCAGAAGACCCGGTGCTGGTCACCACCAATTTCAGCATCACATACTTCAGTGTCGCCAATGAGGTTGAAGGCTCAGGTCTACCCGCCTGGCTGCTGGTCACCGATGCGGAAGGAATGAGCGTACTGACTGCCTGGGCAGCCGGTAAGTTCGATGCTGAGCGGATCGCCAAAGCCGTCAAGCAATTCGGAGTGGCTGACCGCCTCAGCCGGAAGCGCATCGTGCTCCCCGGGCATGTCGCCGTCTTATCTGGCGAGGTCGAAGAAGAATTACCTGGCTGGGAGATCCGTGTTGGACCGCGCGAAGCCGTCGACATCCCGGCCTTTATGAAGCAGGTTCTATAAGGCCTCCAGGCACCCGGTTCTTTTCTCCGGGTGTCTAAAGCGAGAATGACCGAGCATACTGTTACCTTTGATATTGTCCCACAGCCAGTGCACGTTCCTACGGGCACGCTGCTGAGTGAGGCCGCGCGCCTGGCAGGGGTCGATATCGGGCAACCCTGTGGAGGTCAGGGGCGTTGCGGACGCTGTGCACTCCTGGTAACGAGTGGCGCTGTGCGCCGCCGCAGCACATTACGGCTATCCCCGCAGGATGTAGCCCAGGGTTATGCCCTGGCGTGCCAGTCCGTTGTCGAGGGGGATGTCGCCGTTGTTGTCCCACCCCAGGAGAAAATCGAACGGCGGTTAACTACTGACCGCACCGCGGCTGAGGTTACCGTCTCGCCTCAATACGCCTTCGATGTCTGCCAGACGATCCGGCGTATTCCCCTCAGGCTGCGCGAACCGCGCCTGGATGATCAAAGAGACGACTGGGGGCGTCTGGAGACCGCCCTCCGTTCGCAATCCGGATTTACCCGGCTCAGTATTTCTCTACCCTTACTTAAAAAAATTGGGGAAACCCTGCGCGATAACGAATGGCAGGTAACAGCCATCGTTGATGTGCAGCGCGATTCCGAGGGTGGCATACTACAAGAGCATCTCATAGACCTGCTCCCCGGTACCATCCCCAATGATGACCCGTTATGGGGTGCGGCGATCGACATCGGCACCACCACAGTGACCTTGTGGCTGGTAGACCTGGTCACTGGCAAGGTAGAAGCCCAGGTTGCCGAATATAACGGACAGATCGCCCGCGGCGAGGATGTCATATCACGGATTGTCTATGCCAGCAAGGACGGTGGGGAGCGTGAGATGCAGACGCGTGTCCTGGAGACGATCAACTCGCTGCTTGACCTGGCCTGTAAACGCGTTAGAGCCCAGCCTGCCGAGATTGTCAAAGCAACTGTGGCTGGTAACAGCACGATGATCCACCTTTTCCTTGGTATCCCGGCCAGCAGTATCCGCTTCTCGCCTTATATCACCGCCGTAAACCAGGTCCCATTACAAACTGCTGGCGTAATCGGTCTGAACATCAATCCCGATGCGACCGTTGATTGCCTGCCGGGTGTCGCCAGTTATGTTGGGTCAGACATTACAGCGGGTGTGCTCACCTGCGGTATGGACGAAACCGAGAAAGTCACCCTTTTCATCGACGTCGGCACGAACGGCGAAACTGTCCTCGGCAGCCGAGATTGGTTGGTGTCATGCGCCTGCTCGGCTGGCCCAGCTTTTGAAGGTGCCGGCGTGATTAACGGGATGCGCGCCACCAAAGGAGCTATCGAGGAAGTATGGATCAGCAGCTTGACCTATGAACCCACCTATCGGGTCATCGGCAGTGTCAAACCGCTGGGTCTGTGCGGCAGCGGTTTAATCTCCTTATTGGCTGAGCTGTTTTTAACCGGCGTGCTGGATAAAGCAGGCAATGTCAACCTGACATTGCCAACACCCAGGGTGCGTGAGGGTGAACACGGTCCCGAATATGTCGTCGCCTGGGGACAGGAAACCCAGCATGGGAAGGACATTGCCATCAGCCATGTCGATATCGACAACCTACTGCGCGCTAAGGCAGCCATTTACGCCGGGTTTACTGTCCTTGCCGACAGCGTAGGTGTGCCCCTTGAACTGGTTGACCAGCTGCTGGTGGGCGGCTCTTTTGGCAAGTATATCAATGTCGAGAAAGCGGTGCAGATTGGCCTGCTCCCTGATCTGCCTTGGGATCGCATCCACTTCCTGGGTAATACCTCTGTGCATGGTGCGTATGAAGCACTGCTCGATTGGCAAGCGCGCGATCGCATTAAGGATATCGCTTCCCGAATGACCTATATCGAGCTGTCAGCTGACAACACCTTTTACGAGGCATTTATGTCAGCGATGTTCTTACCGCACACCAGTTTGGCTCGTTTCCCAACGGTGGCGGCTGCATTGGAAAAGGAAACTGATAAACAAGGTAAGGGGTAATTACCCGATAATATCAACAACCCTAAGAAAGGAGGGCATCCATGTACATCATTGGTGAAAATATCCATATTATTTCAGAGAAAGTCAAGGCCGCCCTGCAAGAGCGGGATGCTCAATTCTTCCAGGAAATGGCGGTTAAGCAGGTGGAAGCCGGTGCGCAGGCATTGGATATAAACCTGGGGCCGCGCAAGAAAGATGGGGAGGAAGTCTTCCCCTGGATTGTAGAGAATGTCGAAAAAGTGGTCGATGTACCCTTGAGCTTCGACACCACGAATATCCTGGGCATCGAGGCAGGACTGAAGAAAATCACTAAAGCCCAGCCGATCATCAACTCCACATCCGCCGAGCCAGAACGACTGGAAAAAGTACCCCTGCTGGCGAAGAAATATAACACCCGTCTGATCG
>Ga0315285_10006659_pt1 | contig 11904 bp, 9 predicted proteins | sample YL17G09_36_MG_FD_203698 | JGI IMG/M metagenome (GOLD analysis project Ga0315285, IMG submission 203698) | Sediment microbial communities from Yellowstone Lake, YNP, Wyoming, USA - YL17G09_36 | ecosystem: Environmental > Aquatic > Freshwater > Lake > Sediment | place: USA: Wyoming | collected... | reverse complement strand
CCCTCGACAACCCCAAACCTTGGGCGCGCGGCGTGCATGGCCCGCGTGTCCCCAGGACACTTCCGCATTTTCTCACCTTTCACCTCACCTCAGCCCATGCCACCTACACCAATGGCTTGTCCATATTGTCACGGTTATTGCAATGTGTCATGCACGGGCAGCGAGTAAGGAGAGGTAGAGTGGGGCCAGGATGGCGTGTAGAGGAAGTTAACTTTCACCAGATCTACACCTTTCATGGTGATCTCACTTCACCGCCCGCTTCCTCCCATCATCTCCCACCCTCGCTCCCTTCACAGTACAGCGCTGAGAGTGGCGCAGCGAGCAGGAGTAGCTTGAGATGTGAGCGAATTTCACAACGTGGTGTGTTCATTTCAGTCAGTCCGAGCGCCAACCCGAGGTTTTTTACAGACCCTAATCTCCCTCTTTCTTCTATCTTTCTTCTCTCTTTCTCCTTCTCTCTCTCTCCTTCTCTGTCTCCCCCTCTCCGCGCCCGCACCCCTTTTTCTTACGCACTGAACGCTACTAGACCAACGCAGGGATTGAATTCCCCACCACTTTTCTCTCATTCCATTAATGACTCACGCCCGCCGCGCAGGGTGGTTGACATACCTGGCCAAGTCCGCCGCCGCCGCGCCCCAGTCTACCTCAGCTTTACGTGCCAACACCACCAGCTCGTCCATCTCGTCCACGATGTCGTAGTACTCGAGTACCCGCCCGTACGCGCCGACCCGGGGCGGCCAGTCGTGGATGAGCACGACCGACGCGGCGTCGATGTGCCACAGCGCCTTCAGCGCGACCGCCACCCGGAACCGGCCGTCCACCAGGACGACGTCCGCGATGCAAGAGGAGGGTCGAAGAGGCTTTGGCCGGGCGGATGGAGAGGACGGCGGGAGTGGCTCGGACTTGGCAGAGGACGCGTTGGTGGGGGCAGCAGGAGCGGCGGCGCCAGGACTCCCTACGTCCACGCTCGCCCCGCCGCCTTTCACTTTCCCGAGCCTTTCGATCGCGTTGACGTAGTCCGGGAACCGGGCGCTGTCCTCAGGGTTGATGGGCATGCCCCATGCGCCTTGTATGAGAATGAAGGGGAAGAGAGAGGGGTTGGGTGAGCGGGTTTTGGGTGGGAGAGACGGCGGGTAGGAGAGAAGAGGAGGTCTTTTGCCTCTCCCTTATTTTCTTACCTGTCGCCCCAACGTCCACGCACACGTAATTCAGTTTGCCCTGCGCCAGCCAGAAGCTCACATCCGCCCGCGCCATCATCTCCTTGCACCAGGTCTCCCCGTTCTCGATGCTCAGCGCTTTGCCCGCCAACAGCGCCTCCTGGACAGTCGAAGCCCCGCTCCCATACTCGACGTACGTCCTCGCCTGCGACGCGTACCACTGCAGGGTCAGCGCTTCCCCCGGCGTCATGACCGGGTCCATGTGGCGGTCAAAGGCGGTGCGAGGGCGGCCGGTGGGACGGTTGATGGGTGGACGAGGGCGGGTGCGTATTGAAGCAGTGCGGGTGATTGTTAGGCGGGCGGCCGCGGCGGCAGCGACCGTGGACCCTCAAGCTTTGACCAACCCGGCGGTGGTCGTCACCTTGGCTTTACCGGCCACTAAGGCCGCCATGTCTGCCCGGGAAGCGCCCTTTCAAATATGTGCAAGCCTTGTGACACACACCACGGCGCAGCATGCATTTCAATATGTGGTCGTTCTAAAAACCTCTCTCTTACTCCCTTCAAATCTCACGCACCTCGGGCGAGGGCGCATACTCTCCTTCAGCCTGAACTCTAGCCGGAGACAAGGCCATGACGACAATCAATAGGGCCGCCACGGTACCGGCGGCAATTCGGAGGGGACGCATGCGCGCACGTGGAATTTGTGGGCTAAGGCAAGACAAGTAATGCAGGTTGACCTCGTGTGTGTTTGAATGTGTGTGTGTCCAATCGCTCTCATTTGTGTGCTTACTACATACATATGCTTGGCAAAAAAAAAAAAAACGTTAAGATTTCCCTTCTTAAGGTCTTCCAAGTTTGAACCTGCACAGTTGTACAGAAGTGTAGTGCATTAACTCGAGCAAGGAACGGGTGGCCACCGTTTCATATCGGGCCCGCCAGAAATTCTTCGACGCCTTGGTGCCTGCAAAAGGATAGCCGGCGGTTATACTGTCGGTTTGAAGTGGATGCTTCATATAAACGACGGGCCAGACACAGCCCGCCGAATCCCGGAGGGTCAAGTTGGATCGGAATGCTAGGTGGTGATTGTGACTTGTGCACACAGTGTTTGAATTTGATTCCACCATTGTCCATCCTTGTAGGCATGATGATCGGTCGTCAAACACCTCTGTCGCTCCATGGCTTAAGTGACGTACATGGAGCGCATTACGGTAGAACTGGTGATTTGACGTCGAAACATGGGCCGTGTGAGTCGTGGGCCGGCACGAACACGAGTCGTAGCCATGGACTGTCGAGATCGTCATCGGAGATAGAACGATGCCCAGCATGCAAAATCGCAGGTTCCAGTGTCAGACTGGACGAGCGCAAGCGTCGGGTCACGCGACAAGTGCCCACCGCTGCTGCTGGTGCCAGCCATCGAGAGAGTGCTCATGATGCCAACCACGCGGCAGTTTTTACTGCATGGTCTGCGAACCAATTGACATGTATAAAAGTATAACCAACGCAGAAATGTTTGATGAAACAACATTACAGATAAATTCTTCCCTATGGCGCGATGTAAGTTTCAAAGAAATGATCTACTATGTGTAGGTAGGGCACTGGTAGAGTCAAGATTTCGAGGCGACATCAATTTTGAAACTGAGTTGCATCAAAGTAAAAGAAAGTTGAAAACAAAAAAACGTGAAGTTTAGGCTCAGGAGATAGAATTTAGAGCGGGTTTGACCAATGAGAGTGCATGCCAGTATTGGAACTTAGACTTTTGAAACTAATATAATTTCAGAGCAATTAGAATTCGGACCTAAGCATTGTCGAAATACTATTTTAATGACAAGAAAGCCCATTCATTCTCTACATCCCCGCATGGAAAGAAAGATATCCCACCTCCTTGTCCCGCTGACCGCCCTGATTGTGCTTTCTTGTGTGTGTCTACCCGCACATGAGCGCTCAATTCATATCAATGGTGCACTTTACACGTCAAGCTTGGCGATCCCGCGTTATCACGGTCGCTGTGCTTGTTGTGGTCTGGCTGATTGCTCGCCGGCCCAGCTTGAATGTTCGGGCTGGCGACGTGTGCCAACGCCAGTCCCGCCAGTCCCGCCGGGCGGTCATGGCCGGCGACCTGGCCGCTCAACATGAGGCCGCCTACCGCCGCCAGCGCACCGCCGCCGCCGACCTGGTGGCCCGAATGCGGACCCGGCCTGACGGGTGGACACACTCTAGTTTCCACAGCCCCACCAACGCCCTGTGGGTCGATCCGTTTCGCGATATTTACCGTTGCCCGGCGGTCATGGAAAAATTAGGCAAGCTGTCAGATGGTGGCAAATGGGTGTGCGGCGTAGACACCTTTTTGCAACGGCCCGGGTGCGTGGTCTATTCGTTCGGGTCCAATGGTGACACCAGCTTTGAGGCGGCCATCCTCAACCGGACATCCTGTGCTGTCTTTACGTTTGACCCCACGCTGGCGCCCGAGGTGCAAGCTGCGGTCGAGGCGGTGCCGGGCATCACTTTTAATGCAGTCGGATTGAGTGCCGTTGACGGCAATGCCGTCATTGGCGGCCGCACTCTGCCCGTCCGCACGCTGGCCACCCTCATGAAGGAGAACGGGCACGCGTGGATCGACCTGCTCAAAATTGATGTGGAGGGCGCCGAATGGGAGGCCATGGAGAGCCTTGTCGCACAGAGTGGCGGCCAACCTCTGCCCATCACCCAAGCTCAAGTCGAATTTCATGTCGGCTGGGGTGGGCACGGCCCGCAGGACGCGGTCAACCTCTTGGAAGCCCTGGATGATGCGGGCATGCGCGTGTTCCATGTTGAAGAAAACGCGGTGTGCGACACTTGTGCCGGCCAGTTTGAGGAGATTGCGTTTGCGAACGTGGGCGCAGGTGGACGCATGGTGATGGGGCCGGCTTAAAAAGGCGGAGAGAGATCCCCGCCCGTGTAAAAAATAGATTGACATGGCATTTGACCTCGCCCTTGTCTCTCCCCTCTTTTGTTTTGACTTCTCTTCCTTGCCAATCTCTCTCCTCCTCCACTCCTCATGCCAGCCCCAAGTCCTCATCCCACTCCATGCGGGCGACATCCAGCAGCAGCATGTATTTCTGCTCTGGGTTGTCTTCTTTAATGACTTCCATCGGGGCGGGGCGGATGTTAAAGGGCGGTTTGAGAAGGTCGATGTCGTACACATCACCCGCGGCAACGTCTTCATTGCGCCCGCCCGTCACTTGCTGGCCACCCGTCAAGTAGCTGCCCACCAACAAATATTTAGCCCCCGACTGGCGAACATTGTGTAAGAATTTGTAGGCCGACGCGATGGGCAGGTGCTGTAAAGAGTCCCGGCTGAAGATGAGATCGCGGCCGGAGGGTAGGGGCTCGTGGCTACCATCCACACACGCGAAGGTCATCCAGGAGCTGTTGGTGGCGAACGTGGCTTGGTGTCCCTCGATGAGTGAACAAACGGCGTCAGACCCCGTAAACCGGAAAGCAGGATCCGCTTCATGCGCTGCTTTCGCGACCAGCGGCATCCAGTGCATGCTGCCGCACGACGAATCCAGAAAAGATTTGATGCGGTACTTGGCGATGAGGTCGGTGAGAGATGTGCGAAGACTGGCGGTGGCGGCCAGGGAGGAGCCCGTGCCGGACCCACCGCCGTCGCTGCCCCATAATTGCGTGGCATACACTTTTGAAAACGTCCCCTGCACCGTGTTGACGGACAGGGCGTAGAATGCGTGGCGTGCGGGGGACGCGTTAATGACCTGGAACCCGGGCGCCCGCGGCTTCTTTGATGCAGTCGGGGCGCCGTCTGCGCCGAACGTGTTGCCGGTGTCCACCAGGACCAGGCGAGGAGGAGGAGAGCCTGCAGATGCCAGCGATGTCATGAGCGTCACGTACCGGACCGGCATGCTCTGGCCGTCCGGGCTAGCGAGGGCCAAGATGGTGCGGGGCGGGGAGCGGGATGATGGTGATGATGAGGAATGACCGCCACTTTTGCGTCCTGTTGTGATGGACTCGGCCAGTTTAGCGGATGGGGTCGACGCCCCGCCACGAGGCGCGTGATTGATATGGACGAGGCTTTTGCGATGCTGCAGCCATGGTACGGACGGTGCGGGTGCTAGGGGCTCCCCGCCAGCCGCCCCATCCCCAGCATCGGGCGCCCCAGAAAAGTCGATGCACACGACGTCATCCACGACCACTTTGGGCGACCCAGCAGCAGCACCGCCACCAAGGCCAGCCCACACGCTGGCCCACCGCTCATCCCAGCAGTCCAGGACGGAGACGGCGATGTGCCCTCCCGCCTCACCCAGGACGCCCTGCAACGCGACACGCAGGTCGGGCACAATGAAGCGCTGGACAAGACAGGATATGAGTGCTCGTGGCGCCCATCTGACCAGCACATCGGAGCTTGACAGCCTTGGCGTCCACACTAAAAGTTTCAGTCCGACCGCGGTAAGTACGGCTCCCCCCAGAAGGCGTGTGAACCGCCTCTTTTGAGGAGAGCGACGCGAATGAGGCGTCCTCATTTCAAAGCCATTATTTTTGCAACACTGAATACATTTCCCTTCAAAACAAATTTGGAGACGTAGGCCCGCTCAGAAATGAACCATTTGCCCATCAACACACACATGTGGTCATTATAAAATGCGCGGCACATTTCTTCCAGGACGCTGGTTTGGCGTCCAAGCAGCAGCCGTGGCCGTGCTAATGTGGCCGCGGCTTATCCTCGGGCGCCAGCAATGGGGTGACGCCATGCCAAATGCCACCGCGATGGATGATAAGCACACTTCTGTGCGTGGGCGAGGCCATGCGGGGATTCGCCCAAGCTTGCCCTTGCGCATCAATGCGATGGGACGCGGCGAAACGAAATGGGAAAATCAGGGGTGGGCCAATGACAAACAGGCTCCATCTTTCTCGGCAGTGCAGACTACCGCGCCTGCAAAGACTGCACCAAGGCACATAAACATATCCGTTTACGGCCGAAACATTGCCAAATATATAGGCCTCGCCACGGAGGCGCGGATGTCAATGGAAGTTGCCTATGACTGGGCCGGCGGAACAGGCCGCCTGTCGGGTAGCGTCAACACCAATGTAGTACCTTCATCGGTGCGCATTGCCCAGTACAGCCATGTTTACGGACCATCACCAGTGTGGTCGACTAATTTTACGGAGTGCGACCGAGCCTGCGATCCTGTCGGACGGTACGGCGATGTCGCTGCAGCCGCCCAAGCCGACGTCGTCATCTTCAATTTGATGGCTCCACCTCAGCGCCCATTCTGGCCCCGCCCGCCCGGCCAGCTCTGGGTGGGCACCTATTTCGAGTCACCCGATCATTATCCATCCTTGCGCAACGCCTCGATTCTGGCCCAGTTCAATTACACAATGGGCTACCGCCCGGATGCCGATTTCCCGCTCTTCAACATGGTCCTGGACACGGCAAAAGATGTGAACAAAACGTTGGCGTGGCCTTTACCACCGTACCACCTCAAGCAGGGCCGCCCCATGATGGCAACCTGGATTTCTAATTGCCTTGTCGACACGCTAGGACGCTTACCTTTACTAGACGAACTCGAGGCGCGTAATGTGTCCATTGTCTCGTACGGCAGGTGCGGTCCGGGGCTAGCAAAGCCCAAAGTGGGCCCTGACTTAAACGCATGCTGGAGAAAGTGGGCAACCACTGGTGGACCTGGCGCTGAAAAAGCGGCGGTCTCGACCCAGCACCTGTTTATGTTTGCGGCTGAGAATTCTGGGTGCGCGTATTACAACACTGAAAAAGTGTTCCATGCCCTCGTTGCCGGGTCTGTGCCGGTGTATTTAGGAGATGGCACGTCCCTAAAAAAACTTGCCCCTCTAGGCTCTGTCATTTACGCAGCCGACTTCAAGAGTGCGGCAGTTCTGGCGGAGCACCTGCGTTTCCTGGCCGGAAATCGCACCGCCTATGAAGCTTACCTGGCTTGGCGAAGGGATTTCAGATCTCTAGACGCTCTGCACCGAGTCATGGCTTTTCCAGCGTGGGAAGTGGACAATGCCGGCACGCGGGCATGTGCACTTTGCGAATTTTTATGGGCGGCGCCGCGGCGACAGTACCCAAAGGCGTCTGCAGATTTGTGTCAGCATGTGGGAGGCAAGGACTCTGGGTTTCGGCTTTTATAAATCACATTTTTTTGTGTCCACATTTCTTGTTCAAGCCCCTGGCCCATCTCGCCCCTTCAAGAAAAAATACCCTTCCTGTTTTATGTATAGCTTATATTCTAGCGCGGACGCTCTGGGTTGAGGTGCGGCATCCACGCTTTACCGAGGACACGCCGTAAATCATCACCGAGGTCCGCCCAGTTGCTGGACAGGGTGCCCACAAAGACGTCTGCTTGGACTGTGATGAGCAAGTCGGCAAGGGCGAGCCGCACAAGCTCCGCCATGCGCTACGAGGTCCGCGATGCCATCACGTCCTGGTATGTCAGCTCGGCAAAGTGCGAGTCCACAGACTTGGGCGGCGCCTCTTTGAATTTGTCGCCCGCCCGAATAAACACTGCCGCCAGGGGGTGGGGGAGGACGCCTTCCGTGCGGTAGAATGCGTTTTGCTGTAACGGCCAAACCAGGTGCTTCAGGGTAAAATCCGACGGCCGCAATGCAAACTTCTCAAGCTGATAAATGTCCAGCGATGCCAGAGATGGCGTAGCGGAACGACCGGGACAGGGCTGGCCTACCTGCTAATGCTGCCTCAAACGAGCTAATCTTGCGGGTTGGCATGTGAGCAATTTCTACGTGGCCTCTCAACAAGTTGCCGGCTATGAAAACGCTTGCAAGCATTGCCATACATGCCAGGACAACTTAAGTTGCCACGATTCAGCGTGCCAAACTGTTTTTTTGTAATCAATACGCCATTCAAAAGACTAAATAAATGAAAGAAAAGGAGAGTGTCGCAAACTGCAATCGAAGTCGGTGGATGAATCAACAAAAGTATGTTGACACACCGTCACGCTACCCTGCTCTTGGCTCTAGCCACCATGTGCCGGTCCACGTCGGCTTATAGTGGTGGCCATGCCAGACGCGTCACTCCCCATGCTCGCCATGCCCTCACGCATCCAACCTGGGGCCTTACTCACAACGCTGGGTCCTTCCGCTTGCACAGCCAAGGCAAGCAAGATGGCATCCTGCTCTACCTCTTTCAGCACCTGGGCATTACCAACAAGTATTTCGTAGAGTTTGGCTTTAATAGCCAGACATACGAGGGCGGGACGGGCGCCAACACGTTTACCCTGTGGAAGCATTTTGGGTGGAAGGGGTTGCTGCTGGATGGCGACAACGAAAACAAGGCCATCAACCTGCACAAGGAAATGATCACGCCCGACAACATTGTGAGCTTCTTTGACAAGTACCAGGTCCCACTGGAGCCTGATTATGTGTCCATAGACATCGATTCGTCCGACTTGTGGGTGTTTCGTAGCCTCATCAAGGGTGGGTACCGCCCGCGAGTGGTGACCATGGAATACAACATCAACCACCCCATTGATTCCGCTCTTGTCCAGGCCGCGGACGCGGGCGTGCCGGCGACAGGGTTTGACTATACATTTGGCGCCGCTTTAAAAGCGGTGGCCCTGGTAGCCGAGGAAATGGGGTACGTCCTGGTCCATGTGGTGAAAGGCTTAGACGCGGTGCTGGTCAGGAAGGACCTCATGCGTGGCGTGGAGGTGCACCCACTCGAATTCTGGACCGACTGCTGCACCAACCAGACTTTGCACGCCGTGCCCCACCCCGAGCGGGTGGGGGTTCTCCTGGATTACAGTGTCTATCAGGTGACGGGCAGCGAAGATGAGGCCAAAGCAGCGGCCCGGAAGTACCTGGCGGCCAGGCCTTACCTGATGACCCGGCCGTCGAGGCCGACTGATTTGGACCTCTGACTTTCAAGAGATGGCTACCTTCCCGTCCGACGTTGCTTCTTGCTATACATACATTTGGCGCGCCGCAGAGCGTTTTAAACGCGATTGTACTGATTGTTGATAATATTTTGTAACCTCGGGATTGACATGTCAAGTGGTAGTCATTATTTTGTCAAATCACTTCTCCATCACAAAACATGGTATCGCCCGCACGCCATCCTGGCTTTGCCGAGACATACGTTCGCACAGGTACCCGCGTTCTGCGAGCCGGCGCGTTACCCAATATTCGTATAATATCTGGCCTTGCCCTGGTATTGATACTCGGTATGCTGCTTGTCATGCGGCCAGGGCAGCATCAGGCACGGGAGTACACGCGCAGCCGAGCAGAAATGCGCGCGGGAGGAAGTGTGCATCCTACAGGCCATGCATCATCATCATCAACCTGCCAAGCGTTGCGCGGGACAGGCTTTCACCTCCTAGATGATGCAACCAATGTGCCGGACGCGTGTGGCCACCTGCCTGTCCCCGCTCTGCGCATTGCCAACGATGAATACTCCATCTGCGCACGGACTGCTCACAATCTGATGGATTCCCACCTGCGCGCCAGCAAGGGTTACTGGCCGGACTGCGCCGAGATTTTCCATGTTCTTGACAAGGAGGCTGCACCCGTGCCCGTTGGCATCACAACGCGTACACCGGCCCCTACGAAAGGCTTGGTCGTGGATGTGGGCGCCAATGTGGGGTCGTGCACGATGTGGCTGGCCGCGCGTGGGTACGATGTCGTTTCCTTTGAACCCAAACCGATCCACGTTGCCATGATCAAAGCGTCTGCATCCTTGAATGCTGACATCGGTCGCCGCATCACCCTGCACGGCATGGGCTTGTCAGACAAGCCGGCATCGGGCGTGGTTCTTGTCAGCGAGAGCAGCAATTCGGGCAACAGTTGGATCTTTATGGGATCGCCGCAAGAGGCCACGAACTCCTCAGAAGCCATCGGCGGGCCTAGAGCCTCGACGGTGTCCGCCGATACTGGCATCGCCCTGGGCCGCCTGGACGACTTTTGTGTTGAACCCATTGAAATACTTAAAGTCGACACCCAAGGGTTTGAGTTGCACGTCCTGCGCGGGGCGACGCGCCTGCTGCACCAAGGCGCCATCCGGCGCATTAAGCTCGAGTTTTGGCCTTTTGGCCTGCGCAAGCACGGGTCGGACCCGGTCCAGTTGTTAGAGCTGCTGCACGAGCATGGGTATGCCCTGTCTGAGGGTGGAAATGCCTTGCGGCGGACTGAATTCCAGGCCCTGGTGGACAGGTTGTGTCCGCGTGATGACCTTCCCGGGTGCGCCAATCATTTTGTGGATGTAGTAGCCATTCGACACCTGTGATGCTGGCTGTCAAAACTGATATTCTGTTTCCGGACGGCGTAGAGTGTCAAGCATGCAGTAAGTAAAATGCACGCTGAAGACGGCTTCACTGGCGACGAAGTGCGAGGTGGATATGGCGGCGCAGATTCTACTGTGCGCAGGAGGAGCGTACACAGCCTGTCGCTGCTGTGTTCAATGGTGGGATGTTGAATGGGATGGGAATGAACCAACACATATAAAGACGTGCATGTTTTGCCAAATAATGCGGCACGTTCTCTTTTCTATTCTTGACCTGCTTCGTCGGCGGGCAGGCGGGCGAAAACATTTCTTCGCTCAGGAGCGGGAGAAATGACTCATACGTGGCAGCCTGGAGCCAGCCGTTGAGCACGCGGGTGTCGTTGACGCGACTGCATCGATAAAGTCGTTAATTTCTGGGCTGCTTACCCGGGCGTACACGCCCGGGAAGTTGGCATCCGCACACCCGCTGCCCCAGGAAACAACGCCGGTCAGAATATCTGACGGCGCTGTAGAATTTTCTTGAGGGTGAGCGGGCCACCTGAATCGCCTTGACAACTAGGGGAGAGAGTAAGAGAGAGAAGGGAGGGCAAGGGCGTTGGTGAGCGCGCGGAGCAAATGTGGCAAAAATAAATGAAAAAAAGAAAAAAAGTGGGAGAGACGAGGACCAGCAGGTTTCATCCTGTGCGGCGGCCCCGCCTGGGCTGCCATTTCATCATCCTGAGCATGAGGTGGCGGAGTCCGCCGCTCCCGCGCACCACTCTCTTATCCCCTCTTTTTTCATTCTCTTTCACCTGTCAATGCCGTTCTGGCCAGCGCACAGCATGCGGGACGTGATCGCGCCATTGTACGATGCCGCTCCGTTGCAGACGATGCGGCTAACGACAGGGACGACAGCTCCGCGGAGTTGGGTCGGCCAAGACGGCGTGCCGGCGGGCGAATTCTCAGTGGCACCCCAGCCCGTCACCGTGGCCTGGAGTCCCGCGGCGGGATCAACATCCCGGGCTGAGAGCATGGGAACACTGGTGACGTTGGTGACGTTCACGGCCAGCTTCCACACGGCAACATCGTAGTCATAGGTGGACGGGTTCCACATGGGGTGAATGGCAATGCTTGCCACAGGCACGCGGTAACCCTTGCCCGTGGTGCTCAGTGTCTTGGTCCCGACCAGGACAAACACTTCCGTAGGATTGTTAATAAAGTCACTGCAATGGGCGGCGGTGATGACGTATTGGCCCTTGTACAGGGTGCCACCGCAAAACTGCCCGACTGCGCTATTGCCGGGTCGTGCGACCAGTGTTTCAATGGGTACTTCCCCAACCCGGCCACCAAGGTCTGCACCAAGTGCTCGGACAACTGCCGGGTGTGTGACAGCGTGGCGGCCTGCAATGTTTGTGCTGAGGTAAGCGTTTTTTATTTTTGTTGTACACAGTGGATGTCGGACCCTGCACTCCTCGCATCCCCACTCAATGCGCTTGAAAGATTGCAATCGCATGCCGTAATTTT
>Ga0315285_10006658_pt1 | contig 11904 bp, 9 predicted proteins | sample YL17G09_36_MG_FD_203698 | JGI IMG/M metagenome (GOLD analysis project Ga0315285, IMG submission 203698) | Sediment microbial communities from Yellowstone Lake, YNP, Wyoming, USA - YL17G09_36 | ecosystem: Environmental > Aquatic > Freshwater > Lake > Sediment | place: USA: Wyoming | collected... | reverse complement strand
GGGGCGCACAACGGACTGCTCGCGCAGGTAATCGAGCAGCGTGTTGGGGCCCAGGACGCCGCCGCCCAGGCCGCTGAGGTTCACGCCGGCGTACGGCACGCCGTGAACGAACACGTTGTGAGCGTTGATCCAACTGTTGGCGGCCACAAGCTGCTCAGCCACGCGGCCGGCGCGCGCCAGGTCCTGCGACCAGACGCTGTTGGCCAGGCCGTAGGGTGAGCGGTTCACCAGTTCCAGCGCTTCCTGCTCCTCCTTGAATTTCAGGAGGAAGGAAACCGGGCCGAAGATTTCCTCCCGGCAGGCAATGTTGTCCGGATCGCCGGCCAGCATCGCGGGCTTCACCCAGAAGCCCTGCTCCTTGCCCGCCACCGCGGCCGGTCCGCCCTCCAGCACCGCCGCCGCGCCCTGCTGCTTCCCCTTTTCCAGGTAGCCGAGCACCCGGTCCATCTGCTTGCGGCTGATCACAGGCCCCATATGTGCCTCGGGGTCGTCCCAATAGCCAATGCGCACCTGCTGCATCCGCCGGATTGCGGTTTCCACGAAGCGGTCGTAGATGCGTTCGTGAACCAGCCAGCGGGTCGCGGTGCAGCACACCTGCCCGGTGTTGAGGGTGACGGCACGGGTAAGCCGATCGACAGTCTGGTCGATATCAACGTCGTCGAACACCACGGCTGCGCCTTTGCCGCCCAGTTCCAGCTTGACCGGCACCAGGTTCCGCCCGCACGATTCGCCGATCAGCCGGCCCACTTCCGGCGAGCCGGTGAACGACATGCGGTTGATGCCGGGATGGCGCGCCAGAGCTGCGCCCGCCGTTTCGCCAAGGCCGGGAACGATGTTGATCACGCCGTCGGGGATGCCCGCTTCCTTGACCAGGCGGGCGAGGTAGAGCGTGGAGAGCGAGGCGTCTTCCGCCGGTTTTACGACCACTGTGTTTCCGGCGGCCAGCGCCGGCGAAATGCCCCACCCCGCCAGCAGGAACGGGAAATTCCACGGAAAGATGAAAGCGCACACACCGTAGGGATGGCGCACGGTTCGCGCCTCATGCCGCGGCACGGCGATGGGGTCGCGGTAGGCGATGTGCAGCGCCAATTCGGTGTAGTAGCGCATGGTGGCCGAGAAGTTCTCGATGTCGAAGCGGGCGTGGGCCAGCGGCTTGCCCACATCGAGCGCTTCGATCTCGGCCAGCGTGTCCTTGTGTTGTTCGACCAGGTCGGCGAGGCGGTGCAAGTAAACACCGCGCTCGTTGGGCCGCATGGCGGCCCACCCCGATTGGCGAAAGGCGCGGCGCGCCGCCTGCACAGCCGCGTCCACATCCTCAGGGCCCGAATCATAGACCTCGGCCAGCCGGGCGCCGGCCCCCGGGTCGATGACCTCGAATGTCTGCTTCTTCTCCGCCGGACGCCATTGCCCGCCGATGAAGAGCTGCAACGGGCTTTCGGCCAAGAAAGCCTCAACCGTGATGGAAATCTTTGTCGCTGGCATGGCAACCTCCGCTGTTTGGGTGAGAGTCAATCATACCGCGAGGAGGGGGAGGCGGGAAGTCAGGGAGAGCCCGAACTGCACGATTTTATCGGTTCGCGGGCATCGTCAACCAGTGCCCCGCCAGCACCCGCCGGCTTCGTGGTCCCCCGCTGTTGCAGCATTGGGGCCGGCCTGCCTGCGGTGGTGGGGAAACTTGCAGTTCAGGCCGTCCCCTTTCTCCTCTTGAAGCGCGCCAGCAACTGACTCGGTTCTTCAGAGAATGCGTTAGTATAGGGGAGACGCTATGACCCGGACTGAGATACAAGCGACCATCGGAGAGATGGTTGATCGGATTGTCCGGCGTTTTTCCCCGGACAAAATCATTCTGTTCGGCTCGCACGCGCGCGGCGAAGCCGGCGAGGATAGCGATGTGGATCTCCTCGTGCTGTTCCCGGAGGTCGCCAACCCCAGACAGCAGGCGGCGGAACTGTATGGCCTTCTGAGCGAGTCGAAACTGGCGCAAGATATCGTGGTCTCGACCACGGAGCGCTACGAGCGTTACAGGAACGTTGTCAACACCATCTACTGGCCGGCGGCCCGCGAGGGGAAGGTGCTCTATGAGCGTGCCGCCTGAAGTGATGGAGGTCATCCGCCGGTGGGTGAAGAAGGCCGAGCACGACGTGGAAGCGGCCCGCCGGATCATGGGCCGGCTAGAAGACTGTCCCTACGACACGGTCTGTTTCCACACGCCATAGAAGCGCGATACCCGGACGATTGGTGGGAGCCGCAGCCCGAGGAGGCCGAGCGAGCGTTTGCCGCAGTGCAGATCGTCCGGGAGCATGTGCGTGCAGCCGTGCCTCCCGAAGCCCTCTCGTAACCAAAGCCCAGCATTGGAGAATCGCTGATCCCGCGGTCCGCCTGTTCCCTCCGCGTTTGCTGAATGCCCCGACGCCAAGGGTGCGCGTGTGGCAAAGGAAGAAGCTGGTCCTTGACGACGGGGGACAGCCTGAACCGGGGCTGTTATTGCTTCGTGGGCATCTTCAACCATCTCCCCGGCCGCACATTCGTTCCGTCGCTTCGCGACGTTGGGCACGCAGCCCCTGGCTCCGTCTCTTCCCCGGATGGGTCAACGCATTGTGCTTTCGGGAGAGGAGCCCAAACGCTCACTGCGGCGTTCCAGAATCGGATATAGTCCTGGAATTGCAGGCCGGCCTGCGTAGCGTAGCCTGCAGCCGGCAGGAGGAGCAGTGGGCAAGGTTTCCTGGGAGTTTCAGATTTTCGTCAAGCCGGCCGGAGCTGTCTGCAATCTCGATTGCCAATACTGCTACTACCGGGACAAGCGGAGCCTCTATCCCGACGCCGGCGCGCTCCGAATGCCGGAAAGCCTCCTGGAAGAGTACATAGTCCAGCACATTGAGGCCGCGCCCGGGCCGGAGATTAGCTTTTCGTGGCATGGAGGAGAGCCCACAACTCTGGGCGTGGACTTCTTCCGGAAGGCCGTCGAGCTTCAACGCAAGCACCAGCCCGCCGGCTGGCGCGTTCGGAACGGCATCCAGACCAACGGCGTCCTGCTGGACGAAGACTGGTGCCGGTTCCTGGCGGCGGAGAGCTTCAGCGTGGGTCTGAGCATCGACGGCCCGGCGGAACTGCACGACCCATATCGCGTGACCAGGGGCGGCCAACCGACTCACAGGCAGGTGATGCGCGGATACGACCTGCTGCGCAGACACGAAATCCACACCGACATCCTGTGCGCCGTGCACAACCTGAATGTCCGGCATCCTCTCACCGTCTACCGCTTCTTCCGGGGAATCGGCTGCCGGTATCTGGTTTTTCTTCCGGTTGTGGAGCGCGCGCCGGAGACCGCGGATGGCGTCAGCCCGCATACGCCGTCGGCGGAGGACTATGGGGCGTTTCTCTCGAAAATCTTCGATGAATGGATCGCGCGGGATGTCGGCCGCATCATGGTTCAGGCTTTCGACGAGGCTGCCAGACCGGCGCTCGGTCTGGAACATTCGTTGTGCGTTTTCCGCGAGACCTGCGGCCAGATTCCGGTTCTCGAACACAACGGCGACTTCTTTCCTTGCGACCACTTCGTTGACCGCGAGCACTGGCTGGGCAACATCCGCGAGACGCCTCTTGGCGACCTGCTGGCGTGCCAGGCGCAACGGACCTTCGGAGAGGCCAAGCGGGATGCTCTGCCGCGTTATTGCCGGGGCTGCGAAGTGCTTGCCATGTGCAATGGCGGATGCCCCAAGTACCGCTTTATTCGGACGGCAGACGGCGCTCCCGGCCTCAACTACCTCTGCGCGGGATTGAAGCGCTTCTTCCTGCACAGCCGGGCGCCGCTGGCGAGAATGGCGTCCCGGCGGCAGGAGCCAGCGCCCGCACTCCGGACCACGGCGGCAAAGGCGGGCCGCAACGATCCCTGCCCTTGTGGCAGCGGTCTGAAGTACAAGAAGTGCTGCGCGGCCAGATAAACCGAATCCGCAGATTTCGCAGATTGCACAGATTCAGCATCGGATCTTGATCTGTGTCATCTGCGAAATCTGCGGACTGGTGGTTGATTCTTGGTTCCTGTTTTTTCCTTGCTCCGACGCGACAGACCGTACCACAATACTCGCAAAAAAACGGGAGGAGAGCGGAGATGCGGACAGTTTCAAGAAGGCGGTTTCTGGAAGGAAGCGCCAGGGGCGTGGCCGCTACCGGCTTGGGCGCGGCCTCTCTTTGTGCGCAGGATTGGGCCCGCCAGGCGGTGGACAAGTCGCCGCGGCGGCGCGAGTGGGTCACGGTGAAATACGGCGGCAGGTCCGTCGAATCGATGGTCGCGTACCCACAGGCGCGGGACAAAGCGCCCGCCATCGTCGTCATCCACGAGATTTTCGGAATGACCGACTGGGTGGAGAACGTGGCCGATGAGTTTGCGGAGGCGGGATTTGTGGCCATCGCTCCCGACCTGTTGTCGGGCATGGCTCCGAACGGCGGGCGCACCAAGGATCTTCCGCCGAACGAGGTGGGCCAGGTGATCCGCAAGCTGCCCCCCGAGCAGATCACCGCCGATCTCAGCGCTGTGGCCGACCATTGTAAGAAGCTCCCCGCCTGCAACGGGAAGGTCTGCGTGGTCGGCTTTTCGTGGGGCGGCGGACAAGCGTTCCGTTTGGCGACCAACCGCAAGGACCTCTCGGCGGCGTTCGTGTTTTACGGCAGTGGCCCCGCGCCGGAGGCCATCGCCGGCATCCAGGCTCCGGTTTACGGCTTTTACGCGGGGAACGATGCGCGCATCAACGCCACCGTTCCGCAGACCCAGGAGCAGATGAAAGCGGCGGGAAAGTCCTTCGAAACGGTGACCTACGAAGGCGCCGCCCACGGGTTCATGCGGGCCGGCGAGCAGCCGGACGCGACGGAAGCCAACAAGAAGGCGCGCACCGCCGCATGGGTCAAGCTGAGGGAGCTCAGGGCCGGCTATAAGTGAGCGGCCTGCCGCGGCGATGGCCGGGCCCGGAAGCTTCGGAGTGTCACGATCTTGCGTGCGCGCCGTCGAGGCCGGGTGGAAGGGCGGCAACTTTCTGCGAAATTCGCACGCGAAAGTGCGAATGGTTATGTCGTTGAGCGCTCGTTAGTTAGGCGCGAAAAAGGGGCCATTCGCATTGGCCTGGAGAAGGCGGCTATGCTTGTACAAGTCAGGCGAGAGGAACAACTTTGGAGCTGCGGATGACCCGATCGCGAGTGACCAGCGGGACGTTGTGCACCACGCTTGTTGCGGCGATGATCTCGTCGGCCGGATCTCCGCGAAAATCCAGCCGGCAGACGCCGCGGCAAACCGCCAGGTCCAGGGGCCAGACGTGTATCTGGGCCAAGGCCTGGGCAAGCTCCGGCGAATCGACATCCAGCACGATCCGGCCTAATTGGGAAAGCTTCGCCATCTCCCAGAGCACGATGGCCGAGATGCTCCATTGGTCCTCTGCAAGCAACCGCCTCTCGTGCCTTGTCAGTTGGCCCGCCCAGGCAGACAGCAGGATGTGAGTATCAAGATTCAGCATTCCACTTCAGGCCTGTCGAAAGAATATCGCCCTTGATCTCGAGCTTTCCTTTCATGCTGCCGATCAAGTGAGCGCACCCGGAACCGATCGGGACGACCCGGGCAACCGGCTTGCCCCTCTTGGTAATTACCAGCCCTTCCCGGTCGAGGCGATCGAGCAGAGAAAGGCATTGCTCCTTGAACTTGGAGGCGTTCACCTGCCGCATAATCGTCAATTATGCCATATGGTCGTTTGAGATGTCCAGTCAAATGAACTGATCTGGTGCGCGACATGAATGTGGCCGGGATGCTCAGATCAGCCGGAAACTGAGGAAAGCTGTGCGTAGCGAGTAGTGGCAGACTCCGAGCGATGGCAGCCTGCTTGTAATTAGCGGTAGGCCTCAGAACGATGCTTGACGCCAGGGAAATCGCCCGCTGTCAGGCCGAAGTCGGCGAGCACTTCCTCCATCGGAATGCCCTTGCCCCCGCGCTCGCCGAACCAAGCCTCCGAACGAGCGATCGCCTGACGTTCTTCGTGGGTCAGCGGTTCATCATCCACGGGCGCGGTCGCGATCGCCCGGGAAACCGGGTCGAGCAGGATAAACTCCAGGAAGCGGACGGCGGTGCCCATGTTTGCAGCCGGCAACCGGTCGATCAGTTCGTGCGCGTGCTGTTTTTCCGAGGCTCCGTTCACACGCCTCCTTTGGCCGCTAAGTGCGCGGCTACTCCAGCACCAGTGTGGCGTAACAGGCTCCCCATGAACCGTATGTTACCGCATTTTTCAGCCGGGTGTCTTGCTGACGTCTATATGGAGCGGGAGATGGGACTCGAACCCACCACCTCCAGCTTGGGGAACCGGTGCATGTTGCCGTCGCCGGCGCGGGAAGCGAACGGATTCTGTTGGGCAGCCGCGGGCCAGCACCCGAATCACGCCAGGCTCGCTCGCATGGCGCCCCCTACCAACTCAGCTTGCCGCCCACGTTGATACGCCGTTGCTCGGTGCCCACGATCGAATTGATGGAGCCGAACAGGGTGTTGGCCGGCGCGACGTTTGGCGCGGCGAACATGGCGTGGTTCAGGGCGTCCTGCATCTCGCAGCGAAGCTGGAAGTTGAGTCTTTCGGCGATCCGGATGTTCTTGAACACCGAGATGTCCCAGTTGTTGTAGCCGTCGGCCCGCAGGCCGGTCTGCCGGAGCGGGAAGGTGCGGATGTTGGAAGCGAGCTGCCTGCGGGAGTCGCGCTCAAAACCGGCGCCGGTGTTGAACCAGCGCTCCACCGTGCGCTGGGAGCGCGGCAGCGCCATGTCGCGCAGGTCGCCCGTGAAGATGATGTTGCCGAAGCCGATGGGCGGCCCGCTCTGGCCCTGGTAGATGGCTTGCGCGGACCAGCCGCCGGCCAGCGCATTGACTACGCGGCCGCTGGAAAGCCACTTGCGCTTGCGTCCCAGCGGTAGTTCGTAGATGCCGCTCACCACGATGTGATGCGGCCGGTCCTGCGGTGAAATGACGTGGTGCGGGTACGGATCGGTCGGGTTCAGCTTTTCGACCGCCTCCATGAACTTCGACCAGGTGTAGCTGGCCTGCAAGGTGTAGCCGTGCGAAAAGCGCTTTTCGGCCCGCGCCGTGAGCGAGTGGTACCAGGAGAAGCCCAGGTCCCTCGCGGAGCTGACGCCCGTGAACTGCGGGTACGGCCGCAGCAGTTGCTGGCGGCCCACGGTGCGGGCGGTGAGGTTGCTGCCGGCGAACTCCGCCATACCGTAGAACGGACTCTGCACGGTCTGACTGAGGTAATCGATCACCGGCTGGTCGCGCACTGGGGAACGGCTGAGGTACTGAGCGGGAATCGGGTTGTATTCCTCGCTCAAGCCCTGACCGGTGCCACGATTGCCCATGTAGCCAATCTCGGCCAGCACGCGGTGTCCGAACTCCCGCTGGAGAGTGAAGCTCCAGCGCTGCATGTAACCGCTATGCCGATTGGGGTCGAAAAAGCCGGGCGCGCGGCCGACGTAGGTGGCCAGCCCGGCGGCCGTGCCCTGCGGTTCCAGCAACCCGTCCGGGAACGGGTTGGCCAGCGTGGCGCGGAAGGTGAGCCCGTTGTCCTGGCTGGGAGTGACGGCCGTGCGCTGGCTGAAGCCCTGCTGGTAAACGTCGTTGCGGTCAGCGCCGAGCGACTCGAAGTAGATGCCGTAGCCCATCCGCGCCACCGTCCGGGGCCGCACGGTCCACGCCAGGCCGATGCGCGGCGAGAAGTTGTTCTTGTCGGTGTTCCACAGCCCGCGCGGGCTCCCGCCCATTCCGGCGAACTGCAATCCGCCCGGCGTCCGGAACTGGCTGGGAAGAACTTCCGGAATCGGGCTGCGGGCGTACGCGGCCTGCGCCGCCGCCTGGATCGGATTCACCGCGGTGAAGTCAAACCCGCGGTTGGTACGGTTGTAGCGCTCGGTGGTGGGCATATCGACCTCCCAGCGCAAGCCCAGATTCAGAACGAGCTTCCGCGTCACTTTCCAGTCATCGTGGAAAAACAGGCCAAGGTAGCCGGACTGCTCGGCATAGGACGGGTTGCGGTCCACGTAGCCGCCGGTCGGCTTGCCGAAAAGGAACGAGGCCAGGCCCTGGCCGATGGGAGCGACCGACGAGTTGTCGAGCGGGCCGCGCGTCCACGTTTCGGCGAACTCGATGCGCGGCGCGACGTTGCCGTAGTTGTAGGCGTTCTCCTGGAGAATGCGGTACTCGCCGCCAAAGCGCAGGCCGTGGTTGCCGCGCATATGGGAGGCCGTGGCGGAGAAGGTGTGGTAGTTCGTGCCTCCCCAGGTACCGCTCACGTAGCCGAGCGCCTGGTAGCCGTTAACCGCGATCTGCGGGAAGGCTGTGAGGGAGCGGTCGAGCTGCTTGACCAGCGGCGCCGGAAAGCCCAGCGACGCCAGGTCGAACCCCAGGCTCTGCGGCCGGTCATACTGAATGAATCGCGTAATCCCGTACCGCAGGTTCACCACCAGGTCCGGCCGCAGCGTGAGCACGTCGTCCAGGGCGAAGCCGCGGTGGAGCCGGTCGCGCTCCTGTCCCAGGGCGTCGTTGTGGAAGGCCTTGGCCCACTTGCTGTTCAGGAAGGACCGCGAGAAGGTGCCGTACAGGCGCTGGCGGTCACCGATCACCTGGTCGACGCGGAAGGTGTTGCTGTGAAAGTCGATCCGCCGGGTTTGCGGGTCGGAGTAGTTGTCCCGTCCGTCGACGCTGCCCAGCGCATTCGGCAGCGGGAAGTAGGAGAGGATGCGCTTGGCCATGGGATCCATGCGGCTGGCGGGAATCCGGTTGCCCGCCAGCGGCTGGCGGCTGAAGCGGCCGTTGGGAGCGGTGGCGATGGTGTCCGGGTCGTAGATCTGGTATTGGCTGCCCAGCGCCAGCAGTCCGGAGAAGTCGCCTTCCCGCTGCCGCGCGTCCGGCACGGTGAAAAAGGCCTGCTCCGGCCGGTTGCGGTCCAGCAGGTCGAACCCGTACGTCCAAAAGGTGCGGTTGCGGCCGTCGTAGAGCTTGGGAATCCGTAGCGGGCCGTTCACGGTGGCACGATAGCGGTTGGTCAGCACCGGCGGCCAGTTCTGGTCGATCTTCTCCTTGGTCACCGGCCCGGTGGTCAGGTCGTAGATGGCGCGGTTGGTGAAGAAGTCGCGCGCGCTCAGCGGCCGGCTCAGGTGCGAGAACACCAGGTTGCCGTGAAGCGCGTTGGTGCCGGTCTTCAGCACCATGTTAATGTGGGCTCCGGTGAAATGGCCGACGGCGGCGTCGAAGGGCGCCGTCTGTACGCGGTATTCCTGGATCATTTCCGGCGGTGGTGAGAAGGAGATCTGGCCGTCCTGCTGCATGTTTGGGATGCCGTCCAGCGTGAACTCGCTCTGGCGGGTGCGTGTTCCCGCGGCGGCCAGGTTGGAGACCGCGTCGACGGCTTGCGGCAGCCAGCCGTGCGTCGGCGGGTTGGTGGAGATGACGCCCGGAGCGAGTTGCGTCAGATAGGCGGGACTGGCGCCGGGCAGCGGCAGGTCCAGCAGGCGCCGGTTGTCGATCACCTGCCCGACGCTGGCGGTGGCGGATTCCAGCAGCGGCGCCTCGGCCGTCACGGTGACACTCTCGGTCAAGGCCCCAAGCTCCAGGGCGATTTCCACCGTCAGCACGTCGCCCACGCGTACCTCGATGGGGCCGCGCTCGTAGCGCTTGAATCCGGCAACCTCCGCCGTGATGCGGTAGTGGCCCGGCGCGAGGTTGGCCAGCTCGTAGTTGCCTCCGCTGTTGCTGGTTGCCGCCGTGGCGACGTTTGTCTCGATGTGAACGGCGCGGATCGACGCGCCGGGCACCAGGGCGCCGGCCGAATCGGTCACCCGCCCGGTGATTCGGCCGTAGGGATTCTGTGCCAGCGCGGTCCCCAGCATTACAAGCGCGGCAAGAGCTCGTGTCATGGCCATCCTCCTCTCATCAGAGTTCATTGCACTCGACCGTAACTCCGGCGGCCGGTCAACTCGCGCGCGGTCAGCGCCGCGGCCCGCGACTGCCGGAAGAACTCAGCCGGAATCTCCATCTTGGACTCCCGGTTTCTGGACAGCATACCCGAAGCCGTAATCCCTTGAGCCGGAATTTCCATTGTGGGAAGACTTTGCGGACACAAGTCTACGGAATCTGCATAATTTCCGAATCGGAGGCCTGCAATGCCGGAGATGACGCGGCGGGAGTTTGTGGCGGGCGTAGCGGCGGTGGGCGCGGTGACGGGGCCCAGGGCGAGCAGGAAGGTGCGGGTCGGCGTGGTCGGCGGCAATTTCGGCCGCAGCATGCTCTGGCAACTTCATCCCCAGAGCGAGGTGACCGCCGTCTGCGACCTGCGCGATGATCGCCTCAAATTGATGACCGAGACTTTTCGCACTCAGAACGCATACAAGAACTTCCGTGCTTTTCTCAAGCACCCTGGACTGGACGCCGTGGCGGTGTTTACTCCCGCACCGCTGCACGTCTGGATGGCCACCGAAGCGATGAAAGCCGGCAAGCACGTGATCAGCGCCGTGCCGGCAGGCCTGGCGGTGGAAGAGCTGGAACTGCTGATTGAGACGGTGAAGCGCACGGGCATGAAGTACATGATGGCCGAGACCAGCTTCTACCGAGCCGAAGTGATCACCTGCCGGGAGTGGGCAGGCCAGCGGAAATTCGGCGCCATCGTATATACGGAGGCGGAATACCATCACGAGGGCTTGCTGCCGCTCATGTTCGACGAGCGCGGCTTCCCCACCTGGCGGCACGGCTTTCCGCCCATGCTCTACCCGACGCACTGCACGGGGATCGTGGTGCCGGTGACCGGCGAGCGGTTGACCGAAGTGCAGGCGGTCGGCTGGGGCGACGACCACGAGATCCTGAAAACGAACCAGTACAAAAATCCCTTCTGGAACACGACCGCCTTCTTCAAGACCGCGGGTGGGCACTGCTCGCGCATTTCGGTTTGCTGGCACGTCGCGGCAGGCGGCACCGAGCGCGGCGCCATCTACGGCGACCGGTTGTCGTACATCATGAGCCGTCCGGAGGGTTCGCCCAACACCGTCGTTTCCATTACCCAGAACGGCGAAACCGTGCTCGACGAGAACGGCTACCCGCAGGGCAAACTTCGGCAGGAGGCCTACCAGCAGCCGAACCACTGGGAGAAACTTCCGCCGGAGTTGCGCCGGCCCAGCGGTCACGGCGGCTCGCACCCGTTTCTGACGCACGAGTTTGTCAGTGCAATCGTCGAGGACCGCAACCCGGCGGTCGACGTGTACGAGGCGGTAGCCTATACCCTGCCAGGCATCGTCGCCCACCAATCGGCGTTGAAAGGCGGCGAACCGCTCAAGATCCGCGACTATGGCGCAGCCAAGCCGCCGCAGTAGTGTCGGCAAAGAGTCCGGCGCAGCGCCGGGCGTCCCCGTGTAGACGATGTCGCCGGGCATCAGTGTCACAAAGCGACTGACGAAACTGACGATCGCCGGGCCATCGAACAACAGATCGGAAGTCGTCAGTCTTGGGAACGCCCCGCAGGGCCTGACAACCGAGATCCTGAGCAAAAAAGCTGCGCTTCATTCCGCTGCCTTTCGCCCCAGGCTGCGCTGCCCCCTCGGAGCACCACCGCTTGAGCTGTGCGCCAACTCTCGGCGCCCTTTGGCCGGCTGGCGCGGCAGGTGGGAACGGCCAAGACGGGCACATTCTTGACCGCGACTGGCTTTGGAGCGGGAGATGGGACTCGAACCCACGACGTCCAGCTTGGGAAGCTGGCATTCTACAACTGAATTACTCCCGCTCGGCCTGGGCTGAGTTCTGCTGGCCAGCAGAACATGAGAATCTCTTAATGTTTGCTGACAAGCCGATCATGAGAAGCCCTCAACCTTCTGCCAAGCAGAAGACCATGGGGTCTGTCAACGCCAAGC
>Ga0315285_10006652_pt1 | contig 11917 bp, 8 predicted proteins | sample YL17G09_36_MG_FD_203698 | JGI IMG/M metagenome (GOLD analysis project Ga0315285, IMG submission 203698) | Sediment microbial communities from Yellowstone Lake, YNP, Wyoming, USA - YL17G09_36 | ecosystem: Environmental > Aquatic > Freshwater > Lake > Sediment | place: USA: Wyoming | collected... | reverse complement strand
CCCGAGCCTATCGAGCGTAAATCCTTGCCGTGTGCTTTGGCGATAAGCAGCCCGAACGGGATCGAGCCGAGCAGATACGCTGCAATAATAGCGAGCGGGAAAAATACGTGCGTCATTGTCGGCCTTTCCTTTGGAGAATGGATTCATAAACGTCTATTAATTGCCGGGCAGCTCGGCCGATCGAGATATTCTCTTTGAGATTGTCCTCAATAATCGCCCGTGACGCATTCTCGATATTTTTCGTATCTGTGAAATAGCGAATCGCTTCCGCCAGTGCATCTATGTTCTCGGGAGTATCGATAACTTTGCCGTGGCGGTTATTGACAAAGAAATCGGATGCACCGTTGAACTTCGTGGTTATCACGGGCTTGCAGGCAGCCAATGCCTCGAGAATGTATCGAGAACAAGGGTCATAGAACGTCGGCAACACGGCCACATCGGATATCGACATGGCATTTTGTATATTTGGAAGATGACCAAGAAACACTATTTTCTTGTCCAGGTTGAGTTTTTCAGCTAATGAGCGGAATTTGTTTATTTTCCCGCTGCCGGCTACTAACAGATATGGGATTCGAGGCGTTGGTGATTTGTCAAGAAGCGCTATCGCTTCGGTCAGCACTTCAAGACCCTTGAGCCGGAAATTATTAGCGCCGAATAAAAAAAATACCGGATTGGCGGAGCTTTCTATTGCAAGCTGCTGAAATATTTGGCTCTTCAGTTTCTCGGCGATTTCGGCATCTACTTTATTATCGACTTTGACACCGTTGGGAACCAGGGCTATGCGTTCGTTTTCCAGATTATAATGGTTTATGAACTGATCTTTCACGTAGTTTGAAAGTGCGGCGATTACCGGGCCGTTCGGATTCCTGCACAGTTTTTTTTCCGCCCAAAGCATCTCCGTCCTGCGCCAGTTTGTAAAAGCCGTGGCTTTCTTATAAGAAAATACGAGCTTATTCCTGTAGCTTGCAGCATTACGGATTATCGTCTCGGCAAAGCTTCCGCCCGGAGGTTGATAAACATCGGCAAAAGTTAAAGGAATAACGCTGTGAATAATGTCGTAGTGATTCCGGCCGATATAATTCGAGATCAATTTCGCAAAAGAAGCCAACGAAATGCGTTTGCTATGACCGGCCTGGCAAAGAATGTGGACATTGGCGGCATTACTATCACCCTGTGCGGCCAGTATGTCAACTTCAACGCCGAGTTGGGAAAGGGCGGAGGCCAATTCGAAAACAAGCCACTCAGCTCCACCAAGAGAAATATCATAACGCTCTATTATTATCGCAACTTTCATTTTGTACCAGGCACTATAATCGGGGAAAATCAGTTTGTAAAGGGGACAAGCCTGCCGTGTTTAATCTCGCGCCTGGCTATCCATTTGACTTTTCTGGCCACTTTGCGAATGAATGCCTTGTCGCGCCCGTCCAGGAATCTCTTTCCGGCATAACTTTTGTAAAAGCGAAGGCGGTCGGTCTTTGAGAAAGCACTGCCCGGGGCCGAATAATATAACTGGGCTATATCCTTTACCCGAAACCTCTCGGCGAGAATGCGAGGCTTGAATGCACGCTGCAGATCGATCAGGTAAAAGGAGCCGTCGTCCGAATAAAATATATGCGCGAGATAAAAATCTCTGTGACGATAGCTCGTATTATGAAATATTCTGGCGAATTGACCGAGCCGTTCTATGAAATTTCTTTGCTGCCTGAGATTCTCGGTTTTTGAACGATCCAGGAAACAGTCCGGCAGTTTTTGTTCCAGCGATTCGGCGTTGGGAAGTTCTTCGGTTATTATAAAGCTTCTTTTTTCAAGAAAGACGCCCCATTGCTCGCCGTAAGAAATCGTTTTCGGGCTTCTAATGCCTGCCCGGGCCAGGTCATCCGCTGGATCTAAATCGAAGGACATCATACTTTTGCGGCAGTTATGCCAGAACCAGTTTTTGATTTGGGTCAGAGCGTCGGGGTGGTTGTAACGTTTCAAAAAAAGTGTTTTATCAGGATCGGATATTTTAAACTCCAGGCGGTTTCGATATTCAGGCAGGCTGGATCCGCCAGGGTCTTTTCCGGAATTGAAAGAAAAGAGGGCATCAAAGGATGTTAGACCGAGTTTTTCAAAAGCTCTTACGTAGCCGTTGTCTAAGAAAAACGATTGCGAAGTCTCTATGAATTCCTGTCGAACTGAAATCCTGGCTCGTTTGCGGCTGTTTTCGAGTAATTCTCCGGCGGCGGCACAAACTATTTCCACAGTCACTGCCTCCATACATGGATGTTCGCTCTTTTTGCATATTGGCTTATCGCAGGGAGCACAACGGACGTTTCCGATTATTTGAATCTCATTTTCGTATCCCGTTTCTGTCCATACCGGGTTGTTCGGGCCGAAAATAGTGACGACCTTGCGGCGAAGCGCGATCGCGATATGGCGCGGGCCTGTATCGTTGGTTATCACCAGATCTGAAGCGGAGAAAAGGGCCTTCAATTCGCCGATACTGAGGGGCCTCTCTCCGAGGTTAATAAGTTTGTGCCCGCTTAACTCGCAAATGCCGTCGGCGATCTGCCTTTCAGTCCGGTTGGGTGCTACGGATATGATAACAGTCGCTTTGTAGTTGGTAATCAGCCAATCGGCTGTTTTCGCAAACCGGTCGTTCGGCCAGCGTTTGCTCGGACCGAACGCTCCGCCGGGAACGATCAAAACAATCGGCCCCTCGGCGTTGGCAAGCTCGGGCAGTTTGGTCCGCAGGGCGGCATTTGCCGCCGGATCGACGGATAATTCAAGACTTCTATCGGAAGTATCGGCACCGAGTTCGCAAGCAACGGCAAGATAGGTATCAATCGCGGACTGGGGCTTGTATTTGCCGTTAGGCAGTCTCGCCGGAGGGAGTGTGTCGGTGAGCAAAAAACCACGATTTTCGCGCGCATAGCCGATACGTGACGGTATCCCAGCCAGGAAAACCGCCATTGCCGATGCGAAGGAATTTTTGAAAAGTATAACATGTGTGAATTGATGTTTTCTGAACTCTCTTGCAATTGCTAACGGATTCTTTTCCTGCTGCTCAAGCCATTGATCGTTCAGGGTGCATGGCGATATAGTTCCACGTACCATAGGATTGGCATAGAACCAGATTTTACTTGATTTGAAATGCTGGCGAATGGCCCGCAATGCCGGCGTGCAGAGAATCGCATCGCCCATCGGGGAAGGCAGCCAGACTAAAATATTCGCATCTCGTATCTTGGTTCCAAGGCCGTTCATCGCGTTTGGGATCCCTCTTGTATCTCGTATCCGGCTTCACGCCATGCCCCGATTCTATTTTTTCCCCTGCATTATGTAGAATGTCAGAGTCATAAGCTGGAAAACTATAGCAAAGCCAAGCGCAATGAAAACCGAATTATCCTGCCTCTCCGGGCTCATCAGGAACCACACGGTGACGAGCAGGCAGAACAGAACAACAATTTGCACTATGCCTGCCATTAGTCTCATGACGGAAAACTCGCCGAACATCTCAGCCCGCTGCATACTTTTAAGCTGTCCCAGAATACTGCTCAGAAGCTCTTCGGTTTTGTCTGCTGGAATTTTCGGTTTAGTGGGCGGCTGTATTTGTGGTTCGAGCGTCTGCATTGGCGGTTCGGGTGGCTGTATTGGCGGTTTGAGCGGCTGCTTTGGAGTTTCGGGCGGCTGTTTTGGCGGTTCGGGTGGCTGCTTTGGAAGTTCGGGTGGTTGTTTTGGCGGTTCTGTGTGCTGTATCTCAGGCTCTTGAAGCTCTGGGGCGGTTTGTTGGGCCTCAATTCGCTCAGGCTCGGCGACCTTTGAAATCTGTTCGGCAGGCTGCGGAGCCGGTTCGGTTTGACCCGTGGGAATTGGTTGTGCTTGCTTCTGCTGCTCGGCGGGAGAGCGCAGATACTTCTTGACGATATTGACCGCCTCCTTGATGTTTACAGCTTTGTAGTCGGGATTTACTCTGGCCGGCGACAAGGATGAGGCGGGCTGTCTCTGATGGGTAGGCGGCATATCGATCAATATTGTTTTGCAGCCGGCCCGCCGACCGGCCTCGATGTCCCGGCTGTTGTTACCTACACACCATGACTGGCCCAGGTCGATATCCATTTCATCAGCGGCTTTCAGCAGCATTCCCGGACTCGGCTTTCGGCAGTTGCTTTCTTTGCAGTATTTCGGGACAACACCTTCCGGATGGTATGGACAATAATATATCCGGTCCAAAAACGCGTTCTTATCGGCAAGTAACTGTTTCAACCGGTCATGAATCTCGCCAAGGACTTTCTCGGTGATAATCCCGTGTGCGACAGCCGACTGGTTGGTTACGACAATCAACTTATAGCCGAGGGCTTTGAGCTGGATTAGTGCCTCAGGTACGCCATCCAGCAGCTTGACCTGATCGGGATCATTAATATAGCCCGGGTCCTCGATCAAGGTGTCGTCACGATCCAAAAATATAGCTTTGTCAGACATTTTTTCGAAATCCGTTTCTGGTTTAACTGTTCGCAAAATCACGCTCTACAAGGTCACAGATTATATGATAAGCGAGCTGATGAATCTCCTGGCTCCGTGCCGTTGATTCGGCATCGGCACAAAAGCAAATATCCGCAATGTGCTCCAGCTTGCTGCCGTTTCTGCCTGTAAACGCAATAACGCGGGCGCCTTTTTCCCGGGCGACCCGAACGGCGGCGATGACATTTGCCGATGTGCCGCTGGTCGAGAATGCCCATAGAATATCGCCTTTCCGGACCAGCGCCTCGGCCTGGCGGGCGAAGACTTTCTCGTAGGAATAGTCATTGGCGATACACGTAAGAATCGAAGTGTTGGTCGAAAGGGCCACAGCGGCCAGCGCCTTTCGCTCCCTGGTGAATCGGCCCATAAGCTCGCCGGCAATGTGCTGGGCATCGGCCGCCGAGCCTCCGTTGCCGCACAGATAGACCGTGCCGCCTTGCTGCAATGCGATTGTGATTGCATCGGCGATGGTGGCGATCGTCTCTACGCCGTCTTTTTCGAAATCAGCGGTCATTTTCTTATGTGTTTCGATGGCCTCGGTTATGTGTTTCTTTGTGTCCGGATTCATCGGGATTTTGCTTCCAGGGACCTCATTTCCTCAATCGTGGCGGTCGAGCTTTTGCCGTTAACGAGCGGGGCAAGAGTAACTTTGCCGCCATAGGATTCGACGAATTCTCGGCCGACGACACCTTTTACCGCCCAGTCCTCACCTTTAACCAGCACATCCGGCCTGACTTTCTTGATTAAGTTCATCGGGTCCGGCTCAGTGAAGACCGTGATGTAATCGACCGTCTCCAACGCAGCCAGTACGCCGGCCCGGTCGTGCTGGTTATTAATCGGCCGTTCCGGTCCCTTGATCGTCTTCACAGAGCCGTCACTATTGAGCCCAACAACGATGATGTCACCTTGCTGCCTGCAGAATTGCAGGTATTCTACGTGTCCTCTGTGTAGCACATCAAAGCAGCCGTTCGTAAAGACAATAGTCTTTTTTTCCCGGCGGTGCCGGGAAAGCTCGCAGAGTAAGGAATCAACCGCACAAATCTTGCCGCTTGCACCCCGACTCTGTTTGGCAATCTCGTCGACTATTTCTTCAATGGTAACTGCTGCCGTGCCGAATTTCTCCACCTCGATTCCGCCTGCGATATTGGATAACTGCACAGCGGATTCGTAATCACAGCCGGCGGCCAATGCTGTGGCAAGTGTTGCCAGGACCATGTCCCCGGCTCCGGTCACATCATAAACACTTCGCTGCCGGGTGGGGATCATCAAGCTCTTGCTATCCGTCTTCAAATACGCCCCTTCCTTATCTAGCGTAATAATTACCGCTTCAAGCTGCAGCTTTTGCAATAGATAATCTGCCGCTTTGGCTGCTGTCTCGATATCGGTGACCTCGACACCCACAACTGCGGACGATTCCTTGCGGTTTAGTATAATGGCTGTGGCACCGGCGTATTTCGAGTAATCACTTGTCAGGCAGGGATCGACCAGAATCTTTTTGTTCGCTTGGTTTGCCAGCCGGATCATCTGTCGGCAGAGCGAATCGCTCAACGACCCTTTATTGTAATCCTGCAGGCAGACGATGTCGATCTTTGACAGAATGTCTTTGTAAACGGCCAAAATCGCCTCGCTCAGCTCATCGGAGAGCGGCTCAGTGGATTCCCTGTCCATTCTAATCAATTGCTGCCGATGAAGATGTTGTGCAAGACCGATCAGTCTTTGCTTACTGATGGTAGGGCGGTTTGCTGCCTTAAGCAGGCCGTCGATGTCGGCTCCGGCCTCAATTAGCTTCGTCTTGAGGATTTCGCTGTCCCGGTCGTCTCCTACTATTCCAAGGCAGTAAGCTCTCGCCCCTAATGCGGCAATGTTGGCAGCAACAGAGCCGGCCCCTCCGCAGCGGTACTCGGTTTCGGTGATTTTCAGGACCGGCACCGGCGCCTCGGAGCTGATTTTCACAGCATCACCGTAGATATAGACATCGAGCATGAAGTCGCCCACGACTAAAACTTTCGGCGAGCCGAGGTTCATCATAGTTTTCAGCAGGTTTTCGTACATATCAGTGCAAATCAATATTTAATTACTTCTGGGGGATTTTACCGGCTAACGTATCTTTAATCAAGGCTGTTAATTTATCTTCTCCTGCCAGGAATTTTATCTCAATCGCCAGATAAGCGAAGAGCGGAGGCGATTTGTAATCTGAAATCTGAGATTTGAAATTTGATTTAACCTTCGTCCAGTCCTTCTGCGTCGTCAGTATCAAATCCGCCCCAAGCTCTTCTGCTTGCTCTGAAATTTCGGTTAAACAGGCATCCGTGTAGTGATAGTGGTCGTCATAGATTTTCGAGCCGGCTAATTCAACTCCGAGATTCCTAATAGTGTTCAAAAAGGCATCCGGATTACCAATGCCGCAAAAGGCAAATATCTTTTTAACCTTCAACTCTTCGATGCTGATTTCTTTGTCGTTCGTCGATTTTGCGTAAACCGGTGCATGTATCGACCTGGAAATTATCATACCAGGATTGATTGCTCGCAGTTTTCGCTCAAGTTCGTCTAATTCAGCATCAGCAATTTGGTCGCACCTGGTAATAACAACGGCACCGGCCCGCTTCAACGAAGATACAGGCTCCCGAAGCAGTCCGGCAGGCAGCATCTTGCCATAACCGAAGGGTCGTATCGCATCGATTGCTATGATATCTATATCTCTCGCCAACCGGCGATGTTGAAAGCCGTCATCCATAATCAAAACTTTCGCGGCATATTTATCGATGGCTTCCGCCGCGCCGGCGACGCGATCCGGATTGACAATCACTTCAGCTTCCGGACAGCTCTCAGCAAGAATCGCAATTTCATCTTTGAAGTCTTTGTTTTCTTGTGCTCTTGCTTTATATCCACGGGTAAGTATCGCGCATTTGTAGTTTTGAGTTTTGAGTTTTGGATTTTTAGTTATCAGGTCGTACAGCCAGACTACAAGCGGTGTTTTACCCGTCCCACCGGTCGTTATATTGCCAATGCAGAGGACCGCCGAATCGACATGATACACCTTTAGCAATCCTTTGGAATACAGGAAATTCCGCAGTCGAACAGCAAGCGAGTAACCAATTGCCGTGATACCTAAAAGGAACCTCAGTATGCTTGCACCGAAGCTACTGCTTTGCCCTGAAATAAGTCTGCGGTAATTTTGTTCGTAGTTCATAGTTTCTTTACTATAAACTGTGAACGCATAGCTACGACTTGCCAATCTTTTCTATAATGGCGTCGGCCATCTGGCTTGTGCCTACGGCGGTCGGATCGTCGCGGTGCGGCTTCATGTCGTAGGTAACACTCTTGCCCTCGGCGATTACCGCTGCGACTGCGTTCTCGAGCTTATCAGCGAGAGCCATTTTGCCTATGTGTCTTAGCATCAGCACACCGCTGAGTATCAGCGCCGTTGGGTTGACCTTGTTCTGACCTTTGTATTTCGGTGCGCTGCCGTGCGTTGCCTCGAAGATAGCGCCTTTTTCTCCGATATTTGCGCCTGGTGCTACGCCGAGCCCGCCGACCAGGCCGGCACACAAATCGCTCAATATGTCGCCGTACAGGTTCGGCAGAACGAGCACATCATAAAGCTCGGGCTTCTGGATTAACTGCATACACATATTATCAACGATGCGATCCTCGAATTCGATATCGGGATATTTCTTCGCGACCTGCCGGCTGACATCGAGCCACAGCCCATCCGTGAACTTCATGATATTGGCTTTATGAACGCTTGTTACCTTTTTGCGTCCCATCTTGCGGGCGTAATCGAATGCGAAGCCGACTATGCGCTCGGTGGCTTTGACCGATATTGGTTTTATGGTAATGCCGGATTTTTCTCGTACCTTTTTCTCGCTGTGCTTATTTATCCAGTTTATCAGCTCATCTGTGTCATCTTTGCCGCTTTGGAATTCGACACCCGCGTAGCAATCTTCGGTATTCTCGCGAACGACCACAAGGTCGATGTCGGTATACCGGCTCCGAACGCCTTCGTAGCTCTTGCAGGGCCTCAGGCAGGCATACAAATCAAGCGACTGGCGAAGATGCACGTTGATGCTTCGAAAACCTTTTCCGACCGGGGTTGTGATCGGGGCTTTTAGCGCGACACCGGTTTTCTTAATCATCTCGACGGTTGCGTCCGGTAGGGGGGTCCCGAGCCGTTCCATTACATCCACACCCGCTTCAGCAATGCTCCAGTTGATATCCGCACCTGTCGCGTCGATACATCGGCGCGTTGCCTCTGCGATTTCCGGCCCGATGCCGTCGCCGGTCACTAATGTTACATCGGTCATCTCAAATACTCCAAAAATCCACAAAAACAAAATGTTACCCTCTCAGGGTGATATTGTCAATAAGCGGTCTTCAAAATTGTTCTACGAGTGTATCTGTTTTCATATTTAACCTGCAAATTACAAATTCGTTGGCATTTCCTTTGCTTTAGTTATATTTGTACAACAATGTATTTTTGTTATAATCACATTAAGCTGAAAAATTTACAGGAGCTTGAAAATGAAGGTCTATCTCGTCCGACATGGAGAAGCGGTCTCATCGCAGTCTGATCCTCAAAAACCTCTGAGCAAGCAAGGGCTTGCCGATGTCCGAAAGGTCGCTTCATTCATCAAGCCTCTGGAAATATCCGTCGAGCATATCTGGCACAGCGGCAAGTTACGGGCGGCACAGACGGCAGAGATTGTGGCGGAGTCTGTGTTGGTAGAAAATGATTGCTCTGCACATAATGACCTGGGGCCGAATGACGATGTCACAATTGTCGCCGACGAGCTCGAGGCATACAATATAAATCTGATGATAGTAGGCCACCTGCCATTTTTGGCACATCTGACCTCGCTGCTGGTATCAGGCAAGGATACTGCTAACGTCGTTGCATTTGATGCCGGCTCAATTACCTGCCTCAACCACAGCGATCCCGGCCAATGGCAAATTGAATGGATGATTACACCGGAAATTTTGTCTTAACTGCAAAGCTGGAGGTAAAGTCTGGATAACAAGGACCGATTAAAAGGAGCAATCCAATGCGAATTACATGTAAATATTTTGGTCAGAAAGCTTGTTTGATAATGCTGGCGGCTGTGGCATCTCTGCCCATAATGTCCTTAGCTGCTGATGCAGGTAATTTTGTGGATGTTGTACCGTTTGGTGAGTTGAAAAAATGGGATGGTGACGGCAAAGACTACGGTGTTTTCTGGGAGGATGCGCGTGATATCTTCAAGGTGGTGGTCCGGTTCGCCGATTCGGTGCCGGCCGTCGAGCCTCACCGGATAGCATTGGAATACTGGCAGTCAACCTGGCCCAATCAGCGCATTCCTCGTGATCAGCCCAGCGGCGCCGGCAGCTCGGGGTGGCTTAACATTGGCGACTGGTACCAGGGCGGGTGGCGGAAAGCCGATGTGAACCTTGAAGTCGAAGGGAAAACCTGTACGTTTACCTTCAATCCGGTCAATGCGACCGAGTTTTCGAAGTTGACGGATTTTGCAGCGACCTATCGTTCGACGCTCAAGCTGCGTATTGTCGGCGAGGTGCCGCTTGCGAAAATCGATAAGATCGAAGCCTACACAGATTCAGTTTGGGAGAGCCTGGACTTTGAAGTGGAATGGGGCGGAACGGCTCAAACTCAACAGCAGGTCTGGGACGGCAGGCTGGAAATATTCAACGGCCACATCAGCCAAATTCTGCCGCTCTTACCTGAAAGCGTGCTCAAAATCGACTCGGAGCACCGTTGGACTTCGACGGTCAAGGGCAGAACCGACGGCATCCGGGCCAGTGTTCTATGCGCCAGGGCGAAGGGCTACAATTCGTTCGATGAAACAGTAGTGACGCTGCGCTGCGATGCAGCAACGTTTTCATTCGCCACACCGGATCTGATCAAGTGGGGGCATATCTTTATACCCGACTTCGGCGTTATCGTCCGCAGGGCCGGCGACGGCACAACCTATGCGGCCGCCCGGCAAACGTGGCAGCAGAACCGCTCCAGGAACATTTATACAAGGGTAGCGGACGAAAAAGAACAAACGTTCGGCCGGGCCTGGGAGGACATCCCGACCAAAGAGCCCTTTTATATCCCACTGGGCTTCGACGGAGGCCGGCAGTATTTCGGCCTCGAACCCGACGGCATCGCTTTCTGCAACCGAAACTGGCTGAACCGCGTCCCCGGCAAAGATACGAAGCGATGTCTCTATGACGGCGACAATATTCGGTACCGGTTCGGACTCTCGGACGCAGAACTGGTCGAGCGGACCATCGTGGACGGCTCTCTGCCGATGACCGTCACGCAGTGGCGGCGGGGCGGCGTTCACTATCGCCAGACGGCCTTTGTCGTGCCTTTCGACGGTGTCCCGAAAGAGGACGGCTCGATATATGCCGATGACACTCTCGTGCTGATGCTCCGCTTCGAGATGACTCGTGAGCGGGTGGACGCGGAAGCGGATGCCCGGCTCGATTTGGAAGTGGTCACTACGAAATCCGAAGACCTCACTCTCGACGGGGGCTTTATCTACACCACCGGCTCGGAGCCTAAACGGCTCCGGATGCATGTAGGCTCCCCTGATCCGGTCTCGACCTATACGCTGGACCGGCAGGATGGCCGAATTGTTTATCGGGCAGCGCTAACGTCGGAAAGGCCGAATCGTACGCTGGAGGTGGCGATACCATACATCACGCTGACCGAACGGCAGGAATGGACTCGATTGAGCGGGCTCCGGTATGATAAGGCGTTCGAAAAGGTGCGTTCCTATTGGGACCGGCGTGTTAAACAGGGAACGCAGATCATCACGCCCGAGCTGATGATTAATGATTACTACAAGGCCACCGTCTCGCATTTGCTGCTCAACACCGACCGGGAGGTAGGAACCAGCGACCGGCACGTTGCCAGGGTGGGGACATTTTCCTACGGCGCTTTCAGCAACGAATCGTGCATGATGATCAGTGATCTCGACCGCCGGGGTTACCACAAGCGAGCCGAGCAGGCACTCGAAACATGGTTACACTACCAGGGCACGGTCGGCCTACCGGGCGATTTCTCGACGACCGAGGGCCAGTTCTACGGGGCAAGGGGCTATGAGGACGGCGGCTACAACCAGCATCACGGTTTTGTGCTTTGGTGCCTGGGCGAGCATTACTGGTACACGCGAGATGTCGCATGGCTCAAGCGGGCGGCTCCCAAAATCGTTAAGGGCTGTGACTGGATCATCAACGAGCGAAAACGCACTATTGCCGGGGCTGAGCGCCTGGGCATCCGTGCGATCGAGCGGGGCCTGTTGCCGCCGGGCAACCTGGAGGACATCCGCGACTGGCGCTCGTGGCTTTCGACCAATGTCTATTCGTGGTGGGGCATGGACAATGCGGCCAGGGCGCTTTCCGATGCCGGTCTTGCCGATGGCGAGCGGCTGCTGCG
>Ga0315285_10006651_pt1 | contig 11919 bp, 1 predicted proteins | sample YL17G09_36_MG_FD_203698 | JGI IMG/M metagenome (GOLD analysis project Ga0315285, IMG submission 203698) | Sediment microbial communities from Yellowstone Lake, YNP, Wyoming, USA - YL17G09_36 | ecosystem: Environmental > Aquatic > Freshwater > Lake > Sediment | place: USA: Wyoming | collected... | reverse complement strand
CACCAGCAGACTGACCGAGCCGAGCAGAATGTAGCCGATCCTTTTCATGCGGCACTCCAAGGCTTTTGTGACAGACCGCCGAGGGAACGGAGTAGCACGAGGAGTACGGCCCGTCAGGGACCGCACTCCTCGCGCTCTGAAGATTGGATCGAGAAGAAGGAGTTAGCGCACGCGCACGATGTCAATGCGCCGATTCTGATAGCGCCCCTGATCGGTGGCGTTGGAGCCCACGGGCTTGGTGGAGCCGTAGCCCTTCGCCGTCAGGCGGTTGGGATCCACGCCGCGGGCGATCAGGTAATTGCGCACCGCGTCGGCCCGCGCCTGAGAGAGCGGATTATTGATGGCGTCGGTGCCGGTGTTGTCGGTGTGGCCCTGAATCTCCAGGAGCTGGATCTCGGGATGCTCGTTGACGAGCTGCGAGGCGCCGTCGAGAACGCGCGCGAATTCATCAGTGATCTCGGCCGATCCGGTGGCGAAGTTCACGCCCGGGAAGCTGACCACGCCGCCGGCCTCAGACCAAATGGCCTTGATCGAATCCTTCTGCGCTGGCCGCAGCAGTTCAAGGCTCAGCTTGAGCGAAGGATTGCCTTCGAAAATGTAGCGATGGATGAACTCCTTCGGGCCTTCCGGCGGTCGGACGCTCGGCTCGGCGGCCTTCTTCTCGCGCTTCAACGTGCCCATCAGGCTCTTCAGCGGATTCTTGTCCTTGAAGTAGAAGTTCACCGACAGGCGGTGATTCTCCTGCAGGAAGGACTGCGGCTCGGTCACGTAGGCATACTGCACGGCGAAATTGTTGAAGCCGATGCCGAAGCCCGCGTTGAAGCCGCGCGTGTCGCGCATGATGTCGTTGAAACCCGCCGCCAGATAGAAGTTCGTCTTGTCGGTGACGTCCACGTGATAGGCGGCACCGATAGCCGAGGTCACCTCCGCATCGCGGACTTTGATGAGATCTCCGGACAACACGATGTGCTTCCAGGGCAGCACCCCGATGCCCATGCGCGCTTCGAAAGGCAGCACGTCCTTGCCGTGCTTGCCCGCCAAGTCGCGGATCATGGCTCCGAGGGTGATCTCGTCATACGGCTTGAAGAGCAGGCCCGCGTCCACGCCGTAGCCCGTGTTGTCGGCGAGGTCCTCCTGCAGGTACTTGCCGCTGATACCCAGAGCCAGCCCATTGGCCAGCTCGCGCCCATAGCTGAGCTGGAACGCGTTGTTGGCCACGTCAAAGGGGGAACCCTTGACGCGGTTCGCATCAACCGTATTGATGCCGGAGATGCCCGCGTTCAGCCATGAGAGTCCAAACGTCCCTACCCGGTCAACACGGAGTGCCGCGCTGACGTAGTTGTAGTTTCGCTCGGCCTTCATTCCGGCAGTGTACATGAGCGAGGCCTCAAACTGCCTGAGCGTCGCCAGCGCCGCCGGGTTCCAGTAGGCGGCCGTTGCATCTTCGGCAACCGCCGTCGCCGCGGTCCCCATGGCCATAGCCTTGGCGCCGACACCCATGCGGAGCCACGGATCGGCAAAGTTCTGCGCACTTGCCGTCGTCGCCACCAGCAGACTGAGGAGCAGCAGGCTCACCACGGTGGTCTTCGTTCGGGACATTGTATCCCTCCTCCTGATCCTATCGCTATTCAATTAGTTTCCCGGGCCGTCATTGGAAGCGGGCGGGGCCGCGGGTATGCGGCCCCGCCGTCTTCCCGAAGTTACTTCTCGTTCTTGAACGCCACCTTGACGATGTCTTCCTTGCTCTTGCCATCGGCGCTGGTGATGACATGCGCGAGGTAAACGCCGTTGGCCACCATCTGACCATCGCCATTGCGGCCGGTCCACTCGACCTCCGAACCCGGCATGAGGTAGCCATCATAGATCGTGGCTACGTACATACCGGCGAAGTCGTACAGCTTGATCTCGACGTGGGCGCCCATGCCCGGCGTCACCGGCAGCCAGAAGTGCGTGCCCTCGCCGGGTCCGAACGGGTTCGGATAGTTGTACGCCGTCTCGTGATCAAGAATCCGCGCGGGCGGCGGGATGAACGCCGTCACGTACAGCCAGTTCATGCTCAGGCGGTTGCCGGCCATGTCCGAGGCCTCAAGATAGAGCCTGCAGTCACCGGGCAGATTCTCCACCTGCAAGCTGGCCGTTGCGGTGCGGCGGTTGCCGCTCATCGTCACCGTCAGATGTCCGGCCACCGAATCGCTGTTGATGGTCTCCATCCACAGATGGATCGAAGCCGAGTCCAGGGTGGATGTTCCGACCTCTTCAAGCTCAACCACGAAGGTCGGGCTGGTGCCGGCCTGCAGCGTATCTCTGGGCGACGGCGACAGTCCAACCACCTGCGGCGGCTGATGATCGCTCACCTCCACCTGATACGTCCACTGGCCCGTCGTCCGGTTACCGGCTACGTCAGCAACCTCCGCACGCAGGATGTAAGTGTCAATGGCGAGATTGTTGACTCGCAAGGTGGCTACGCCGGTACGCTGGCTGCCGTCAAGTGACGAGGCGAACTCGCCCGGAACCGGCTCACTGTTGGCCGTCGTCAGCCACAGCCGCACCGAGGCCGCATCAAGCGCCGTGTTGCCGACCTCCGCAAAGTTCACGGTGAAGGTCGGGCTGGCGCCCACTGCCAGAGCTTCCGCCGGATCCGGCATGACCGATACGATGCGCGGTGCATTGGTATCCACCACGTACACCTGCGAACCCGTCGGCACGGGGATGCCGTACGCGAAGTTCATGCGCAGCGTCGCCCGCAACTGCACGTAGGCCGCGAGGTCGAAGTTCGCCGTGTACCACACCGAGTCGCCCAGCCACTGCACGGCCGCCCGCTCGACTACCGGCATCCAGATTTCATAGCTGCCGCCTTCGCCCTCAACAGTGATCGCGCCTTCGATGGTGAGGTTCATGGACGCATGGTCAATGTTCTCACCATAGGTGTGCATGATGAAGGTGTGCGGCATGGCCGACACGTAATACGGCGGATCGTAGGTCACACCAGCCGCGTCCGGAGCCACCGCGAAGTCCCAATTCGTACTGGCCGTGTTGCACACACGGTCGCAGACCGAGAGGATCACGCTGTAGCTGCCGGGGCTGAGATTGCCGATCCAAGTGATGTTGTTGGGATGGATTACCGACTGCTCGGTGAGATTCACCACCGGGCTGCCGTCGTGCGGGAACAGCATCAGTTCCACGCAGCTCATGTCCACGCCACTGTTGCCGTCCAGATCATCCAGATTACCGCCCACGGCGTCGGCCCACGCGCCAAGACTGAACTTGGTCGTGCCAACGCTCGCCTTGCCGGCGGTCTTGGATTCCATCCGCTGCGGGCCGATCTTCACGGTCGGCACCGTGCCGCCGTTGCGGCCGGCCGGCAGCACCGCCACCGAGCCGTCTTCGGTGTCACCGAAGTTGGCGCTGATGGTGACCGGCATGGTTTCCGGCAGCACCGCATTGGGCAGCGGCGAAACAATGGTGATCCACGGCGCCGTGCCGTCCACGATCCACGGCTGGACACGCACGGAAACGGCGCCCAGCACGTTGGTGGCGGTCACCACGAACCGCAGTTCCACCATCGCCAGCTGCTGATCCAAGTTGTAGTCACCCTCAATGTGGAAGACCTGATTCGCCACCACCGCATCGGGCAGCGGCGTGCAGCGGTACTCGGCGTCACGCACCAAGGTGTCGGTGCACAGGCCGCCCTCGCAGTCATAGACGCGGACGATGTCCACGTGGATGCCGTCCAGCGTGGTGTTGATGCCGTCCATCTCCGCGACCTGCGCCCGCAGACGGAGCTGGCGGTCCGGGTTCCAGTAACTCTGCCACTGGCACTCGCCTTCCACCGGCATGAAGCTGATGGCCGGGGCGGAACTGGCCACGTCGAAGGTCCACGCGTCAGCCGCCACGTTGCCCACGCAGTCCTCGACACGGACGTTGACCGTGTACGGGCCGGGGATGTGGACCGGTTGCAGGACATACTTGGCGTGCGCCCGGTCAAGCTCAATGAACTGCTCAACGGTCGGCACGATCACCGCGCCGTTGGGCTTGACGATGCTCATCCCGAAGCTCGACACGTCAATGCCCGAGCCGTTGTCGTCGAGAGTCCCGCGACCGCGGCTGCCGTCGGGCAGGGTGATCCTGCTCTTGCTCACCGAAGTCACGTTGCCGGCCTCGTCCAGATGGCTGACCCGCATCTCGGCCTGCTTCGTGCGGCCGCCCGCCTTGGTGGCGTTGGCTCCGCCCGCAGTACCGGCCATACCGCCCGGCGTGTCGTCGCTGAAGAAGACCTCAATCACGATCGCCTGATCGCGGTTGAAGATCTCGCCTTCCTGCGGCGCATGGCTGGTGAAGGTCGGCGGGACATTGTCCGCCCAGAACGTCATCCGGCTATGGGTGATACCGTTAAGGGTATCCACCTGCGGATTGTAATAGATGTTCCACGCATCCACCACGATCTCGATGCCCGTCTGGCCGTCGGGGAACGAACCGGACAGGTTGTAGCGCACGTGAGCGTGCGTCGGATCGGTCGGATTGATGGTGGTCGGCCCGGAGATGCGCTGCCCGCCGGGCACCGTGTACACGCTGTACTGGATGCCGTTGACCGCGATCGCCGTGCTGGCCGTCCCGTAAACGTCGAAGTCGAAGTAGTTCGTCTCTTCGGGGTTGAAGAACACACCGCACGGCCGCGTGGTGGTGTCGAACGCGATGGCCGGACCGGAGGCGCGCACGTAGTAGGTCCAGCTGAACTGGTACGACCCGACGTTGCCCGCACTGTCGGGCGCCGCACAGGTGATGCGGTGCTCGCCGGGCGTATAGAACGGATCGAGCGCTACGTTGGTGGTGCCGCCGAACATGAGGTAAGCGTCATCCTGCTGGTTGTACGGCCACATCACGTGGAAGTTGAGAGCCGGGTTGGCCGTGTCGGCGATGGTGAAGATATGACTGTCCACTGCCAGCCACAGACCGACCACATTGACGCCGCTGGCTCCGCTGCAGCACATGACCAGATCGTTCATCACGGCCTGAATGGTGGGACGTTCGCCCAGCATGATGGTGTCGGGCAGGAAGTTGATCGGATCTTCATCGTAGCGCGGCAGCCAGCACGAGCAGTCATCTGACCACCAGGAGTCGTTGTCGTTGTTGATGCAGTCACGCCAGTCCTCGTTGGCCACGCCGTCGTTGTCGTCGTCAATGGCCGCACCGATCGGCGAGACCGGCACCACCATCGGAGGCTCGACGTCAATGGTGTACGTGTAGTACTCGGTTTCGTTGCCGTCGTCCTCGTTGTTGAGACAGACTTTGTTGGCCACGAATTCCCATTCCACGCACATGGTCCGAGGATTCACGCAGTAATCGTCGTGGCCCTCGTAGTTCCACAGATATCGAACGGCTTCCCACTGAATCTGGAACGATGCCCGATAACCATTGGGTATCGGCGCGAACGTCATCGCATCCTGGTGGATTTCGACGTATTCGTCACCACCGTAGTAGTCGCAGTTGAAGACATCCACTTCGACGTTTGTGGTATCTACACCCGATTCCGCATCCGTGAGGTCAGCCCACAGGACAATCTGGTGATTCACGTAGCCGGGAGAGGTAAACGCTTCCGGCGCCGTCACATCCACGAAGAACGGAGTGACGTGCGTGCTGAGGTTGTCCGTGTAGAACTGGATGTAGTGCTGTCCCGCACTTAGGCAGCCATACCAAGGCGGACAGAACGATGTCGAGTCGCTGTACCGGACTTGATAAATGCCGGACACCGGATCATACGCGGTTTCGAACACTGGATGGTTTTCACACCAACTGTGCTCATGATCCGGCGCACCGTCGCTGACGATGCGGATGCCATCGAGGTAGACATCAATGGTGTTTTCAGCCGGCACGTATTCACCCTGCCGCAGCACCGCCCAGAACACCGGATTGCAGACCGTCGTAGGACCACGTTGCGGCGTGTAGTACGTGCTGTCGGGGAATGTTGGGCAGTCGTCCAATGAGAAGCGCACATACTCATCAATCGGACGAACGGTCGTGTACATCACCGCGAAGGCAAGCTTGTTCGGGCAGACCGTCTCCAGCGAATCGCCAAACTCCTCGTTGGAAGCGTTCCAATTCACGCCGTACGGGAAGTAGAATTCGATCTGGCCCGTAACGAAGTTCCGCGATTCATAGATGATACCGACTTCGGTCCACTTGTCGCTTTCGCGGTCATAGTATGCGGCGACCACGCTCCAATTCTGCGAACCGGTCGGCACTAACACTGGGTTGAAGCGCATCTTGAAGCGCGATTCATGCTGGCCGGTCGAGATGTTCTCGGTCAATACGTACTCCACGTTCGAAATCATCGTGTAGTAGTATTGCGACGGCGGCAGCATATTGATGGTTGCAAAGTCGGCTGCCGGCTGGAACCACGCGGTTCCGAGGCCTTCAACGCCGTCCACCGGGATGTACATCTGCAACTGGTCATCCTCGGAGGCGAGCCAGCCGTTGGATCCAGTTTGCGGGTCAACTTTGAAGATCTTCATCTCGTACTTGGTCAGCACCATGTACGTGAAGCTGCCTCGCGTCAGCGGCACCGCCGAATAGACAGTGACCTTGCCGTCACGGTTATCGAGCAGGCACGGCCGCGTTGAATCGTCGAGGATTCCGGCGTAACCCGTCGGATCGCCCTCGACCGGCTCGACACAAACCAGGCCATGCGCAGTGAAGCAGTTCTCGTCCGGCGGGGCCTGCTCGAGCATGCTCGACACCCACGGCACCTGGCCGCCGGTTACGCGCAGGCGCACCAGATCCTCGTTGTAGATTACGGCCGATGTGTCGGTGGTTACGTCGCTGAACTGGAAGCGCGGCGGATTCGGATCGTCATTGCCGGACTCATCGGTCGCGATGGCCCGGTAAATGGCGCCGATGGGAACGCTGTCGAATTGGAACTCGACATCCCACAGGTTGTAGTCCAAATCACTGTCGCAGTACTCCTCGCCCGACTGATCCTCGCCGAGGCTGATCCAGGTTACGCCGTTGTCGGTTGTGTACTGGAACATGACCCGGGTCGTGTAGTTCGGCGGGCAGTCGTCCGTGATAGCCCAGATGCGATCATCGCAACCCGGATCGTTGTCGGCATCGAAGCCGATGATCCAAGCCCGTTGATAGAGCTGATCCACGATGTACACGTTGGTCACGTAGTCGGCGCAATTGCCGGCTTCGTCCCAGCCGATGACTTTCACCAGATACTCGCCGGGAGTAACCGTGCTGGTGTTCCACATGATTTGCCACGGCGCACTGCCGCCGTCGCCGCCGAGGAATACCAACGCCGTGTCAATGGATTCCGACTCGGCGCCGAGGTAGAAGGCCACGCTGTCAATGGCGCTGTTGCCGCCGTTGCAGAATGGATCAGTTACTGTTGCGACAATGGTCGCCACCTGACCCCACGGAATCTCCGTTCCGGCCGGGGTGACATCTCCGTTGACATTGGTAATCGCCACTTCCGGCGGCGTGTTGTCCACGCGCACCGAGTCGGCGAGGATGATGAGCGCCTCGTTGGACACCGGCACAGCGTTATCGGATACGCGAGCACGGAGTGTAATCAGCGCGCAGGTCGAATCCGTATGCCATGCGTAGGCCCAGCGGCCCGTCAGACCCTGATCCAAAGTGGCCTGGCCGATGGCATGCCAGTAGAGGGCCTCATCGGGATCGGCCGCCCTCTTCCACTCAAACCGCACCGTGTCCACGTTGGCGTCGGTCAGCGCGGCGTTGAACTGGATCCACAGGTCATCCAGCGGCGGTGACTCATTCAAGTCGCAGTCCGAGCCGCCGAGCAGGCCGTGCGAAAGCGGCGTCCTGCCCGCCAAAACATAAGGCAGGCTGTGGTCAATCACGATGGTGCGGCAATCTACCGCTCGGGTCACCAACTGACCGCCCAGATCGGCCGATCCGACGGCGCAGAGCTGGGCCGGGCCCTCGGCCAGCGCGGTCACATCCCAGCTGCAGAGCGACCAGACCATCGTGCCGATGGTGTCAACGTCGGTGCCGATGAGAGTGGTGTCGGCCCCACGCACGAACAGGAAGCGGACGTTGTCCAGACGCGGCTCACTGTGAGCCACCAGGCAGACGTTACGGCCGTTCACGTGCGGCGTGGTCTCGGCATCCTGCCCGCCGATGGTGTATATAGCGAGATAGGTCTCGTTGTCCACCACCGGGAAGGTGCCGTCCACGAGGTAGTGACCCTGGCCGTCCAACGAATCCGTCCGATAGCACAGATCGGTGGCTATCGCGGCGAAGTCATAGGTCCAACCGACCACCAAAGACTCCGGCACGAACCAGTTGAAGCTGTACGGCCAGTTGTAATCCGTGCCGATCAAATGCCAGTGGGCCGGATCACCGTCATGGTGACGGTAGTAGAGATCCACATTGCGCAGACCGAAGTTGTCGGTGGCGCTCAAAGTGAAGAGATGCTCGGCGCCACGCTCCAGAATCGTGACCACGCTTCCGTTGCGGCGGACGTCCACAATGGTGGCGTTCGGCCGCAGATTATCCACGAAAACCGTGAGCGTGTGCGTCGGCCAGCGATTGGCAACGTTCGGATCACCGTCGCGGTTGCCGTAGTAGTCCGCGGCAAAGGCGCCGATAATGTACGTGCCGTTCATGAGTTCGGTATTCCAGTGGCATCCGGAAGGCCGGAAGGTCGTTCCGGAATCGCCTTCCACGATGTCAATAATCGTCCACGGGCCCGTGGCACCCTGCTCGCGGGCAGCGAAGGCGACGGACACGACGTCCGGGTCCTCGCACATCGCCGTCAGAAGGACGTCGCCGTGCAGGAAGATCGCGGACGAATCGGGTGTGCAGTCGGTGTCCACTTCGATGGTGTGGGCGACCGGCGCGATGTGGTCAACCACCTTGATGCGCTTCACATAGCCGCGGTTGATGAGGTCCTGCCACTGCTCTTCCGGAGTTATACCGGCGCCGTTGTACAGGAACTGAATCCACGGCACCGTGTGGTCGTTGTTGTCCGACATGCGCACGGCGATGTCGTAGTAAACGCCGACTTGCGGTTCGAGACAATGGGAGTTGCGATTCCACATTTGCACCGGCCATTCACTGAACGGCGCGTTGGAATCGCTACCGATAGAGCACCATACGCCGTCGTCAATCGGGCTGGCATCAGCGCGCTTGACGTACCAATAGGCATTGTTCGCGTCATAGTGCACCGTGCCCGTGCTATCCGGGCAAGCGCCCAAGGTCAGAGTGGTGTAACGCTCCAACGTATCCGGAATCTGCGGCTCGGTCCACTGCGGGCACGGCAGGTTGTCCACGTTGACGTCGGACAGCCAGGCGTAAACCTTCGCCATGGGAGCCTCAACGTCAATGGTGACCTCGTACACGTTGAAGTCTTCGGTGTTGCCGCAGACATCCTGCGCCCACTCGCGCACCCAGACGTGGCCGCGCAAGCCGCTGATGTCCCACAACGCCGACCAGAGAATGTGACGGCGGCCCGCACCGGCGAACTCGCACCACCACGGCAGCGGCACGGTCATGTGGTTGCAAGTATCCGGCACGACTGCGCTCTCGTCCGTGGCGATGTCGAACCACGTGTCGCCGTCGAAGCTGAACTGGAAGTGCACCCGTTCGATATTCACATCCGCGCCGGACGCGAACACGTTCAGATACACGTTCTGATCCCAATAGTCGCTGGACAGATGGACCAGATGGTTCTGCTGATCCACCACCGCCTGAGTACCGGTCGTCGGATCGCCGGTGGAACCGATGCTCCAGAGCTGCGTGGTGGGCGCGGTCATGTCGGTCAGATAAATGTCCACCCAGCGGCCGTCGGCAAAGGCGTCCATGGCGGCGTCCACACCCAGCGAGCCATTGCCCCAGCGGTCCTGAACGACCACTACGAGGTCAAGCGTCTCGCCGCACGAGTACTCGCCGCTCCACCGGATCCAATGCGGATTGCACGGGCTCGGGGCGTAGCCGACGCTATCCCACGCGTCCGCCTGATTCGGATGGTCGTGGTTCTTCGCCCACATCACCACCCGGTTGTGGGCCTGCGTGGAATCGTCCGGCGTGAGGCCGTCCGCCCACTCGACCCAGAAACCGCCCAGGTCACCGCTGCCGAAGAAGCTCTCGACCTCGAACGTGTCGGGGCCGACAGGATTCGGAACGATGTCCAGAATCCGTGTAATCTCGCCTTCGGGCGTGGCATGATCCACGTCCACCCAGAATTCATCCACGGCACCGTCCTGGAGCTGGCAAATGGCATCCACAGCCAGCACCCACACGCGGTAGCGGCCGCTCGGATAGATGAGATTGCCATCGCCGTCTTCCTCAGCCAGATTCCACTGGAAGCAGTAGCCGCTGTCCGCGCTGGTGCGCGTGTTCGTCCACTCCCACGTGTCGACCAGTGTGCTCTCGACTCCGGCTTCCTCGCTCTCGACAAGCAGCCAAACGTCGCGGATGTACTGCTGGTAGACCGGCAGGTGACCGCAGATGCGAACCGTCTGATCGCCACCGATCTCGGTGGTGCCATCAAGGATGACATCACGGATCGTGTCGTGCGAGCCGGGCACCATCGCGCAATTCCAGCTGGTGTAGGTGAGAGTATCCAACGTGGAAAGTTCCGGTGCATCCGGGTCGCAGTCAATGCAGATCAGGTTGGTGGGCTCACCCTCACCACAAGTCGTGGTCACCGCCAGACTGTCGAGGTTGCCCGCACAGTCGTCGAAGTGGACCATGAAGTAGTAGCAACCCATGTCGAGGTTGACAGAATCCCAGAAGGCACACAGGTCGCCACCGAAGTTGAATGTCCACGAATCCGGAGCCTCAAAGCTCAGGTTGCCGAGGTTTTTCTTGTTCGTCTGATCGTCGCGCTTCACGGTTAGCCAGACGTTGTCCACGTTGATCTCGCCGGAAATCGCGTCCGGCTGGAAGATCGCGGTGAGCAGGGCGGCTCCTTCGGTGATGTCGAGACGGCAGCGGTCACCGCAGGGGCCCGTAAAGGCGATGCTCGGAGCGGCCTCGCCGGCGCCCTCGGGCGGAGTGTTGTCCGCGTAGAGCGTGACCACCGCCGAGGTGTCGTTGCCGTTGTAGTCCTCCACAATGACCCGGATATCGAAGCCGTGCTGGTCAATCTCCAGCGGCTGCGGCTGGAACCACACGCAACGCGTGGTGTCGCCACTGAGGCCATGGTCAATGTGGTCGTAGATGGTCTCGATGTTGCGCCACTCGCTGGGATCGCCGCCCACGGTCAACGACCGATACTGGAAGGTCAGCGAAGCCAGACCCGTATCAATGTTGGTCGGGGCGAAGATCGCCTGAATGCAATAGGGCGCGCTCGGCAGAATGTAGTAGATGTCCGGATCGGTGCAGCTCACCGCCACATCGAGGGTGCTGTGAATGTTGTAGATCGCCACCCGGGCCGCAGGCTCGATGTCGTTCAGCCGGATCGTGATCTGGCAGATCACGCGGTCGCAGGAATCGCTGTTGCCCACGGTGTCAATCGCGTAGGCACGGAGCTGGAACCAGCCCTCGGGATCGTGCCAGTATCCGGCGGCGCTGTCTCTCCACTGATGTTTAAAGAGATCCCACACCGCCGTGTAGGTGTTGCCCAAATGACGCACCGTGTCGTTGGAGGCGGCATCGGCTTCGATGTTCCTCCACGCGGCGCTGGGATCACCCGAAGGTACTCCCAGCCGGCGGTACTGGAAGATTGCCAGCACGCCCGGATCAGCATAGCTCTGATCCGTCGCCACGATCATCAGATCGCGGTCGGACGGGACAATGACCACCTGATTGTCCGCCGGCGAGACGTCGCCCACCTGCGTAATGCAGGCTTGCGGCTCGCTCACGTCCACCCAAATGGTGTCTTCGTTCGAGTAGTAGACGTTGCCGCAGTAGTCATAGACCACCGAGCGCGTCCACAGTTTGGTGTTCTCTTCA
>Ga0315285_10006649_pt1 | contig 11920 bp, 10 predicted proteins | sample YL17G09_36_MG_FD_203698 | JGI IMG/M metagenome (GOLD analysis project Ga0315285, IMG submission 203698) | Sediment microbial communities from Yellowstone Lake, YNP, Wyoming, USA - YL17G09_36 | ecosystem: Environmental > Aquatic > Freshwater > Lake > Sediment | place: USA: Wyoming | collected... | reverse complement strand
CTGGTCGAGGTATAGCAAAATATTTTATATTCTATCTGTAATCTCTTTAAAATGCGGTGAATCATTCGCAATTTTGCTTCCGAGAATCCAGGATTCAATTTCAGAATCTTACCCCCTTTTTATATTACGGGGCATTATAGTAAATATACTTAATTAGTAATAGTAACTGAATTTGAAGTAGTCAAGGTAGATCATAAGCTTTATCCGCAAAAAGGCCAATAGAATACATCCTCGGATTATCCTGCTTTTTAAAGGGTCCGATATCCAACGGAGGCATGATTATGAACCATGAGGATGATATGGTCTACAGAATTCTAATTGCTATTTTGCTTATCGGAGGATCTCTTTTCCTTGCCGCTCCTGCCCAGGAGCCCCTTCAGATCTCCCCTATAGACACGCCCATTCAGGTAATCGCTCCAAATCAGGAGGCTATAGCTGTGTCCCAGCTGGAGACTATTCCGCTGGAGACCATCGCGCCTTCAGAGGTCAAGTTATCCGGGTGGATCTTCTTGGGTGAATCCGGAGACGAGAGCAGAGGCCTGGAAGGAGTGCCGGTAGGACTTTACTGCTCCCAAGATTCTGCAGCGCCTGGAAGGCTGGCCGCAAGGACCTTCACCGACTCAAGGGGATGGTTCGAGCTCTCAGTCCCTGAAGGCTTCCAGTTCTGCAATATAATTCCTCTGCCGCCCGAAGGCTATGCTCCCAGCGGGGCAGACTCGACAGGTGGGGTGGTGGTTAACTTGAGCTGGATTCAGCACACCATGCCGCTGAGAGACAAAGACCTGGGCGGCAACAAGTTCTGGATGAAGCCGGTCGTCCTTGAAATCATATCTCCGCTGTCTCCGCTGCGCCCTGCAGCCGATCTGGAGCTCAAGTGCTCTGATGGCTGCCAGTGTTTGACTTTTGCAGAGGCCAGGGAGATTTTCGAATATCCGGAGAGATGCCAGGCCGAGCCTTGTGGCACGGCCGCCAACGGTGAGCCTAAGTATTGCTTCCAGGCAGGTGTGGAGCCGGCAGCTCCAGCCGCGGAAGTATGCCCAGACGGCTGTCGATGCATGCTGGAGGAGGTGGCAGCAAGCATCGGAGCTCTGGAGAAATGCTCCCGGTCCATCTGCGGCTACTCAGATGATCGGATTCCCATGTACTGCTTCAGGCAATCATCCACTCAGGAAACGCCTCCGTCAGAGCCAGAGTCCGAACTAGACCAATCTGAGTGTGTCTGCCTACTGGAGGAACAGGCAAAGGATAAGTTCGGCTTCTATGAGAGATGCTCTGATGAGGTCTGCGGCCTGGAATACCAGCTATTAGAAAAGCACTGGTTTAGAAAAGCAACACCCCAGCTTGCTGTGCCCAAGCCGGGGATAGAGAAGGTTCCTGAATCCATTGACCTCGCCAGCCGCCTGGACTCGGACGGCGATGGCATCCCTAACTCGTACGATAACTGTCCCTTTGTTTCTAACCAGGATCAGGCCGATCAGGGAGACGTCAAGTGCGAGAAGATCTGCTTGACTCCTGAGCTGCCCTGCCATACAAAATGCAGCGATCCAGACGGTGTGGGGGATGCATGCGACAATTGTCCCACTGAATACAACCCTGACCAAGTAGACTCTGACAACGATGGTGTGGGAGACGCCTGCGACAAATGCCCGGGCTGCTCGGATAAGGATGATGCCGACGGCGACAGCATCCCGGATAAGGCCGATAACTGTCCAACACAGAGCAACAAGGATCAAAAGGACTACGATCAGGACGGAATCGGCGATGCTTGCGACAACTGCAAGTGGGACAAAAATCCCGGCCAGGAGGATCTGGACAAGGACAAAGTGGGAGATATCTGCGATAAATGCCCCGGCAAAGACGATCTGCTGCCGGACTCAGATGGGGATGGCGTTGGTAGTGCCTGCGATAACTGCCCCAATGTGCCGAATCCCAGAGACGAGTGGGGAAATCAGCCTGATCATGATAATGATGGAGTGGGCGATGCCTGCGACTGCAATGACGGCATGAAGGGTCCTAACGAAGTTGACTGGGATTGTGGAGGCGAGTGCGGCCCCTGCACAATATGCAATGCTGCGACACTTCCAGCCAGTTTCGATTGGCGAAACTGGAGAGGCCGCAACTGGCTGACGCCGGTCAAGGATCAGGGGTCATGCGGATCATGTTGGGCCTTTGCAGCAGCTTCTGTCGCCGAGGCCTGCTTAAATCAGGAGAAGAATCAGGCCCAAATGACCAGCATGGATCTCTCAGAACAGTGGCTGGTATCAGGTGGTCTTGGGTGCTGCATGTCAGGCGGTTATACATCTGCTGCACTGCAAGAAATAAGGGACAAGGGAATTGCCTATGAATACTGTTTCCCATACCAATCGGGAATATGTGTGAAAAAAGACAGCAAGGGCAACGATATCTGCGACGCCCAATGCGGCAGCAAGAGTTACTGCTCCTTGCCCACTACGCTTGCCGGAGCCAGTAGCAGTTGTAAGGCCAACCTCTTTAAGATAAAGCAGTACTACTTGAAGAAACACAGCATAGAAAGCATGAAGAGGGCAATCCTCTGCAACGGCCCCATGGCCGTATGCTCCGATAAGTGGGGTCACTGCATCACAGTGGTTGGGTGGGATGATAACTACATTTTCAGGCTAAAAAATGGAACTTTGGACCCGAACTTCCCCAATCCCGGCGGGTGGATCCAGAAGAACAGCTACGGCACAGGCTATGGAGATAAGGGATACGGTCGTCTTCCGTACAGCCATCCATATACGGATTTTTTGGATGAGACTTACTACGTTGAGGTGTTATAGCCATGAGATCAAGAGATACAATTTATTTTAAACCGGCTATAATCGTAATGCTGGCTTTAGCATTGTTTGCTGCATTCTTCCCCTGCTCAGCTCTAAAAAATCCTGCAGCGGTCTACTGCCAATCCATGGGATACAATTACACGATAGAAAGAACTGATAACGGCGAGGCAGGCTACTGCTGGCTGCCCAACGGTCAGAGCGTAGATGCATGGGAGTTCCTCCTGGGTGAGGCCGGCCAGGAGTTCGGATACTGCGCCCGGATGGGACTCAGGCAAAAGGTAGTCGAGGGCTACAGGACCTGCCTCCTCTTTGCCACCCCCTCTTGCGCTGCCTGCATCCTTGGGGATGGTAGCGAGGTGGAGGTAACCAGGCTCATGAACCTGAGCTTCAATGAAGCTGTCTGCAACGACGGACGCTGCGGATTTCCTGAAGATTATCGAAGCTGCCCCGCAGATTGCCCGACGGGAGGCTTAGATGGCGCTTGCGACGGGATGAGAGACGGCAAATGCGATCCTGACTGTCAAGGCGCTGCAGATCCGGACTGTCCTGATAAGGTAGGACCTTCTTCGGCTAAAGGGACAAGGTCTGCTATCATAGAGCCAGCCATAATGGAGCCCTCCGCAGAGATAATTGGCCCTGGAAACACGGCTGACCTTAAGGCGATCAGACTTGTGGCCGGCGAGACAAGCTTCGAATCAGGAGGAAGCGTGGCCCGGATTCCGGTTCGGTTTATGATCGAGAATGCGGGATTGGCTTCGTCAGGGGCTTTCAAGTTGAGCATCGATGCCATCGACAGCAGCGGCAAGAGATACGCAGTTCCTTTTACTGTCCAGGATCAAGAGAACATCTGGTACCCGACATTCGACGATCTGGCAGGCCTCGTTCAGACTGAGATCGAAGGAGAGGTGACTTTAGGCCAGCCCTCTGGCCCTGACCTCCACGGACAAGCCTTCAAGCTCGTGGCAAAAGTGGACAGCTGCTCTGGCGACGAGTTCATGCCAGGCTACTGCCGAGTAGAGGAGAGCATTGAATCCAATAACGAGGTCGAAACGAGCATAGCACTTTAGACGGATTAGGAAGAAAGGCCTGATGGGATGTTAGAACCGCAAAATCCAACTCACAGGCCTTCTTTCATCCTATTCACATTTATTTCTTGATTATTTCTTCTTCAGCCTTGGCATCGTAGTCCGAAGCTCTGGCTGGACGACGAGGAGGATAGGGCAGTCTCCATCCCAGCTTTCACCTATGAAGGCGATAACTCCTATAAGTCGTAGTTTAATGGAGAAGCACCTGGGACAGCCAGACCCTGGAGAGGAGAGCCGAGGCCAAACCAGCATGCTCCTCGCCATGCCATACCACACTTGAGCCCATCAAACTTCGCGGCAGTGAGCGGGAAAACAGATTACAAAATATAATTCAGACAAATTAGATGTTTACGACCTCCGAGAGACCTCAATATCTTATGCCGAACTCCGGCAGCCTCTCCCGGGCAGCCTCTCTCGCCCTCTGGTGCTCTGTTAGGAACCTCTGTATGCGAACAGCCGCATCCTTCTTGCAGGTGCCGCACATGCGCCTTCCGCTCCTGCACTCCTCGTCCAGCTCTAGCAGCTCGCCGTCGTCTTCGGAGAGGTGAAAGAGGAGGAACTCGTAGATAGAGCACTTCTCCGGCTCTCCTCCCAGCTTTCTCTGCTCCGCCAGGCTCTGCCTGCCGCCGGTTATGGCCTTCATGATCTTGCCCGCTGCAACCTTAGGGTCCTCAGTGAGGCCTATATGGCTCTCCGGCTTGGAGGAGGACATCTTTCCTCCCATGAGCCCCGTCATAAACCTGTGGTAGATGGAGGCCGGTGGAAGAAATCCGTACTCTCCGTGCTCCGTCTCCACCTTTATCATCAGGGCTTCCACCTCTTCAAGCAGGCGGCCGGAGCTGTAGCCCTCCTGATCTTTAATATCCAGCAGGTCAATATGCTCCTCGTACCTCATCACCTTGCCGCAGCCGGCCTCCAATAGCTTCCTCTCCGCTCCTCGCATCAGCTCATCTCCCGCAGCCTTGCCCCGGATGCTCAGGTAGTCCCCCCGTCGCTCGACGAGAAACTTTCTCATGCGATAGGCCAGGTCGCGGGTGAGCTTTATGTGGGGATCCTGATCTGCGCCTACTGGAATGACCACCGGCTTGGGGCCTCCGTACTCCCTCAGCTGAGGAGCAAGAATGTCGGCGCTCTGGGCCATGACGCTGTCCATATGGGCGATGCTGGTCTCCCCTGAGAAGCCGTAGATGCTAGAGACCTCGGAGAAGTTGGCCGAAGCCGCCAGCTCAAAGGCCAGGTCTCTCATCTGCCAGTTCTTTGACTGGAAGTAGATATGGCCGCTGGGCTCGAACCCCAGGGCGATGAGGCTCAGGATGTACTCTTCTATGCCCAGCTCCTGGCACTTGTTCCAGCTGATCCCCCTGACGGCATGAGCCTCCATGTCGGCGATGGCAGCAAAGGCCTCCCCTCCCTGCTTCTGGTGCCATATGATCTCGTTCATCACCATCATATGGCCGAAGTGGGCCTTCCCGGAGGGCATGAAGCCGCTCATCACCGCAAAGGGCCTGTGCTGCAGCATGGCCTTGAGCACTGACTCGTAGTTCCTGTGGCCGAAGATGATCTTGCGTCTCATGTAAGGGTGGGGCCTGTCTAGCTGAGGCAGAATCTCGTCGAAGCTCGATATCCCAAACTCTTCGAAGAGCCTGGAGTAATCCTCTACATGGACTGCGCCCCAGGGATCAAGCTTCATGGCCCAGGGCAATGAAGGCGCTATTATATCTATTTTCTCGTCCTGCCGATTCCCCTCCGGCCGCGACTCTTGGCGGCCCGACAGACTTTAGATTATGGCGGTTGCCTTTCATTATTATGAGCCTTGAATCGTTTCCCTGCCAGCTGGTGAGCTGGAGGGAGGCTTATCTCTTAGCCAAGAGCCTGGCAAGGTCAGTGAAAGCCTCCGGATTCTATCCTGATCTGGTGGTGGCCATAGGAAGGGGCGGCTTTGTGCCTGCCAGGACGGTCTGCGACCTCCTACTCAACGAAAATCTCACTAGCATGAAGGTCGAGCACTACGGCTTAGCTGCCCAAAGGAAGGATGAGGTAGTTATAAGGTATCCTCTGGCAGTCAATGTCAAAGGGCAAAAACTTCTGATCGTCGATGACGTCACAGATACCGGCGATACGCTGAAAACCGCTGTGGGCTATGTTCAAGGCCTGCAGCCAGCAGAGGTTCGAACCGGCGTTTTACAGCATAAGACAACCTCTTCCTTCCAGCCGGACTACTTTGCTGAAATAGTGAGAGAGTGGAGGTGGATAATCTATCCCTGGGCGGCCCACGAAGATCTGGTGGGCTTCACGGAGAAGGGTCTCTCCGACCAGCTCCTCTCGCTGGGCCAGATAAGCGATCAGCTGAGAGAACGCTATGCCTTGATGCTAGACGACGAAACCCTCCGCGAAGTGCTAACCGACTTAGTGGAGATGGGGAGGCTGAAGAAGAGAGGCAATCTTTATAAAAAAGCTATAGCTTGCGGAAAATCATAAATCTCACAAAAATATGTCCCATCGAAATAAACTATTTATATCATAAAGTATTTGTTATATACAAAATTAGTTTGAGGGCATTATGAGACAGTTCTCTGTGAAAGTCTTGGATGACGCCGACAGGGAGTTTGTTGAGGTTTTGAAGGAGCTGGGCATCCCCAGAAATGTAGCCAGCATGATCACTTACTTGGCCAATGTGGAAGAAGCGACCTCCAGGGAGATAGAGATAGGCTCGAATTTGAGGCAGCCAGAGGTTAGCATAGCCATGCGCACTCTCCGCAATAACAGCTGGGTAGAGGAGAGAGAGATAAAGAAAGACGGCAAAGGCCGGCCGATGAAGGTATACCGGCTAACCATCTCGCTGCCGGATATCATAAAACACTTTGAGGATGAGAAGAGGCGGGAGTCGGCCAAGACCATGGAGAGCATTGAGAAGCTCAAGGAGCTGAGCAGGAGCCTGAGCGTAGAGGTCCCCTCATCATCCTGAGGAGACCACCCTTATTATGGTGACCTTCTCCCCGCAGATCTCTCCGTCCAGGGGAACTGGGCCGCCTTCGGCTAGCACTACAACTGTCTCCGGGTTAATCTTGAGGGCCAGCAGCAGATCCTCGTAGGTTCTGCCGCATGAATCAATCATAACCCTCTCCACCCCTCTGCCGGCCAGTATCTCTACAATCATTCCTCTTCTGTCTTTCCCCGCAGATCTTCCAGGTTCTCTTCAATCAGCTTCTTGCTGAGGCTCTCCTGCTTCTTGTCGCCCTTCCTCTCTGCATTTCGTTTCTTGAAATCGGCCATTGTCTCACCGAGCAATCCCCCAATGGAGGGGATTATTAATCTTTTCCTCCCCCCTCATAAACGGCCGAGCATGCCCACTGGTCGTAGATCCCTTTGGGGTCGCAGTTATCGATGATCTCCGCTTTCCATCCCGACTTCCTCAAGGCCGTCGCGATGAGCTCGCTCTCTCTCTGTGTATAGGTTGTAAAGAGCACCTGTTCCCTTGCCAGGAGGGCGGCCTGGAGAAGGATCTCCTTCCATAGCTGCCAGTTGGACGGATCTATGAGGCCCACCATAAAGCCCAAGACGACGTCAAAGGATCTGGGAGGAAAGAAACGCAGAAGAAGCCGGGCATCCAGGACAAAGGATCTCTGAGGATCCAAGCAGCCCTTCTTTAAGGCCTGACAGAGGTCGCAGCGATCAGAATCCATGGACCATGGCCGGTGCCCCAACCGGAGCAACGCCTGGGTGGCCATGGCGCTCCCGCAGCAAATCTCAAGGATGCTCCTGCCCGGGGGGAGGGTCTGCAGAAAGGTCTTTAGCCTCTCTATCCTCTCCTCGATATATAAGAGGGCTCCACCGTAGTGGCAGCTCTGGCAGAAGAGCTCCCCGGCCAGGGATTGGGCGAAGTACTCGGCCAGGGCGGGGAAGAGATCCTCACCGGTTGCATCCCTTCTACTATGCTGTCGGCAGCTCAGGTTTTCCGCCCTCTGGAGAACTTTGTCCTCGGAGTATCTGTCGGTGAGGAGCAGCCAGAACGGTGCTGGCTCTGTTAGATGGAAGGCCGTGCCCAATCCTCCTTGCAGCTCTATGCGAGCATCGGCTTCTATTCCAGAGTCCAGAATGTCTCTAGTCACAGGCATGGTCAGCAGATCCGCGAGACTCTCCTCGGCCAGGAAGATGCTCTCCTCCTCCGGCAGTCCCAGCAGTCTATGTAGCAGCACATATCCTTCCAGGAACCCCCTAAAATATCAACCTTCTTCCCTCCGGAACCTCTATATTATATTCGGGGCAAAATGGCAAGTGATTGAAGCTGGAGGAGATACCCGGAGTGGGCTCCCGAACCAGAGATCGCCTTCTTGCGCATTTTGGGAGCGAAGAGCAGGCTATTGAGGCCATATCGAGGGGAGATGCCGCCGGTCTTGCCAGGGCGACAAGCGAGCGTCAGGCATTGGCCCTGGTGCAGTGGGCCCGAGCAGCTAAGTATGGAGCAGTGCCGGACAGGTTCCTGGCCACAGAGGAGGCCTTGCGCATATGCGAGGATTTGAAGAGAAAGCTGGCCAGCTATGCCCATACAGAGTACGCTCGCCTCAAAGTGGGCACTCTCTTTCCCGCCTCTTGCCAGGAGCTAATCGAGGAGAACCGCAGACAGTCGTTGGTGGCCATGGACTATGTGCTGCGCCTGGATGGCGAAGACCCGGGCCTCCTCCTTGGCAGGATCAGGCCCCTCAAGGAAAGACCAAAAGTGCGCATAAGGGGCAGAGCCATTGCTGTGACCTCTCCGGAGACCTTTCAAGAGCTCAAGTCAAGAGGGCTGGATAAGCTGATAGATCTGAGCATGGCGGAGTCCTCTAGGACGCTTCTGGAGCTGGCGGAGAGCTACGGTCAGGTTACGCTCGTGGGCGAGGGGGATGATCTGCCGGGCGTAGAGGAGGCCGAGTCGCTGGAGGACTGGTACCTGGTGCCGGAGGCGATCCTGGGCTTCTATCAGGAGAACCTGGAGACCATCGTCTCCGCTCTGGCGCTGGCAGAGCTACTGCAAAAGGCCGGCATTCATCAGTTTTCGAGCCCGGAGGATCTGCAAGAGCTAGTTCATCGGCTGGGAAAGGATGGCGACCTCGAGCAGGAAAGGCTAAAGATGCTACTATCCAGCCTGGGCCGTTCTGTGAACGAGGCTGCCAGCTGGGCCAACGCCGAGCTGAAGAAAAGGATAGAGGCAAGCTCGTTGACCCTGGAAGGTGCCGATCTGCTCTCTGTAGTGAGCCGGGGAGAGGGGGCGAGAGAGCTACTGCAGATGCAGATGAGAGGCCTCTTCCAGGACGTTCAAAAGGAGGCCAAGTCTCGCGCTTCCTCAGAGCTGCAGCTGGCCGACCGGGAGAGGTTGTGGCTGGAGGAGATCATATCCAGCGAGATCTGCTATCCCCTGGATATTGACCGCCAAGCGCTGCATGCCGCTCTGCAGGATCTGCGGCGCAGGATAGAGGCGCGGGAGCTGAAGGTCAAGAGGGAGCTGGCCAAAGGGCTGGCAGACAAGAGAGAGGCTGCCGAGAACCTGGTCCTGGCCATGATGGAGTTCGATTTCCTGCATGCGCTGGGGAGGTTTGCATTACAGGAGAATCTCATGCTTCCTGAACTATCTTCCGAACCCTGCCTGGGATTCCATGAGGGCAAGAACCTCTTCCTGGAAGATCCAGAGCCGGTGAGCTATTCCCTCGGAAAGACCGGGATGGCGGAGCCATCAGAGCGAGTTGCTCTGCTGAGCGGCGTGAACTCGGGGGGCAAAACCTGTCTCCTCGCTCTAGCGGCTCAGATCTGTATCCTGGGACATATGGGGCTGCCCGTGCCCGCCAGGCGATGCCGAATGGGCATATTCCAGGAGATATACTACTTCAGCAAGAGCAGGGGCACTCTCTCCGCCGGCGCCTTCGAAGCTGCCATGCGCAAGTTCGCTGTGCTGGAAAGCCCTGAACGCAAGCTGGTCCTGGCCGATGAGCTGGAGGCCATTACTGAGCCCGGGGCCTCGGCCAGGATCATCGCCTGCATGCTCGACGAGCTCAACACTCTCGGATCGGCAGCCGTCTTCGTCAGCCACCTGGCCGAGGATGTGAAGAGATTCTGTGAGACGGCAGTTAGAGTGGACGGAATAGAGGCCTCAGGCCTTGATGAAGACAGCAACCTCATCGTCAGGAGAACTCCCAGGTACAACTACCTGGCCCGCAGCACCCCGGAGCTGATCCTGGACAGGCTGGTCAGGACGGCCAAGCACGGTAGGGAACGGGAGTTCTATGCCAAGCTCCTGGCCAAGTTCAGGTAAGAGTTTTTTATCCGAGCAAGCTCATTTATGCCTCATGGAGATCTGGCAGATCGTGGCCATCTGCCTGCTCATGGTCCCAGTCTTTCTGCTGGCCAATTACCTGATAGTAAAGAAGATGGCCAGGCAGAGAAGGGAACGCGATGAGCGGATAGAGCGCGCCGCCGCTGAGAGCGTGGCCCGGAGCTTCCGGCAGAAGGGGCAGGATCGGTATCGTTCCTGGCCGAGATACAATCCTCGAAGAAAGGGCTAGCCTGGAGATTTCTCTAAAGACTATTGAGGTCGTAGATGGTGGCAAGAGATGAAATCATAGCAGCATGGGCTTGCCAAATCCCGCGTTCATTGACGGTCGGCGAAAGCGAGGCGGTCGTAGGGAATAAGCCAGGAAGGATTCGTCGGAATCTCTGTGAGCCCGCCAAGGAAGTTCACTATCTCGCTCCTGGTTGATGGTGGAAGAAGCATCCTGCCAAAAATCCCTATCTCATTGATTTTTTGTTAAATGGCAAAGGAAGTTTTATTAGGCTGCGGTCATGAATATTTAGGAAAGTGCAAAGAGCCAGAAAAGGTCTGCAGGTGAATTTATGAAAAATAAATTTTTTGTCTGGATGTTGATGGCTTCTGCCCTTCTCGCCGGTACTGCTCTGGGAGGGTATGACCGATCCGGAGGCATAGGAGCCGAGAATCTGAGCATGGCAGATTTCAGCGCCCTCGGCGCGGAGAGCAACACTGACACGGCCGTCCTAGAGACTGGCGCCCCGCAGGCTGCGGCAGCAGAGGCTGGAACTGAGCTAGCGGTTTATACCGATCAGGCTCCGCCTGAGGCGGATCAGGAGGAGCTGCTGCCCTCTAGCGTTATGGTAAATCCGCCCATGTATATCTACTACCAGGGGAAGCATCTGGGCTGGAAGGACTTCAATGCCGTATTCCCCGTCGGCCGGCCTGGCCTATGGATAGAGAGGGCTGCAGGCTGGTCCTCATATGCCACTATGCCTCTGGGCTCATGGACAAGGGATCTCCTCTACATGCCGACGAACTCGTCTTTGACCCTATACGAACTCTACCCCGGCGGATTCGTGATGGGATACGATTTGGGCTTTGTCCGGCCGGGCTACTACGTCATCTGGTATTATGCCGATAGCCCTGGTCGACATCGCACCGTGTTTGCCTCCAGCTTCGGGTATAGCAATACTGTCATCATCGATGTGTTTGAGCCCTCACCCCGGCCGATACCGCCCAGTCCCAAAGAGAAATGCGAGCAGAACCCCTACTGCCATTGGGTAAATGGCCAGTGCCTCTGCACCATGCCACCCAATCCAGAGAAAGAGAAATGCGAGCAGAACCCCTACTGCCATTGGGTGAATGGCCAGTGCCTCTGCACCATGCCCAATCCCGAGAAGGAGCAATGCGAGGAGAATCCCAACTGCGATTGGGTGAACGACCACTGCTACTGTCGAGGCATACCTCCTGTTGATCATGAGAAGGTAAGCTGTGAGCAGAACCCCGAATGCAGCTATGTAAACGGCCAGTGCCTCTGCCGGGGCTTGAATCCACCAGAACCCATGCCGGAGCCGGATCCTGAACAAGCGACCTGCCTGGAGAATCCCAGCTGCCATTATGCAGGCGGCAGGTGCTACTGCATGGGAGTAGGAGGCATGGGGGTGGGAGGTGGCGATTCCGGGGATTCAGGTGATCTTCTCGGCAATGTCTAGCTGTAAATCTACATCATATTGTTGAAAGGATGAAAGTGCGGCTCA
>Ga0315285_10006645_pt1 | contig 11926 bp, 15 predicted proteins | sample YL17G09_36_MG_FD_203698 | JGI IMG/M metagenome (GOLD analysis project Ga0315285, IMG submission 203698) | Sediment microbial communities from Yellowstone Lake, YNP, Wyoming, USA - YL17G09_36 | ecosystem: Environmental > Aquatic > Freshwater > Lake > Sediment | place: USA: Wyoming | collected... | reverse complement strand
TCCTTTGAAAGTGACTGCAACTCTAACGGGAGGAGCATCTACAAGCACTTATTCAATACGCATCGATTTTTATGACGAAAACTCGGCGAGATTTGATACCAAGACAGTCAGCTTGAAGGTAAATCAATAGACTGCATAAAAACACACTTCAATCTGGGTAGTTGGAAAAGTAGTCTTTGATTCGGAAGAGTCGGAAAGATCTTGACGAAAATCACCATGCGAAGGAAAAGCCAAGAAAACAGCGCTGTCTTCGATTTCGTTCGAGTCTTCAGCGCCGCGCAACTCAATCTGAACAATATGTCGTTTTTCAGACATATGAAAGAAAACAGCGAATCAGTTTAGTCTTGAGCGACGTACTTTTTCCTAGCGCGCGCTGTAACGCCTTTGGAAATAAGATAGTATGCTGTCCAAGATGTCCCGAATGCGAAAAGTTAGGTTCATATGCTTTGCGAATAGACTGGAAATATAGAAGAGAACAATATCCTAGTTTAAATGGTGCTCTTTCCCTCTTGGCTTTGAGAGGAGAGTCTTCGCATTTTGACAATCATAGGCTTTGAACGTCGCAGCAATCTGGAGATAATCGCGTCAATTTTGAATGCTTGCCGCTACTCGAGAAGGAAATACCATGTGATGTACACATGCAACATGAGTTCTCCGCAGTTTACAGGCTACTTGGACATGCTGTTGAAGGCGAATCTCCTCTTGATCGAAATTGAGAGCGGACATCTCTGGCTCAGAGTTTCAGACAAAGGCAAAGACTTTCTGAAGGCATACAGCAGCGTGAAGACTATGCTTGAATAAGCGCGTGCTTCACCGAGTCGAACAACATATTTTAAGTACTTGGCGAAATATCTGCAGGAAAAGAACGGCCATGAAAGACGTCGAGTTGAAATTAGTTATTGAGCTCTTGAAGAACAGTCACAGAAGTGACAGGGAACTGGCCAAAGCAATTAGGGTCAGTCAGCCTACTCTGTCGAGAACCAGAGTAAAGCTCGAAAAGCAGGGGATGATCAAGGAATACACGATTATTCCAGACTTTTTGGAGCTTGGCTTTACGCTTTTGTCCATGACATTCACGAAGATGAACGAATCTCTTTCAGAGGAAATGATCGATGATTTAAAGAAACGGGCTGGAAACACCATGCGCGGACATCCTTCGGCATTGATACTCGGAAATACTGGAATGGGCTGCAACGCTGACTATGTGGCCATCGCCTTTCACAGGGACTACAGCGAATACATCGAGTTTATGAAAGACATAAAAGGATTTCCGAATGTGAACATTGATGAAACGCGAAGCTTCCTCATTGACCTACTCAACAAAAATCAATTTCAGCCTCTATCATTCCATCATCTAGCAGGATACTTGGCAAAAGCGAAGAAAACCTCGCAGACTGAATGAAAAACGCGCGCAAACACGCCAAAGGCAAAGCGCATTCATACTGTTCTTCTAGCGCCACAAATCGGACAGAAGACTGACGTTTGAGGCACTAAGCCTAGCGCCTGCGCTCTCGGATTCAACCTTTGAAGGCTTCAATCAAAACTTGCACAGCAATTGCACGCGGTGAGAGTTCGTTATACTTGAAAAAGCGGGTTCGCTTGCCAAACATGACGTGCCCAATAATGCCTTCAGCTTCAAGGACTTCAAGATGCGCGGCCGCGTTTAAGTAAGATACACCAACTGCTTTTGCGATCTCCGAAGGTGTCAACTGCGAACCTATGAGAATCTTCAGAATTTTCAACCTAGTTTTGGAGCATAGAACGTCTTCGATAGCTGAACCCATGAATCTAATCAAGTTTTTGAGAATTAAAAAGGAGAATCCGAAACGACATTGGGCATAAGTGAAGAGGTTAGTTAAAATGAAAAAAAGACTAGGGCATGTTTGGGCGCTTGAACTCGCGCGTGCGCGGTTTTGTAAAAAAATTGAATCCTTGAAGAATTTCCTCCTTTGCTACAAGTCGCGACCAACAAAATCTCAGCTTCGCGTCCTCTTTCTGCGCACAAGTCCTATGATGATGAGTGTTAATATTGTAGTGACCACGTATGTCAGCAAAAACCTACCTTCATAAAAGCCAAACCCAAACACTAAAGCAAAAAGCTCTACAAGAAATGCTACGGATAGACCAAACACCACAGTCAAAAGCACTCCCGATGCAAACGGAGAATACGCTTTTGCAATGAGTTCTTTCTTGGCGTATATTTTCAGTATATATCGTTCCAGAAGAATCATTCCGACAAATATCGAGGTAATCACAAAAAACGTAACTGAAAGCCCTAGCACACCTATTTGCGGCGATAGAATGTTGCTGAGGCTGAAAGTAATAATCAGGATCAGAAACCCTAGTTCTAGCCATAAGCCTTCAAATGAAGCGAATCTGAGCTTTTTGGAGACTCTTTGATCGCCAAAAACAGCACAGTATCGGGTAATGCTGGAAATCAGAAAGAGTAGTATTCCAACATATTTGATGTTTCCAGCATTAGTCAATGCGAGGTCATGGTTTTGCTTGAGAACGTTCTCTAGGAACGAGGCCAAGTCATTGATAGGAAGAGTAACAAACAATACAAAAAGAGAGATTATTAGGCCGAAAAACAACTGATCTTCATTGCTCGCGATATATTCCCACTTTGACCGTCTCCTATCTTCGTCACCTCGGTTCTCTAACCTCTTGAATCTGTCGAGTGACTCCTTCTCAGTTGCTTCAATTTTGCTTTCGAGATTTTTAAGTTCTTGAATTGACTTCATCTCTGTTAAGTCGATTTTGTTCTCTATTTCTTTGATTTTTTTCAGAATCTCCTTCAGGGTCTCGTTATCAGTTTGGCTGTCAGTCATTTTTGGTCACATTAGCGCGCGCTTGCCATTACCGTAGAACGTAGAAACTATTGTCTTCTAGCTTCAGATTTATACGCTTCTTTTTTGTGGCAATGATTGTTGTGTGTTGTCAATGTTATCAGCTATCTTTGTGGCTTTTCTTTTTACTGCAGCCTTTAGAGACTTTATGGAATTATCTATATCTATGAGGAAAGGTTTGAAGAAGCTTTTGTGAACAATGTCTATCAAGAATGCTCTGTCCCATTGAGAATATTGTGAAGGCTGAGATGCAGATAGAAGAACGTGTTGAACTTTCTTTAGAGTCAGTCTCTTACCTCTGATTTGGGCTTCAAACATCTCTCCGTCAAATACTATGCAAGGAAAATGGAAATCTATAGTTACTGGAGCATTTCCTGTAAGAATCTTCTCATTAGTGTAGGAGATGTATTTTTTGATTTGATTTTCTGCCTCAAAAATCTCCTTTTTTCCATCATTTTCGCTTTTCTTACCCTGATAATGAAACTCGGCAAAACATCGAGCCGCTTTCTTGATTCGTGAGTAATGAAGCTTCGAAGCGGACAATATGAGCTCCATATTCGTAGTGTTATCAAGGTTTTTTGTCAATGCTTGTATTCCATCAACGTACTGCCCATCAACCTCAAAAAGCCCGTACTTGAAAGGTCTCGAAAAGAAGACCCAAGCAGAGTTTTCGCTCTTCTTGCATTCTACTGTAAGATTGACAGTGAGAAGCAACGAACCAGAAAGAAATTCATAGTATCGGCGAGCGCTTATGTCGATGTCACGTGTTTTGCCTTCATCATTGTCATAGTAGGAATCGGTGTTGACAACTTCTTCCCATTTCTTGTCGAGCATCGAAGAAATCTCTATCTCGAGAGGATATCCAGATTTTCTGATTTCCTTCCTCAGGTAGTCAACTAATCCCATAGTCATAGATAAGGAAACTGGGCTTTAGCTTTTCTGTTTTAGCCCGCGCTCAAAATTGACGTAGAAATAAAGCTGGCACCTATGCCTTGTCAAGTCTTCTGAGAAACGCTTTTCCTTCATGTTCAAGCAAATAAACGAATTTGGAGAATCGTCTTCTAAGGAAGTGAATCCAAGACTGTGAGTATCAGAAAAACGATCCCACAAGCAGATAGTAAAATCACAGTTGATACGGAATAAAAGGTAACCAAACTAGCAAATGCGTCTGATACCATTAATAGAAAGAAGCTCATTAATATGGGAGTAATCAAGAAAGCCAAAGTAATCATGATGCGATCTTTTGTGCGTTGTATTCTTTGGTCTGTTGCAGTGTGGAGATTTAGAGTTTCTTCAAGTCTTTTCTGTTGAAGGTTTCTTTCTTCTTCGCTTGTTCCGTGGCTCTGGCTGTATCGCTCTGTTATGCTTCTGTCCCTAATGTTCTCTTCGAGAGAAGGTATCCATTGAGGATAAGTCCATTGCGTGATTCGATGAATATAGTCGAGCGTTGACTGCTCAAGCGACTGATTACGATTTTCTAAACTCTGAATCCTAAAAATTACCACGGCAAGAGCCACGGATAGAAGTGCAGACATTCCTTGAATTACTGTGCCATATATAGAAACAGCATTATTTCTGTTGAAACTCGGTGAACCTATTACATAGTAAAGAATCCAAACAAGAACGATTACAACCACAAAAAGAATAACTACCCATTGTGACCTGATTGATTTTGACAACTTGAGATTCTGTCCACAGTTTCTTTAGTTAGTCTTCTGTTGCTGTGCGAATTTAAGATTTCTGTCCGCGAGTTTGCCTGAAATGAAACAGAAAAAAAGGGGAAATAGATGCCGAATCGGTGTTCGCGCATCAGCCAGCCTTCAACGCAAGAAGCTTCTCGTAGTAGGATATGAAACGGCGGATGGCTTCACAAATACATGCTTCTTCATTGATTCTGAGCAGTTCGCACACTCTTGAGAACCGTTCAACATCGCTGCCTGAGAGATGTATCGTAATGTGTGCGCGGTCATTCTGAGGGTTCATTGGTTTGAGCCTCCGACTTGAGCCTGTCTCAGGTTTCGCTTTAGCGCGTTGTATGTGTCGCAGAGTTCAATGCCGTCTCTTATCAGGTCGGCTTCTGCTTTCGTTGGCACGAATGTACATGAGTCGTTTTCATGTTTCCAGAAGTTTGAGCCAGTGGTAAACTCTATGACTGCGAGAAGGTTGCCGTTGGATGCTTTCTTTATCTCCAATTTCATGGGCATTTTTCGTTTTCCTCTTTGCGTTTTCGGGTTTGGCTTGTCGCTTCTTTCTCCGATTCTCCTTCCCTGAGTTCGCATCCCCACTGTGGGCAAGACACAACTCCATGTGTGCCGCCCGCTTATTTCTGTATTCTGACAGGAATGAGTCAAAAATCGGGTGACGCATAATTAAATTGACCATACAGTTTGTACTTGAATGAGTGAAATTGATGTAAAAAAAAGAGGGAGTTAGGCCGTGCATTCGATTCTCTTTTCGATTTGCACGGTCTGTATGGATTCTAGCAGTTCGTTCGCGTTTGTGATCGCTCTGTTTTTCAAGTCGACTATCAATGACGGATTGAAGTAGTTTCTCGCGAACACGGTTGCAGACATTCGACCTTGGCAAAAATCGATTTCCGCTTGTCTCAGATGTTTGGTCGAATAAGTCGCGTAGTACTCGCGTATTTCGGCAAATCTTGATCGCATTCCTCTTCGTTGAAGTCGCTTTTTGATCATGTCGTGTGTTACTGGTGAATGGATTTTTTCGATTAGCTCTTTTGGAACGAAAGAACAGAAACATTTCTTCGTTCTGCGAATGAATGTTTTTCTGAATTTGAAGTGTTCGAGTGATTGCTGCGCTTCATTGTAGTATCCGCTGGTGTTTTGCGCTATCATGTTAAAGCTGTTGATCGCCTCGTCGAATCTTAGCCCTGTTGCCGTTATGAAGTCCATGAATGTCTCTAGCGTCGGTATTTCATGTTTGACCGTCTTGATCCACGCGAGCAAGTCGTCTGAAGTAGCGTTTCGCGAAAGCCTCGCGAGTATCACGTCGTCGTTATTGACCGACCATTTCAAACCGTACGCTTTGATTAGGCTTTGAAAATCTTGATGCATTCCCAAGAACTTAGCCAACGCCGAAAGCGCCTTCATCACATGCAATCGTCGATCTGTCGAAAGCGTTTTCAAAACCGAAAGATTACGGTTGATTAGACAAGTGTGGAATTTTCGCGCATATCTGAAACAGTCTTTTGAATAGTGCGGTCGATATTCGTTGCATAAGAACGTGTTGAAATCGTTCCAAATATCGTCGGTAATCGTCGTAGAACCGAGCCCGCGGCTCGCTTGGTAAGGCGGGGGTCGCGGGTTCGAATCCCGCCCGAGGCTCCATTTTGCCAAATTGATTCGGATAATAGCTTTTAGCGCGCGCTAATTACGCAATGTTCTTCTGTATTTGGTTTTGCGGAAATTAACATCGCAATATCCTCCGCATTTCCAAAAATCTGGAGGTAATGGTTGAAAACGTCATTATTGAAAAGCCTTTTCAGATACATGCTATTAACGTTCTAATGGTTTACTGTTATCAGAGGCGTCAAGGGTGGAAGAGATTCTGCATCAGGCTGAACAGTCAGAGAAAGAATATGATTGGCCTGGAGCTGCCCAATTATATGAGAAAGCGCTGAAACTGCTGCCCCAAGATGATTTCTCGAAGGTGGGAGAGATCCGTGAGCGGTTGGCTTATGCTTTTTACCGTTTTGCGTTTCAGGCTGAAAGCAAGGACGAGTTTAGAGAAAGGCTACGTCAATCTACTGTTGCCTATGAAAAAGCTGTCGAGTTCCATGGAAAACTGAAAGAGCCCGTGAAAACCGCAAGAACATCGCGTAGTAACGCTATGATTGCTTACATAGGCTATTGGCTCGCGCCAGAAGCGAAAGAGAAGAAGCGGCAGATTGATGAGTGTTGGAGACTGGCAAGTGAGGCTTTGAAAGCCTTCGTAGAAGCTGGAGAAGGGTTGGAGTATGGAAAGACCTTCAACCAACTCTCAAAAAGTGCAGATTTGAGCTTCTGTCTCGAGTGGAACTGCCAGATTAGAGAGAGAGTGATGAGAGAAGCAGTCAAATACGGGGAACAGGCAATAAAATCTCTTTCCACACTTCAAAATGATAGCGAACTCGCAAAAGCCTACGTGAAAACAGCCGACTACCTCTATGCACTTGGCTATATCTTTCTCAGTCGAGAGGACCAAGAAAGGCAATTTGAGAAGGGCAGAAGCTACTGGCAAAAAGCCAATGGACTTTCAGAAGAAGCGGCCATCCTTGAATCGCTGTCCATTCTATACGGGCAAATGTTGGAGTTTGGTCCAGGTGCGGAGGAGACTCTGAAGTATTATCAGAGGGCATTGGAATATGGGAAGAAAACAGCGGACAGTTTCATCGTTGGATGCGCCTTGGATTTGCTGACATATCACACTGCCTGGAGAGTTATGTTAACCGAAGACCCAGATGAGCGGGACAGACTTGGTGAAAAAGCTTTGCAGTATGCCGCAGAAGCTAAAACGCAATACTCAAACATATCCTTTGTAGGTCCTGGCTACGGTTTTCTTTGGGTGGAAGAGCCTTATGCTGAATACTATTGTGCATGGGCCTTCAATCAAACAGATCCAAGTAAGAGACAAGATTTTCTAAAGAGAGCTGCAGAAACTGGACCAGAGCTGTTGGAACGAGCTGAAAGTCTGGGATATCCAGATGCTGTCTGGTATGCGCATCATGTCATGGCCAGAATACTCACATCTTCAGCCTATATAGAAACGAACTCTGAAACGAAAAACAAGCTCTTGGAAGAAGCTCTCCAGCACAGGAATGAACAGTTCAGAGTCATTGAACAGGCAGCGCTTTCCATGTACTGGGAGAGAGGGATTGCGCAGAGCGGCATAGGTCAAGTAAAATCACAACTCGCCGACTTGGCCTCGGATTCTGAGACAAAAAGGAAAATGCTTTTAGAAGCCATAGAAGATATGCAAGAATCCCTCAAACTACTTGCTAAAGGAATACTCTCCTTTGAAAAGGAGTTTTCACTCGTTGCCCTTCTCGGATACGGGCAATATATGTGCGGCGTTCTTTTGAACCGTGCTTACGAACTTACCCACGACAAAAAGCATCTGGCAAAAGCCGCAGAAGCTTTTGATGAAGCAGCTGGTTATTACGGAAAGTCTGGACTATTAGGCCGCGTGGCGGAGTGTCATTGGAAAACTGCTCAAACATATGACGCCTTGAATGAACACTTGAAGGCGGCTGAAGAATTTGAGCTTGCATCGGATACCTACAAGAGAGCTGCAGAAAAGATCCCCCAGCTTAGAGACCTCTATCAAGATCATGCCCTGTATATGCAGGCTTGGAGTGAAATCGAGAAAGCAAGACATAATCATGAGAGACAAGAATACGGCTCAGCAAGGGAACATTTTGAGAAAGCTGCCGACCTCCATAAGTCGCTGAAACGATGGAGCTATCTAGCGCCTAACTATTCGGCTTGGACGCGAGTCGAAGATGCAGAAGAACTGAGTAGGAACGAACGGTGTGAAGAAGCGATCAAAGTGTTTGAAGAGGCATCAAAACTGTTCGGTGAGACTAAGAAATCGCTGCAAGCACAGCTTAGTAAGATTGAGGACACAGATGAAAAGCAAATGGCCACTGGCATGATTAAAGCCTCAGATCTCAGACGGGAATACTGCGAAGGTAGAGTTGCTCTTGAAGAGGCAAAAATCCTGGATAAAAAGGGTGACCACTTCGCCAGCTCTAGAAAATACAGTTCAGCAGCCGAGGCATTTGAGAAAATAAGTCAGACGCTGGAGTCAGAACATGAGGGAAAGGAATTCAGGTCCATTATCAGTCTTTCTCGAGCTTGGCAGAAAATGATGTTGGCCGATGCGAAAGCTTCACCAGAGTTGTACTTGGAGGCATCTACACTCTTTGAGCAGGCGAGCAAAGAGAGCAGCAATGAAATGACGGGTCTCCTGGCATTGGGTCACAGTCGGTTCTGCAGAGCCCTTGAGGTAGGAACAAGATTCGCAGACACAGGAGACGCGACGTTGCACACGCTTGCCGTACAGCATCTAGAAAGTGCTGCCAAATACTACGCGAAGGCTGGCTTCCAAAGCGCCTCAGAATACGCCAAAGCCACAGGACTGCTCTTTGACGCTTATGTGCACATGGACAACGCTAAGAAGGAAACAGACCCAGAAAAAAAGGCTAAGCTCTACACGATAGCTGAAAAAGTTCTACAGACATCCGCCGGCTTCTACATGAAGGCAGAGCACCCGGAGAAAAGGGAACAAGTAACGAGACTGCTGGACAAGATAAGAGAGGAGAGAGAACTAGCCGTATCCATCGCAGAAGTTTTGCACGCCCCATCCGTCATCTCAGCAACGACTTCCTTTGTCGCTCCAACTCCAACCAGCGAAGAAGCAGTCGGCTCAGAAAGGTTTGAGCACGCAGACATACAGGCAAACCTTATAGTGCGCCAGAAGGAGTTGAAAGTGGGCGAAAGTCTCGATCTAGAAATAGAGCTTGTCAACGCAGGGAAAGGCCCGGCTCTTCTTGTCAAAATCACGGAAATGATTCCCGAAGGTTTCGAGATCGTGGAAAAACCTGGGATCTATCGAATTGAGGATAGCTACATCGACATGAAGGGAAGACGGCTTGATCCCCTTAAATCAGAAGAGGTAAAACTTGTTCTCAAGCCGAAGGTTCAAGGAGCGTTTGATCTGAAACCTACGATACTCTACCTTGACGAAAATGGCAAGTACAAATCGCACATGCCAGATCCAGTACTTATTACAGTCAAAGAACTTGGAATCAAGGGGTGGCTCAAAGGAGAAAGATAACTAGCGCTCCAGAAAAAGAGAGATGGTATGTCTTCTATCTCTCGCTTGAGTGAAATTAGTTACCATGCGCACGCGTCATAGTGTTTCTATGCAACACGCTTCTTCCCAAGTGTGGGCTTCATGGCGATGAAGAATAACCGCTGTAATTCCGTTGGTGGGACGTCTCCTTGTTGTCGCCCAAATCCAGGATACACTGCCTTGAATCTCCAACCAGTTTTCCCGAAGATGTCGATTAGTTCGTGAAGGCTCCAAAGACGAGTGTCAATCTTGACCTGCTTTTCTAGGACGAAGTTTTTGTCATCTTTTTGAACTAGATAGGTCCAAGTGGTTCCTACACGTGAAGTTTTTGCATCGAATGTCCTGTCTTCCAAGACTATCAGATTCTTGTAGCGGGAAAATCCTCGTGGCTGAAAGTTCCTGACAACCCAATCTCTATTCGCGATCTCCAATGCAAAGAATCCGTTGGGCTGAACAAGACTGCAACACTCACGAAGAATGTCAGCATTAGTCTTATCATCATAAAATCCAAAAGAAGTCTCGAGATTAATAACACCGTCAAATTTCTCTCTGGCAAGCATTGACCCGATCTTGCGCATGTCCGCCACTTTGAAACGCACTTTGTCACTGACTTGATGGCTTTTGGCACGTTCTTTGGCGATTTGTATGTAGTAGGGCGACAGGTCTGTTCCTACAACATTTATGCCTCGTTTTCCTAGCTCGATTGAATGTCTACCAATGCCACAGTTAAGGTCCAAGATTCTTCGAGGCTTGAATCCCTGTTCACCAAAGTATTTCAGAAAAATGTCAACCTCGTCGCCTGCAATCGAAACGCGTTCTTCTAGGGCTTTAACAAAAAGTTCAGGATGATTGACAAAAAGGTCTTCTGTCCAATGAGACACCAATTTCTTCCCCAAACTCTAGTAGAATACTTTGTGTATTTCAAAATTGTCTCTCTCAATGCGCCGCGCACGCTTCAGTTTTCATACGTTTCTTGGCGTGGGCTCATCAAGTATTCTGAGCCTGGGTTTTTCATATATTTCTTTTAGCTTTTCGGGTGAGAAGTCTGTGTAATGTCTTGCCAATACTGATTTTGGCACTCTTCCACAAAAAGCATCAACATAGGTCTCAGAAATGCCTAACCTAAGCATTTCTGAACAGAACCATTGACGCAACTTCTGAGGCGTAATGTCAATGCCAGTCTTCTCTCTAGTAGATTTCCACAGTTCAACAACTTCATCTCGTTGCATTGGGAATAGTCTCTGACTTCTCGAGCGCGCGCGAGAGCGTCTTTGATTCCTTCTTCAGTTGTATTTCAACAGAACAGGAGGTTATATAGTTAGGTGGTTATGGCGACCCTGCAAAAGTCGTGACTTACAACTGCTATCTTTCCTCTGCCCAATACGTTGCAGATTTCGCCTTCAGTCAGCGCGCGCGAACCGCCAAGAAATTTTTCTACAAGACCCGGATAGTCACAATTAAGAGAATTGAAGTACTTTTGAAGAATGATGAAAGAGTGGAGATTAGTTACAAGTAGAAATGCGCGCTAAGAGGTCCAAGTCTGTGGAAAGACATTTAATTCAGACATACCAAGACTAGGTTTTGTTGGAACTTGAATGACTGAGGAAACAGCAAAAAAGCATACGGGCAAGTGCTATGATTGCGGCGGACCGCTGGAGCTTTTTGAAATGAACCTACACAAGTCCACAAAAATCATGCTTTGCCAAAACTGCGGACTTTATCACTTCTACAAGAAAGATTTCATCGGCACATACAAACTCACAAAGGTTTCCAAAGACCCGACCCTGAGCCAATAGCAGACCACGCATGCACCTGCTTTCTGACGTCAATGTCCGAAAATCTCATATATTTTGCACTCATAAAATCAGCGAATGGTGATGTTTTGAGTTCTGAAAAACAGTTCACCATCGAAGAACTGAAGGAATACAACGGCAAGAACGGAAAACCCGCCTACATAGCCTACAAAGGAAAAGTCTACGACGTAACCGACGACTACCTCTGGACAGATGGGGAACATCAAAGTGAACATTCTGCCGGCACCGACCTCACAGAAGAAATGTCGCTTGCCCCGCACATGGAAGACGTGCTCGACAGAGTAAAACTCATAGGCACCCTAAAAACACAGAAACCATAGAGCCGCAAACCAGTTGAACCCACTCCTCGACTGAAACGACGAATTTTCATGTTGAAAACCAAAACACGACCACCCAAAGAACCACAAG